>Ga0307377_10005800_pt1 | contig 13115 bp, 11 predicted proteins | sample TR3MG_FD_202535 | JGI IMG/M metagenome (GOLD analysis project Ga0307377, IMG submission 202535) | Soil microbial communities from Risofladan, Vaasa, Finland - TR-3 | ecosystem: Environmental > Terrestrial > Soil > Coastal area > Acid sulfate soil | place: Finland: Risofladan, Vaasa | collected... | reverse complement strand
CTGCTGACCGAAATCGCGTTTACCATCACGGATGCCTGTTACTCTGTCTTCGTGAAGTATCGCCATATACTGGAAAGCACCCCTATTTTTAAGCATCCGTTCCACAACAGCGGTTGCTTTCCGCACTGTTTCGAGCCTTTCAGAAGTTACTTCGCCGATTATACGTGCAGCAAGTGCCGGTCCCGGGAAAGGGATTCTATCGAACAACTCAGTCGGAAGTCCAAGGGCTTTGCCAGTCATCCTGACTCCGTCTTTACGCAGCTGGATCAGGGGCTCAATGATCTGGTATCCAAAAGCTTCCTGCGGATCAATCCCAAGCTGGGCAAATACATTATGCTGCCTTTTGATACCTGCAACGGTTTCATCGATATCGGTAAGGATTGTTCCCTGGAGAAGAAATTTTGCTCCGCTCTCTTTTACAATGCGGCCGAATACTTCCCGGTAGAAAGCTTGAGTAATCGCTTCCCGTTTTTTCTCAGGATCTGTTATTCCTTTGAGAGCAGAAAGGAACTCTTTCTGTGCATCGATTATTTCGACTGTGATGCCGAGTTTAAGGAAAAAACCGGCGACCATTTCAGGTTCTCCTTCCCGCATAAGACCGTTTTGGATAATGACAGTCTTAAGATGCTTCCCAAGCGCTTTATGTCCCAGCATTGTGACAGTTGATGAATCGACGCCTCCCGAGAGGGCGTTAATAGCTATACCGCTTCCTACGGTGTCAGCTATTTCCTTTACTTTCTCATTAATGAACCGGCTTGTATTGAGCTCATTAGCTTTTATTTCTTCTATCATAGTCAAAGGGTTAAATTGATTAATATTATTAGATAATCCAAATCATTTCAGATAAAGTTAGGCAATTATTTCCTTTCAAAATAGCCTGGAAGAGTGATTTAAAATAATTATAAGAAAACCTGCTGCTATAAATTAATCGCATAGTGCCTGCAATAAATAGTACATTTCTTCTACATCGTAATATGCCAACCTTTCTACCTATTTAATTTGTTTTCTCAAAACTCACTCTCGCTCTCACTCTTCATTCCAGGGGTCTTTAAATTTTCTGGTGACGGAAGCGGTGACAGTTTTTACAACGCACACATAGTCAGGCATATGCACAACCTTTTTAAGGTAATTTTCTAATTATGCAGATAAAGATTTTATCTAATTTTAATCAAACCTTTTATGAGAAACGATAGCATAATATTTTATGTTTACCTTTAGTATAAAAAGTTTTGAGGCTGTTTTCAAATCACACTATTATTTTGATAATTCAAAAAAATGTTGAAAGTTGAGATAAAAAAATAAACAACATAATGAAAAGCCGGTTAACATTTTTCTTACTGTTAACATTCTCTTCCATTTATTGTCAAACCTCAGACGTAGGTTACAATTTTTATATAAGTGGTGGAGCAGGGATGTATGGAAGTGGATTATACACTGGGATCTCATATTATTCAAACCTTAATTGGTCTCGAAGTAAACTTATCGATCCAAATAATTTAACACTTTATAAAAATACTATCCTTGAATTCAGATTTACGAAGAGTATTGCGAGTCTTGACGAAGATAATTATGAGAATCTTACTGAATTAGGCCTTTTATATGGGAAATCTTTTGGAAAGGTATTACAATTTAAAGTCTCAGGTGGGATTGGAATATTAACCGGCAGCAAACAGGCTGGTTATAATCCTAAGGGTACTCCAATATATGGTAAAGAAAGCGTTTTAACTCCCGGTATACCTCTTGAGATAGGAATAAGATTGGCTCCTTCAAAATATTTCGGAGTAGGGGTAACCGGATTTGCCAATTTAAACTCGAAGGCTTCTCTGTATGGAGGTATCCTTACCATTGAACTTGGTAAATTGTATTCAGGTAACCGGACTCCAAGTACAAGACCAGCATCTTTTGTTCAGGAACACAAAACAAGTGTCGGTATAAGGGGCGCCTTTCCATTATCTTACGGATTGACAATTAAACGGTTTACTGACCGGAATAATGCAATTGAAGGAATTCTGTCAAGCCGCAATTCTTTTGAATATAATATTTATGGTATCACAGTACTTTTCGAAAAGGAATACAAAACCGCTCTGAATAACGGGATCAACTGGTTCTGGGGAGGGGGATTACATGCAGGTTACGGGCCAAAGACTGTTAATAATGGTTACAGAACTATTAAAAAGCGATACATATCAATCGGACCAGATGGTGTTCTGGGAATTGAATATTCATTTGATAAAATCCCGTTCACTCTTTCCCTCGAAGTTAATCCAGGTATTGACCTAATTCTTTACCCTTGGATAACTGGAGCAATGTCTGTCAGATATGTATTATAACTGCAATTTTGTAAACTGATATTTACCGGATAATTTTGATCAAAAATGTGAAATATAGATTATATAATTAACAAAACCTGCAGTATAAGTATTTACTAAGTTGTTGATACCTTGGTTGTACCACAACCTTAAATCGCAGACCCCTGTAGATCATTGATTTACACCGGACTTTATATTTCTTGTTGACGGGATTGGTGATAGTTCTTGTAACACACACATTATCAGTCAAATATTCAGGTTATTATAATTTTATCTTTTCATTATAATTTAATTGCAGATGAGTTGTAAAATCTTGTCAATTAATTACAGAGATCACCATACCCACCATGGAGCACTTACAAACTCAGCGTAAACCAATATATCGAATATCGCATGTGCGATTAAGGATGGCAGAATGCTTTTTGAGATATGTTTAATTGTACCAAGTAAAAGACCTGCAATTAATGTCCAGAAAGCTAAAAATCCAATATTAATCTCTGCAGTAACCATTGGAGATAAGAATAAAGAGCATTTATAAGCAGTGTGAGATATTGTACTGAATAATATCGAAAATGGAGCATTAATGTTTTTTACATAATCCTGTATAAAACCCCTAAAAACCAATTCCTCTATGCAGCCAATAAAAGCTGCCATAAACACAAATAAATGAAATGACTTTGGAAATAAGCTGATTTCGAGATGCCAACGGTATAATATTACAAACAACATTCCCAACAATATACCAGCAAAAATGTATAAAATGGTGGTTAAAAGAGAGGTAGATTCACCAGTTAATTTTTTTAAATCTGAATTTGAATACAAATTTCTGCTGAAATACCACGCAGGTACTAAAAGTGCTGAGAAAGAAAGCAACCGAAATGGAAGATCATAATGAATGAAAAACGAAAACACTATCAATGAGAAGCTGCAAAGAATTGCTACTTGTAAGGATTTAAACTTATTGTTTATACTCATTCTCTGGTTATAGTCTTCCTTGCCAGTAACAATTTATAGCTTTTTTGAACTATTAGTGACTTTTCTTTGGTGAATATTCTCAATACCATAATAAGTGGAATAATAAGTAAGAGCCACCCTGAACCCAGACAAACACCCTGGTTAGCAACTATTCTGGTGTCAGGTAGTGATTTTTGTAGTTCAGCATTTATTATACTGTCATTAAAGAGATTATAAGGCAAGGAAAGGTATTTTAAATTTCTAAGCGATTTTACTGTTGTTAAGTCAGTTAGAGTATCTGTGATAGTTAATCCGTATAATCTCCCAAGATTTGATAAAGGTTGCAGATTTTTAATTGTGTCATTATTATTTATTTCCACTACTTCAAGATAAGTGTGGTATTCAATAAACGAGTTAAATCCATCCTGTGTTGCATCTTCATAAAAAGTCATCCACCGGATGCCAGGCAAATCTCTCAAGAACATTTCATTGCTTAGTTTCACACCGGTAACTGACAATAATTCAATATTTTTATGATTTCTGATTAAATCAAAATTTTCAATAGTATCTGATCCGTTGATGATCAACTCTTTCAGATATTTAAGAGGTTCAATTAAAGTAAGATTAAATTCATTTGATCCCAAAATTGTCAAACTTTCAATCTGCTTATTATTGATAAGGAAATCCTTGCTTTGTATTGAGTTTTTTTGGATATCAGCCAGAACAAGTTGTTTCAAATTTGGCATTGCCGGTAAAGGTATTGTATATATCGAATCATCTAAAGATGCGGAAAGAAATTCGAGATTATTTAAGCCTGGTAAAAGATTAAAGTCTTTTTGGGATAAGCCTACTCCAACTATAAACCCTGGTTTGAAGATCGCAAAAACTCTATCCAGATCTTTTAGGTCTCCTTCATACCCAAGACCAATATCAGGTTTAATTTCGGCCAGATCGGTCAGATAAGGAATATAACTTTCATTAATTGGTGAATCAAAGTACAGAAATCCAAGTGATGAAATATCTGTAGAATTCATTTGTTTAAACCATGGGATCATATCATCATTACCAGGAATAGTGATTGAGCTAATCTTTTCATTAATAAAACCGGAATTATTTATTGTCCTAATTGAGAATTTCTTCTGAGAAGCCCCATTGTAATAAAAACAATTATTATCAGTATATACAATTATATCGCCTTTACAGGCCAGTAAAGCTGTTGAATTAACGCTATCCGATTCATATAGAATGTGGGGAAGAGACTTTGAGTAGTTACAAATCTCTGTATTTCCTGTAAATTCAAGAATGGTATAAGGTTCAGGACCAGTGATGCATGAAGGGAATATCAAGTTAAGCATAATAAAGAATAATAAGAACGAATGCCATCTGAAACATCTGTTCCCAATACACAAATCAGTTATACTATTCATAATATTAAATATTAACCTGTATAGTGATCAAAATGTTATACTAAGTTACATGATTATTCCAGACGAACTATAAAATTTCCAGTGAACCTGATAATGGGACCAATTTCAGTTTGTACGGCTCAACCAGAAAATAAAATACTTGTTTTCATTCGTATATAATTTTAAATTTAAGGTCGGATGGAACCGCGCATGATTGATAATAAATTATTTTCATAAATGTTTGCGATTTGGATCAATTCCTTTTGCTTTTAAGGGTGAAAGTATTTCAAACGGGATGTTACACCTTCAATTTTATCCGGTTAATAAGTACAGGATATTCTTAAAAGGTGCTTATGGTATAAGTGAATACACAAATTTAAGACCTGATAAATATCACGGTAACTTAAAATTTCTTGTTGACGGGATTGTTGACGGTTTTTGTAACGCGCACGTTATCAGATAAATCCAGACATAGTTTATAAGAATCTCTTCATGACTATTTAATTCTTTAAGGTTCTGGAGGTAATAATGAATGTTAAGATTCGGGTAAATACAAGTAATTCAAGGAAAATATATGAAGGGATAATTATTGTGTAACTGGCTTAAGTTTATTCTTATAAACTAAATTATACCTCTTACTACACACACATTATAATTTAATAACATTTATTGAATGTTTTATTGTTATAAACAATTGTCTTATTAAAGCTTCAGCAGTAAGATATTATTTAAGAAAAGTTGACAAGGTTTTTACTGTAGATCCTGTACTTTTTACAGATCATTCCTCCCATTTTTTCCATTTCAGCTCTGATCTTCCAGTTAGATTCAAGCTCGAGATGGCTGTCGATCGTTTCAAACCCTGCTTTCCTGGCAATATCTATGATATGCATAGTTATTAGTACATCAATTCCCATTCCTCTGAATTTCTTTTTTATGCCTCCTATGAGAAGATCCAGTTGCTTTGACTCTTTGGATGCTTTCAGTATCTTAAACAAACCAAATGGGAAAAGGCGACCCTTTGCATCAATAAGCCCTCCGTTTACATTTGGCATGGTTATCATAAATCCTGCAACATCATCCTCAGCCTTTACAACAGCTACGAGTTTAGGATCCAGAAGCGGGATGAAGTGGTCTGCAACATCCTCCATCTCTTTTTTATCCAACTGAGAATATCCGTATATTTCAGTGAAACTCTCATTCATTAAATTCAGTACAGGATAAATATATTTACGTAATTCTTTTCTGGACGAAAAATTGATTATCCGGAATCTGTTACTCTGAAGGATCTTTTTTTGTACTTGAAGGTAAACCTCAGGATACGACTCAGGGATCTTTATTTTATAAACTAAAAGGTCGGTATCACATTCGTAATGTGCCGATTGCATAAGTGGAATTATGTATTCAAAATTATAATTTGCTGTGGTAGACGGTTTCTCATCAAAACCATCTGTCATAAATCCTATCGGATCGTGATAGTACATGCCAAACGGACCGATAATCTTTACTATCCCTTTGGTTGAAGCCCACTCTTCAACAAATCTCAGGAGTTGTACAGCAACCTCTTGATCATCAATGCATTCAAAAAATGAAAACCTGGCGACCTTCTCATTCTTATCATCATTGTAACGATGATTAATAATTCCCATTATCCTGCCGACTACCTTCCTGTCAAGCATTGCAAGGGCAATTACTGTATCGCAATATTGGAATGCGCGATTCTTTTTTCTGTTAAAGTAATCCCATTCATCACTGTAAAATGGAGGGACCCAGTTTTTATGGTTCTTATGGAGTCTTGCCGGCAGATAAATAAATTCTTTCAGGTCAGATTTCCCCGAGACCTCCAGGATTTGGAGATTATTCATATTGTTGAATTTATTTTAGCAATATCCCGGTATACATAACTGTAATTTACAGGTCCTCCTAGCAGCCTGTATTCATCCAGCCTGCAAGAGTTTATCATCTCCCCTTTATAAGGCATAAGGTTTATACAACCATCGCATAAGTTGAGTCCTCCGTCAATAACTTCAAATGGTTGCTGGATAACAAATGATTGAATGAAAAACCTTTCAAACAACCGGAAAGGATTCTTAAGTACAGCTATTAAAAAACGGCCCAGGGCTTGACGGACTTGCTTATCGAAAAGCGCCATAAAGAAGATTAGTTTTCCAATGCCGGGGGTAGTTGCGTCATACTTGCCGTGAAGAATGTGATAAAAAACCTGGTAAAATTCCATTGTCTTAGGTCCCACTGATCCGAATATCTCTCTTTTGGATCCGATATTATTTGTGGTGATAAGCTTAAAAGAATCTGATTTAAGTGTGCCATGCAGATAAGCTGACGGATAGATACTGATAAAAGCCGGATAAAGTTCCCTGAAAATATCTTCAGCAGAAATACTTATATCTTCAGTAGACCTGGCAGCTTCCGGTAAACCATCCCTTTCTAATTTGTTGTCATTTAAGCACATGAAATCTTCAATATCTTTAGGGATACCTCTGAATGCTATAAAGGAAAGATGGGTGCACCGGTCGATATTTGAACGGTACCATTTCACAACATCAGTTACCTCGTGGAGATTTGAACGGCGGATTGTCATATTAAAACCGCATTGTACTTTTCCTGTCTTTTTGACCATGTCGACATAATATTGTCTGAGATGATTCATCTCAGCCTCTGTCTTATTTATCCATCCCGGGCGGTTTTGACCGTTGTCGACATGCAGGAAATATTGAAATAATCCGGCCTTTTTAAGCTCTTCAGCAAACTCTGATGTCAGCAATATTCCATTTGTAAGAATTATCGGTTTAAGGCCGTGTGAAGAAATGAATTTCACAACTTCTATTATATCAGGATAAAGCAATGGTTCACCCCCTGAGATACTTAGCCTGCTACAGTTTGTCATTTCAATGCATTGGAGTATCTCTTTTTTAATTTCATCGAGAGGACGATGTCCTTCAAAATTGTTCTTCCTGAAGCAGCCAGGGCATGACATGTTACAGATATCCGTGACCTCAATCCATGCACCGGGATTATCTGTTTTGGACCATGGGAAATTATACATTTTCCGCTGTTCAAGTTTCACTGGAGTGTTAATCTGAGTATTCATTGCTCTTTATAATATTTATTGTACCTCCAAGCATCCTGTATTCATCCAATCTACATGAATTAACCAGCTTCCCATCGTATACCATCATATTTACACAATCATCACAGAGATTTATGTTTCCGTCGAGGATCTCAATAGGTTGCTGCAGGTGAATGCTTTGCAGGTAAAGTTTGTCAAAAAACCTGACAGGATTTTTTAAAGACGATTTAAGATATTGCCAAAAGATTTTTTTCACTTCCCTGTCGAAAAAAGACATCAGGAAGAGTTTCTTACCAGGCCTGGGATTTTCCAGATAGGCAAAATACCTTCTATTAGTAAGGTGGTAGAAAGTCTGCGCAATCTCCAGTGTTTTCGATCCAAGTACTCCAAAATGATTTTTCAAGGATCCTGCATTAACTATAACGAGGAACTTATTGATTTCATGGACTGATGTTCCGTTCAGGTATGCAGAGGGACGCAGGTTTGGATTAGCCTTAAGAACCAATTCGTACATTTCTTCGGTTGAAATACTGATATCAAAAGGGTCAGGATTCCCCCCGAAGGTCTTCTCAGTATCGATTACTTTGCCGTTTGCTATCAACTGGTAAACAGGATCTTTGCTGAAACCTCTGAATGCCAGGAAGGAAATATGGTGAACTCTGTCAATGTTTTTCTGGCACCATTTCACAATTTCAGGTATGTGATGAAGATTCGACCTGGTAACTGTTACATGGAAACCGCACTGTATCTTGCTGTTTTCCTTAAGAATATCTGCATAGTATTTTCTCAGTTCATTCAGTTCAGTCTCGGATTTGCCTGTCCATCCCGGTCTCTCCTGAGCACTGTCTATATGGAAGTGAAATTTTGAGAGCCCGGCCTTTTTCAGATCGTTTACCATATCCGGAGTCAGTAAAACTCCATTTGTATAAACCATCGGCTTGATTTTTTTTGACGCGATGTAGCGGACAATCTCTGCAAGGTTTGGATAACCCAGAGGTTCTCCCCCGGCTATTGCAATGCAATCACAGTTAGTTAATCTGATAAGGTCGTCTATGTCTCGTTTGATTATTTCAGGTTCGCGATGACCCTCTATCTGGTGTCTGTAGCATCCCGGACAATGCAGATCGCATATATCAGTAACTTCTATCCATCCTCCGGGATTATCAGTTTTTGACCAGGGAAATCTGTAAAGTGTTTCTCGATTAATCATAGAGCTTAATTATGAGGAAAAAACTTGACCGGGAAAGAGCTTCACTGTTTATGTAAATTTATTCAATATTAATGATTGTCAATTAAATATTTGTCTTTATCCTGAAAATTCTTTGTCAGATTAATTAATTTTAAAGGATTAATATCAGGTTTATGGCTGACAAAATTGCCCTTGTTACAGGTGCTACCAGTGGAATTGGAGCAGCTTTTGCAAATCATTTTGCAAAAAACGGATATGACCTTATTTTGACCGGCCATCCGGATGATAACATTATGATAGATACTTCAGATCTTGCTAAGAAGTACAATATTAAGATTGATACGATCCTTGCTGACCTGGCAAATGAGACTGATGTCGTTAAAGTTGAGGAGATAATAAAAAAGAATTCAACGATAGAAGTTTTGATTAACAATGCAGGATTTGTATTCTGGAAGCCCTTCTGGCAGAATGATATCCGAAGTCTTGAGGGGATGATAAAGGTACATATTAATGCTCCGGTCCGTTTTATTTATGCGGCTCTTCCTGCCATGACGCAGAACAGGAAAGGTATCATTATTAATCTGTCATCTCTCTCATCTTTTATTCCTATTCCCCAGGATTCAATGTATTCTGCTACCAAGCTATTTCAAAACAGCTTTATGGAATCCCTGCATATCAGTGTAAGAGACAAAGGAATAAAAGTCCAGGTACTTTGCCCCGGATTTGTAAATACTAATTTTCATAAAAGAGCTGGTGTAAATCCATCTGAATTAAAGAGAAACGGAATTATCCGATGGATGCATGCTGAAAGAGTCGTCGGTATATCCATAAGGAACCTGAGTAAGAAGGATAAGGTGATAGTTGTTCCTGGATTCTGGAACAAACTGATAAGACTAATAATTACAAATATCCCGAGGCCATTATATTATAGTCTTGCAGCTAAATACCTGCATTAAATTAAAATTCAGGGACTAAAAAGGAAAGACACATATCTGTTATGCTGATTATCCCGCTCAATAAATTCAAAGCTGATTGGTAATGAAACCAATAGTTGCCATACGACGATGTTATGAATATGATTTGGAGGAGGTCCTGTCCCGGGTGGAATGGCTTTATACCCATGCTGATGGCCCGGATCCCTCTTCCAAAAGAGTCCTCGTCAAACCTAATATTCTGTCTGATGAGGATCCATTAAAAGCCATAACGACCCACCCTGTGGTGGTCGAGGCTGTTATCAGGTATCTTCAATCAAGGGGTGCTGAAGTGTATGTCGGTGATTCACCAACATTCGATAACCGTAAATTTACAGGTGAAAAATCAGGTATCAGGCAGGTCACTGATAGTTGTGGTGCCACCTGGGTAAGGTTTAATGACCAGGGTATTAAAAAAAAAGCAGGCTCTTCCTCAATTAAAATTACAAATCTTGTAGATAGAGTAGATCTTATAATTTCAGTCTCAAAGCTGAAGAACCATGAACTTATGTTTTTTACCGGTGCTGTAAAAAATATCTTTGGTCTTGTTCAGGGTTATGAAAAAATAGTTCAGCATGCAAGATATCCTGACAGGTTCAAACTTGCCGGATTCCTTGTCGATCTTGAAGAAGTAGTAAGACCGCATTTCCATATCATGGACGCCATTACTGCACTTGAAGGTCCGGGCCCGGCAAATGGATACCCCAGAAAGGTCAATCTATTACTTGCTTCAGTTAACCCTCTCGCACTGGATATTATTGCCAGCAGAATTGTGGGATATAATCCTGTTGAAATTCCCACTAATAAAATAGCTCTTGTAAGGGGCCACCTGCTAAAAAGTGAGGATGACATTATAGTTACAGGAGAAGATCCTGAAAAAATTGCAGTTAAAGACTTTAAAAGGATTTCGACCAGTAGTCAGACCGGTATAATGATAAGTCACCTGAAAAAGAAAATACCAATGTTGAAGAGGTTGGATAAAAGGCCTGTTTTTAACAGTAATCTTTGCACTGGTTGTTTGAATTGCGTAAAAATATGCCCTGTCGGAGCACTAAGCATTAATAAAGAAAAGAACAACTTTATATTAGTTAATGAGGCAGATTGCATATATTGTTATTGCTGCCATGAGGTTTGCCGGGAAAGGGCAATTGAAATTAAAAGGAAAATTTTCTGAAACGAAGAAACCTGGTATAGATCACTTATAACAGATTTATTTTATATACAATCTGAATATTCCTGGAAAACATAATTATACCTTTCATTAATTGTTGAATTTGTCAAACCAAATTCTTCAAGTGAATGTTTCCTTTTTGCTTTGTGTTTTCCTTTCAGATCATCTGAGACCTGCAGGAACTTCCTGAACCTGTCTGGTAAACTCAGGCCAAGGTGTAAATAGATAAGTTTTATAGCTACAATAGTGTTGGATGTGAGCTCCTTAAAGGGCAGGATAAAGATGGACTTCCCAATCAACTCTCTGCATATTACAAGCGGATATTTATAATATAGATCTGCAAGTGATAAAGTACCGGTAATTATTGAATCCATGTTCATTTTCGGGTGAAATATCATTTTAAACCTGCTAAACAGATTTAAAGTTGAAGCAATGGTATCTGACGGGTTGCGTAACATATAAATAAACTGACACCCGGGAAAATAATCTGGCAGAGTCATTATTCTGGGAGTATGAGAGGGACATTTGGCAAGATAGCGTTTTGTGTCCCCGAACACATAAAGATGCCTTTTTATGCAATTCCGGTAGAATTTCATCAGAAAACGCTTGTATCCAGTGGATAGGTTAAGGTCAAAATTTTGAAGTGAAATGATCCTTTTGTTTTTCGGGAATAAAAAAATAAATGAAGGTGTTGAAAAAACATGCCAAAAGAGGAAATCATCTTCCTCGAAGTTGAATAAGCTTATCAGATGTATATCTTCAACCTTTTGAAAGAGGAATTTTTCAAATCGCGATACTGCTTTGAATAATGGATGGTTTATAGCTACATCAATTTTTTTTAATGCAAGCAATATCTTCCTCTGGATAATTGATGGTGCTAAAAGGATCTCCCAGAGTCTCATTGATGTAAAATTGTCTGAATCAGCAGTCAATAAAGTGTAACAAAGTGTTGTTGCGCTTCTGGGCATTCCAATAACATAAACAGGAGGTTTTACTTCAACTTTTCTAAACCGCCAGAAGAAAAGATTATCAAGAGCAAGGCAAATCCAGTTGATTATTCCCAGGAAAATGAACACTAATAGTGAAAAACCTCTTATTATTAATCTTCCCATTTTATTGACATGCAAATAATAATGTGAAATTACTAAATCTCAGTTTTAATATGATCAACTTTTGTAAAATGCAATAATGAAAATCCTATAAAGTGATGAAATCCAAAAAATATGTGGAATCATTTTCTGAAAGTTAAAAAAAAGTATCAATTTAAACTGCTATATTTGATATCATTATATAGATAACTTAATGTTCTATAACAGAGACATCAAAGAGACTATTCTGAAGCAGAAAGGGATTGCAATATGGTTCACCGGATTACCAAGTTCAGGAAAGACAACACTTGCATTATCTGTTGCTGAGCTTCTTACAACCAGAGGGTATTTTTGTCAGGTGTTAGACGGGAATATGCTAAGAGACGGAATTAACAGTGATCTAGAATTTAGCATGGAGGACAGATTTGAAAATATCAGAAGAGCTGCAGAGGTATGTAAAATTCTGATAAATAATGGAATAATTACATTGTGCTCTTTTATTAGTCCAACAACTAAAATCAGAGATAAGGCAAAGGAAATTGTCGGGCAAAATGATTTCATTGAAATCTACGTCAGCACTCCAATCAAAGTATGTGAAGCCAGGGATAGCCATGGGCTATATAAGAAAGCGAGAAAAGGAGAGTTCCGGGATTTAACAGGAGTATCATCTTTGTTTGAAAAACCGAAAAATCCGGCTATGATAATTGATACAAGTCAAAGCAATATTTATATTGATTCACAAAGAATAATTGATTTTATTCTTCCATTTATTAGCAAAAGGGCTTGTTAGGCTTTTACTTGTAATTACTCAATTGAGGCAATGTTGAAAATCCCATATGGTCTGTGGCACCACAACCTTTAATCGCAGACCCCTGTAGATCAATGATTTACAGGGGTTTTTAAATTTATGATTGACGGGATTGGTGACGGATTTTTCAACGC
>Ga0307377_10005799_pt1 | contig 13116 bp, 10 predicted proteins | sample TR3MG_FD_202535 | JGI IMG/M metagenome (GOLD analysis project Ga0307377, IMG submission 202535) | Soil microbial communities from Risofladan, Vaasa, Finland - TR-3 | ecosystem: Environmental > Terrestrial > Soil > Coastal area > Acid sulfate soil | place: Finland: Risofladan, Vaasa | collected... | reverse complement strand
CTCGGTGCGAACTTCGCGATCTTCGTCGCCAAGCTGTTCGCCGCCTTCGTCACCGGCTCCGGCGCGATGCTGGCCGAAGCGGTGCACTCGCTCGCCGACAGCGGCAACCAGGGCCTGCTGTTGCTCGGCATGCGTCAGTCGAAGCGGCCTGCGTCCGACGAATACCCGCTGGGCTGGGGCCGCGCGCTGTACTTCTGGTCGTTCCTCGTGGCCATCCTGCTGTTCAGCATCGGCGGCATGTTCTCGGTCTACGAGGGCTTGCACAAGCTGACCCAGCCCGAACCGCTGAAGTGGCCGTGGCTGGCGCTGGGCGTGCTGGCGTTCGGCATCGTCGCCGAGAGCGTGTCGATGCACGGCTGCATGGTGGAAGTGAACAAGGCGCGCCATCGGCAGAACCTGTGGACATGGTTTCGCGAGACGCGTTCCAGCGAACTGCTGGTGATCTTCGGCGAAGACCTGGCCGCCCTGCTCGGCCTGTCGCTGGCCGCGCTGGCGGTCGGCGCCACCATGCTCACCGGCAACCTGATCTACGACGCCATCGGCACCGTGACGATCGGCGTGCTGCTGCTGGTGATGTCGGTCCTGCTGGCGATCGAGGTGAAAGCGCTGCTGATCGGCCAGGGCGTGGAGCCGCGCCGCCGCGCCGAGTTGCTGAGCTTCCTCGAAGGCCGCCCCGAAGTGGCCGAAGTGCTCAACCTGATCACCCTGCAGATGGGCCCCGACGTGATGGTCGCAATCAAGGCACGCATGCAGCCGGTGGCCAGCGACCGCGACCTGATCGATGCGATCAACGTCGTCGAAGCAGCGATGAAGGACCGCTTCGCCGACGTACGCTGGAGCTTTTTCGAGCCGGATGCCAACGATTGAGTGCGGCCGTAGCCGGCTCTCGGAAGTCATCCGGTACAAGCTCCGGTGAGCGGGTTGACGCATCGGCCAGGCATGCTGCAGGCTGCCACTGCAGGCGCACAATGTGCGACCGACCGCCTGCACGGAAAATGCGAAACCCCACCCCTGCCGTCACCGGAACGGCTTGCACAGCCATCGTGCACACGCTCCCCAAGCTGGAAGATCAGCGCATGAATGACTCGTCCTCCTACACGCCGCCGCGGATCTGGTCATGGAACAGCGCCAACGGCGGCCGCTTCGCGAACATCAACCGCCCGACCGCGGGCCCGACCCACGACAAGGAACTGCCGGTGGGACGCCATCCGCTGCAGCTCTATTCCCTGGCCACGCCGAACGGCGTCAAGGTCACGGTGATGCTGGAGGAACTGCTGGCGCTGGGTCACGGCGGTGCCGAGTACGACGCATGGATGATCCGCATCGACGAAGGCGACCAGTTCGGCAGCGGCTTCGTCGCCATCAACCCGAATTCCAAGATCCCGGCCCTGCTGGATCGCAGCGGGCCGGCGCCGATCCGGGTGTTCGAATCCGGCGCGATCCTGCTGTACCTGGCCGAGAAGTTCGGCGCCTTTCTTCCGTCCGGCGCAGTCTCGCGCACCGAATGCCTGTCCTGGCTGTTCTGGCAGATGGGCAGCGCACCTTACCTCGGCGGCGGGTTCGGCCACTTCTACGCCTATGCGCCGAGCAAGATCGAATACGCCATCGACCGCTACGCGATGGAGGTCAAGCGCCAGCTCGACGTACTCGACCGGCACCTCGCCGACAACACGTATCTGGCCGGAGACGATTACTCGATCGCCGACATGGCGACATGGCCCTGGTACGGTGCCCTGGTCAAGGGCCTGCTCTACGATGCGGGCGAGTTTCTGCAGGTCCAGACCTACACCCACGTCGTGCGCTGGGCGGATCTGATCGCCCAGCGTCCGGCAGTGCAACGCGGCCGGATGGTCAACCGCGCCAGCGGTGAACCGTCCAGCCAACTGCACGAGCGGCACGACGCCACCGACTTCGACACCAAGACGCAAGACAAACTGGCTGCGCCGCGCTGACGCCCCGCGCCCCACCACCAAGGCCCCGCCATGATCACCCTCTACGACTGCGCGACAGCCCCGAGTCCACGCCGCGCCAGGATCCTTCTTGCCGAGAAGGGCGTCGCCCATGCAACGGTCGAGATCGACCTCAGGCACGGCGAGCAACTGGGCGCAGACTTCCGGCAGCTGAACCCGCAATGCACCGTACCCGCGCTGCGCACCGACGAAGGGCTGCTGCTGACCGACAACGCCGCGATCACCGCCTGGCTGGAGGCCCGCTTTCCGCAACCACCACTGCTCGGCAGCACACCGCAGGAAAAGGCCGAGATCGCAAGCTGGAACTGGCGCATCGAGTTCGAGGGGCTGCTCGCCATTGCCGAGGCGCTGCGCAACAGCACGCCGGCAATGGCCAACCGGGCGTTGCCCGGGCCGGTGGACTATGCGCAGATTCCCGAACTCGCGCAGCGCGGCCTGGCCAGGACGCAGCAGTTCTTCGCCCTGCTGGACGACCGCCTGGCCGATCACGAGTTCATCGCCGCCGATCGCTTCAGCATTGCCGACATCACAGCCGTCGTGGCCGTGGACTTCGCCCGCGTGGTCAAGCTCAAACCCGACGAGCAGTACCCGCACCTGCAGCGCTGGCGGGCAGCCATGGCGCAGCGACCGTCGATGTCGTTTTAGTCGGGAGCGACGGCTTGGGGCAGCGAAACGGATGGATGCGCTTGACTTCCTCCGCCCCGATTTTTTGACACATCAATCGCGAGACTTGGCCACCACGCTGCCATCGTCCGGATCGACCAACAGCTTGACATCGTCGCCTCGCGCGGTCTCAGCCGCAGCGCTCCACAGACCTTCGTCGAACTCCACGTCCTTGACGTTCTGGTAGCCGGTCGCAACCAGCTTGGCCTTGACCTCGTCCGCGTTGAGTTTGGACGGCGCATCGGCCGGATATACCTTGCCGTTGACCGGCCCGACCGAGAGCTTGGACCATGCCTTGTTGCCGCCGCGGGCCTTGCTGCGCCACACGCCGTCCTTGAACTTCAGGCCCTCGACTTCCTTGTAGCCGGCGTTGGCGATCGCGCTCTCGATGGCGTCCTGGCTCAACGCTCCAGCGGGCGGTTGGGCCGTCCACGTGGTAACCGTGGTGGTGGTGGTCTGGGTGGCACTGGTCGTCGACTGTGCGGTAGCAGGCACATCCTGCGCCAGGGCAACATTGCAAACCGACAGTCCAATCAATAGGGGAAGCATGCGCTTGATCATGGTGGAGTCCTTCTGGTGTTGGCGCGAGAGTGTCGCCGGCTTGCGCGGGCGTCGTTCAAACCGGCAAGAATCTGCGGCTGATACTCAGCGCCGACTCATGCAGTCGCGATGATGGAACCACTATGTGCGGAACGATGGCGTGAATACGCCCGCGACGGTGTAGCGCCGCCTGGACGTGTACCTGCAAAGCTGCACGTGAAACCCGGAAGTTACTGGACTGTGCCGGTGGGCATGCTCACGTTGTCCTCACCCTGTCGTTGTCCTTGCGGTGACTGCATTGCACAACTTGGGAAACGTCTCTGGCAGGCAGAACCACAATGTTGAAGCGCACGAATTGCAACTCACCGCGACCGCGGTTCTTGGCCGCTAACAGCCACCCAGCCCCTCACGCCCGACTCTCCGGATGCCTCACCTGCCCGTCCCCGCGCAGCACGAAACGTTCGATCGTCAGTGCTTCGGCACCCATCGGTCCGTACGCGTGCAGGCGGGTAGTGGAGATGCCGATTTCGGCGCCGAGGCCGAGTTCGCCGCCGTCGCTGAAGCGTGATGAGGTGTTGACCATCACCACCGCCGAACGCAGCGCGTGGATGAAGCGGTCGGCCACGGCCTTGTCCTCGGTGACAATCACTTCGGTGTGGTCGGAGCCATAACGGCGGATGTGCGCAATCGCGGCGTCCGCGCTGTCGACGATGCCCACCGCCAGCTTGAGGCTGAGGAATTCGGCGGCGAAATCCTCGTCGGTGGCCAGCGCCATGTCCGGACACAGCTCGCGGGTGCGGCTGTCGCCCACCAGTTCCACGCCGCGCTCGCGCAATGCCCGGGCCGCGCGCGGCAGGAACCCGGCGGCCACGTCGGCATGTACCAGCAGGGTTTCCAGCGAGTTGCAGGCGGAGGGACGCGAGACCTTGCCGTCGATCAGGATATCGAGTGCCTTGTCCAGATTGGCACTGGCATCCACGTACAGATGGCACACGCCCTTGTAATGCTTGATCACCGGCACGCGCGCATGTTCGGTAACGAAGCGGATCAGGCCCTCGCCGCCGCGCGGGATGATCAGGTCCACGATGTCCGACAGTTGCATCAGCTCCAGCATCGCCTCGCGGCTGAGGTCGTCCAGCAGCATCAGTGCGTGTTCGGACAGGCCGGCATCGCGCAGCGCGCCGCGCAGGCAGGCGGCGATCGCCTGGTTCGAGCGCACGGCCTCCGATCCCCCACGCAGGATCACCCCGTTGCCCGCCTTGATGCACAGTGCCGCCGCATCGGCGGTGACGTTGGGGCGTGCCTCGTAGATCATCGCGATCACGCCCAGCGGAATGCGCACGCGCTCGAAGGTGAAGCCTTTGCCGGATTGCTCGCGGCGGGTCACCTGCCCGACCGGATCGGGCATCGCGGCGATCTGGCGCAGCGCGTCGGCAATGCCGCGCACGCGCTCTTCGTCCAGTGCCAGGCGGTCGAGCATGGCCGCGCCGATGCCTTTTTCGCGCGCGGCCTGCAGGTCCAGCGCATTGGCGGCGAGGATCGCCGGCGACTGCGCCTGCAGCGCGCCGGCCATCGCCAGCAGCAGGTCGTTCTTGGCCTCGGTGGAAAGCGCGGCCACCTGCACGGCGGCCTCCTTGCATTGGAGCGCGGCGGCGCGCACGGATGCATTCATGGGATGACTCCGGTGTCGATGGTGGCCAGATCGTCGCGGTGCACGACGCTTTCGCCGTAGCTGTAGCCGAGACGATCCTGGATTTCGCGCGTATGACTGCCGGCGATGCGATTGATCTCGGCCGCGCCGTACTGGGTGATGCCGCGGGCAATGACGTACTGCACGCCGTCGTCGCTGCCGTCGACGATCTCGACCATGTCGCCGCGCTGGAACATGCCGTCGGCGTCGATGATGCCCCTGGGCAACAGCGACGCGCCTTCTTCCGTGATCGCCCGTGCGGCGCCAGCGTCCACGCGGATCTGTCCGGGTACGGCCGGCATGTGGCGCAGCCAGTATTTGCGCGCTTGCAGGCGGTTGGCGCTGGTGCGCAGCAAGGTGCCTTGCAGCAGGTCCCGCGCGAGCAGGCTGACCACCTCGCCGTCACGACCATTGAACAGAATAGTCTGGATACCCGCTGCCGCCGCCTTCTCCGCCGCTTCCAGCTTGGTGCGCATGCCGCCGGTACCGATCAGGCTGCCCGCAGCGCCGGCCATGCTCATGATCTCGGGGGTGATTTCGTGCACTTCGTTGATCGGTTGCGCGTCGGGATCGCTGCGTGGGTCGGCACTGTACAGTCCGTCGATGTCGGTGGCGATCAGCAGGATGTCGGCATCCACCAGCGCCGCAATGATGGCGGCCAGATTGTCGTTGTCGCCCAACGTGAGCTCGTCGATCGCGACGGTATCGTTCTCGTTGACCACCGGCATGACGCGGTGCCTGAGCAGTTCGTTCAAGGTGGCGCGCGCGTTGAGGTAACGCCGGCGATCGCGCAGGTCGTCGTGGGTCAACAGGACCTGCGCCAGCGGGCGATCGAACAGACGCTGCCACAGCGCCACCGTCTGCGTCTGCCCCAGCGCCGCCATGGCCTGGCGCGCGGCGTTGCTGGTGTCTTCGGGGCAATGGTCCTGCAGCATCATGCGCCCGGCGGCAACCGCACCCGAAGACACCAGCACGACCTCCCGGCCGGAGGTGTGGCAGGTGGCAATGAACTGCGCGAGGCCAAGTGCATAACGGGTGCCCAGCCCACCGCCATCGGCGGTGAGCAGGCTGCTGCCGACCTTCAGGACGGCACGCCGCCAAGGCGGTACGGCTTGCTGTTGAAACTTTCGAAGTTGGGTCATCGTCCTCAGACGTGGCTTGCTCAGCCTTTCAAGTTTTGGGGTACCGACACTGAAATTCAACCCGTTCACAATCGATGGCTGCTAGCAGCCTGTCGGGCTTTGGTCGGCCAGGCTGCTAGCGCAACGCCCCGATGGCCGGGCCGCGTGCGGCTCATGCCTGCGTCCGCACGGCAGGCGCCGCGGGGTCGCGCAGGGTGGCCAGATCGTCGCGGTGCACCACCTCCGCACCATAGCTGTAGCCGAGCACGGCCTCGATCTCGCGACTGTGCCGGCCGGCGAGCCGGCGTACCTCGGCGACGGCGTACTGGCTCAGGCCACGCGCCACCGGGCGATCCGCGGCATCCAGGATCTCCACCAGATCGCCGCGCTGGAACTCGCCACCCGCACCGAGGATGCCGCCCGGCAGCAGCGAGGCGCGACCGCCGGCCAGCGCCTGTACCGCTCCGTGGTCGATGTGGATGTGTCCGGTCGCAGGTGGCGCGTGGCGCAACCAGTATTTGCGTGCCTGCATGCGGCCGCCGGGCGCGCAGATCAGCGTGCCGTGCAGACGGCCGGATGCCAGCGCCTGCACCGTCGCCAGATGACGTCCGTTGAAAAGCACGGTGGGAATACCCGCCGCGGCGGCCTTGGTCGCCGCCTCCAGCTTGGTGCGCATGCCGCCGGTACCGACGTTGCTGCCGCTGCCGCCGGCCATCGCCATCACTTCGGGCGAGATCGCCTCCACCCGTGCGATCGGCTGGGCCAGCGGGTCGCGGCGCGGGTCGGCGCTGTACAACGCCTCGACATCGGAGGCGATCAGCAGCAGATCGGCATCGACCAGTGCGGCCACGATGGCGGCCAGATTGTCGTTGTCGCCCAGCTTCAGTTCGTCCACCGCCACGGTGTCGTTTTCATTGACCACCGGCAGCACGTCCAGCGCCAGCAGGCCGCGCAGGGTGGCGCGGGCATTGAGATAGCGGCGGCGATTGCGCAGGTCGTCGTGGGTAAGCAGCACCTGCGCCACCGGTTGCACCGACAGCGCTTGCCACAACGCGATCATCGGCGTCTGGCCCAGCGCCGCCAGTGCCTGGCGCGCCGCGATGTCGCGACCGACGGTCGAGCGCTCGCGCAGCAGCGCGCGGCCGGCCGCCACCGCGCCCGAGGACACCAGCACCACCTGTCGCCCCTCGGCATGACTGGCAGCGACGAAAGCCGCCAGTGCCTCGGCATAACGCGGCGTGAGGCCGCCGCCGTCCGCCGCCAGCAGATTGCTGCCGACCTTGAGCACGGCACGCCGCCATGGCGGCAGCGCCTGCGCGGGAAGTTCGTCGAATGCGGACATCATGCCGGCTCCGTTCAGACGTCCAGACGATCGAGGCGACGGCGCAGCTCGTCCAGCCGCAGGTCGTGGCCTGCGCCGGGCGATACGCGCGCCGCCAGGCTGCCCTCCGGCGTGCGTCCGTCGCCCGCCGTTGCCGCTGTTTCCGCCGCGGCGCGGTAGGCATCGCGGAACGGCACGCCGGCGGCGGCTTGCTCGATCGCCACGTCGGTGGCATACATCGCCGGTTCGATCGCCGCGCGCATGGCCGCTTCGTTCCACTGCATGCGCGCCAGCAGATCCGGCACCAGCGCCAGCGCCCCCAGGCCATGCCGGCAACCGTGGAACAGCGAACCCTTGGAAAACTGCAGATCGCGCTGGTAGCCCGAGGGCAGCGACAGCAGCTGCTCGATCTCGGTACGCGCCGCGGCGACGCTGGCATAGCTGGCGCGAAGCAACTCGACCACGTCCGGGTTGCGCTTGTTCGGCATGATCGAACTGCCGGTGGTGTATTCGGACGGCAGCTTCACGAAATCGAATTCGGCCGTGGTGAACAGCGACAGATCCCACGCCAGCCGGCGCAGATCCAGCAACGCGCTGGCGATCGCCTCCAACACCGCCATCTCGAACTTGCCGCGCGACAGCTGGGCGTAGATCGGCGATATCTGCATGCGGGCAAAGCCGAGTGCCTTGGTCGTGTGTTCGCGGTCCAGCTTGAGGTTGACGCCGTAGCCGGCGGCGGTGCCCAGCGGGTTGGCGTCGATCCATGCCGACGTCTGCCGCGCCCGCAGCGCATTGTCGATGAACCCCTCGGCGAAGCCGGCAAACCACATCGCGCTGGACGACACCACGGCGCGCTGCAGATGGGTGTAGCCCGGCAACGGCAATGCCGGCTGCGCCGCACGCGCCAGGCAGACGTCCGCGATCGCACGGCAATGCGACTGCAGGGTAGCCAGCTGTTCCTTCAACCACAGCCGCGTTGCGACCAGGATCTGGTCGTTGCGGCTGCGCCCGGTATGCACGCGGCGGCCGGCGTCGCCGAGCCGCTCGGTGAGGCGTGCCTCGATCGCCGAATGGCCGTCCTCGTAGCGCTCGTCAAGCACGAACGCACCGCTCGTGAAATCCTCGGCCAGCGCATCCAGCTCGCGCTTCAGCGCCACCGCCTCGTCGGCACTGACCACGCCGATGTTGGCCAGCCCCTCGACGTGCGCCTTGCTGGCGGCGATGTCGTGCAGGAAGAATTCGCGGTCCAGCAGCACGTCGTCGCCGGCGAGAAACTGCATGATCTTCGCGTCGATCTTGATGTCGGATTTCTGCCAGAGAGGCTGGGTCATGGTGGGAGTCCTCAATACGTGTGTAGGAGCGCACCTTGTGCGCGATGCTTTTTGGCAGGCCTGTGCAAAGAGCTTTCGCGCACAGGGTGCGCTCCTACAACAATGGAATGGCGGTGGTTTCGGCGACGCCGATGGCGCGGTTGATGTTCTGCATCGCCTGCGTCGCGGCGCCCTTCAACAGGTTGTCCAGCGTCGCCACGATCACCACGCGCTTGCCGTCGGCGGCGACGGCAAAGCCGCCGATCTCGGCGTGGTGGCGGTGGGCGATGCGACTGACCCAGGGCGCCTCGTCCTGCACGTTCACCAGCGGCTCGTGGTCGTAGGCGCCATGGAAGCGCAGCATGACTTCCTCGTGCGTCATCTTGCGCGCCAGGTAGAGACTGCTGGTGACGGTGAGGCCGCGAAAATGCGGCGCCACATGCGGCATGAACTCCACCGGCACGCCGAGGTGCCGGCTGGCTTCCTTCTCGTGCATATGCCCGGTGAGCGCATACGGCATCAGGTTGTCGCGCAGTTTTTCCGGATCGTTCTTGTCCGACGGCGTGGTGCCTGCGCCGGAATAACCCGACACCCCGAAACACACCGGCGGCGCCGCCAGCAGATCCTTCAGCGGCGCGATCGACAGCTGCATCGCGGTGGCGTAGCAGCCCGGGTTGCTGATCCGTCGCTCGCCACGCCAGGCGTCGCGGGTCAGTTCCGGCAGGCCGTAGTACCAGCGTTCGTCGAAGCGGTAATCGGCCGACAGGTCGACGATGACCGGATCGACACCGGCCTTGTCGAAAGCCTCCACGCAGGCAACGGCCTTGCCGTTGGGCAGCGCCAGCACCACCACGTCGGCGCCCAGTTGCGGCAGCGCCTCGTGTGCCGGCGCGCTGTAGCGCAGCTCGCCGCGGTACTCGGCGACGTGTGCGTCCACGCGCTGCCCGTCCAGCTCGCGCGAGGAGACGAAGGCCAGTTCCAGCGCCGGGTGCGCCGCGATCAGCCGGATCAACTCGGTGCCCGTATGGCCGCGGGCGCCGACGATGCCGATGCGCTTCCTGTTCACGTTCATGCTCGTCAGTCCTGCAGGGTCGGCTCGCGTGCGGCGCAGTGGGCGACGCAGCGGGCGATCGTGGTGAAGTCGTCCAGGCCGTACCAGAACACCTTCCAGCTCGGTTGCTTGAGGCAGCCGTCGGACTCGGCGTAATAGAACGGGTTGACCGGGTTGCCGTGGCGCGAGCGCCAGAACAGCTGCGGATTTTCCTCCCGCATCAGCTGCCACACCGCGCGTCCCAGACCTTCGCCCTGGGCGTCGTCGAGCACCGCGAACTTGTCCAGATAGATCAACCCCTCGGTCTCGACCAGGATCATCGCGGCGCGATAGTTCTCGCTGACGTAGATGCGGTACGGCCGGGTGCGCTCGAAGTAATCGGCGACCAGGGTGCGGCCGAAGCTCGAGTCGATCAAGGCACGCATGCGCTCGCGGTCCACGCCGTCCCACGAATTGAACGTGAAGACCTTTTCGCCACGACGCACCAGGGTGCCCGAGCCCTTGTGGGTGAACAGTTCCTTGGCCAGTTCGGACGGCCGCGTGATCGACACCGACGAGGTCAGCGGCAGGTCGGCCAGCAGGTCGGCGATCTGCTCGATCTTCAGGCGCATGCCGCCGTTGATCCATGGCTGCGCCATCAGGTGCTCGTACTCGGTGCTGAGGTTGATCGAGTCGATCAGCTTGCCCTGGTCGTCGAGCAACCCGCCGGTGCCGGTGAGGAACACGATCTTGTACGGCTGCAGCACGCGCACCAGCTCGTTGGCGGCGAAGTCGGCGTTGATGTTGAGGATCTGCCCCTCCTCGGTTTCGCCGAGACTGGCGATCACCGGGATCGAACCGGCGCGCAGGCTGGCCTCGATCGGCGCAAGGTTGATGCGGTCCACCTTGCCGACCAGTCCGTAGACGTCGCGGTCCAGATAGCTGGAGGTGAACACGCCCGATGGCACCGAGGTGGCGCGGGTGTCCATCGACTGCAGCGCCTCGACCAGCCGCAGGTTCTGCTGCTGGAACACCTTGCGCACGATCGCCAGCGCGCGGGGCGAAGTCACGCGCAGGCCGTTGACGGTCTGCTTCTCGATGCCGGCCGCGGCCAGCTCCTCGTCCAGCTGTGGGCCGGCACCATGCAGCACGATCGGCGTGAGACCCACCTGCTGCAGGAACGTCAGCGACGAGGTGAGGTCGGCCAGCTCGTCGCGCAGCACCGCGCCGCCGACCTTGACCACGGCGAAACGCTTGGCGTCGATCTGCGAGAAACGCTTGAGATACTGCTGGATTTCCTTCGCGCTGCCCATCGCCGAGAGCAGGCGAACGATGGTCTGGCGGGTGTTTTTATGCTTTTCCACGTTCATATTCCTTTGCGTTCATCCTTGAACGCGAGAGTCAAAAAGCGGCCGTCCCTGGCCGCACTTCTCAACAAGGCGGTAGATAATTTCTGCATAGTTCTGCAATTGTTCGAGCGACACCCACTCGTCGGCGGCGTGCGCCTGCGCGATGTCGCCCGGACCGAAAACGAAGGCGGTGTAACCGGCCGCGGAGAACAGCGCCGCCTCGGTCCAGAAGTCCACCGCGTTGCCGATCGGGATCTCCAGCTCGTCGGCCAGATCGCGTGCGACCAGGCGGCGGCTCTCGGCCGTGGCGGTGTCGCCGGCGGGCAGCGAAGCGCCGCGAAAGGTCTCGCTGAATTCGCAAGGCCGCGGTTCGACCAGGGTGCGGAAGCTTTCCAGCAACCGGTCCGGATCCATCGTGGGCAAGGGGCGGCAGCCGAAGCGCACTTCCGCGCTCGGCGCGATCATGTTCGCCTTGATGCCGCCCTCGATGCGGCCGATGTTGAAACGCAGACCGGTCAACCCGCCGAAGCGTTCGTGCGCTTGCGCCTCGACGAAATCCAGCGCCGCATCGCCCCAGCGCACCGCCTGATGCAGCGCGCTGTCGCTGGGTGTCTGCTCGCCGGAGGCATGACCGGCCTGCCCGGCAAAACGCAGCAGCACCGACTGGATGCCGCGATGCGCCAGCACCGCCTCGCCCTTGGTCGGCTCGGCCACGATCACCGCTTGATAGCCCCTCTCCCCGTGGGAGAGGGGTTGGGGTGAGGGTGCGGCCGAAGCGGGAGATCGGGCTTCGACCGTACCCTCACCCCGGCCCTCTCCCGAAGGGAGAGGGGGAAAAGCCTTCAGGAAGCCGGCGATGCAGCGCGCATCGTTCGCCTCCTCGTCGGTGGACAGCAGCAACGCCATGTCGCCGTCGCTCGCGTTGGCAACCGCCAGCAGCGCCGCCGCCGCGCCCTTGATGTCGCAGGCACCCAGGCCGATCGCACGGTCCGCCGTGACCCGCAGCACATGCGGATCGGCGCTCCATGCCGGCGAATCCGGCACGGTGTCCAGGTGCACGTTGAACAGATACTTCGGCTGGCCACGCACCACGTGCATGGCCACCGCGCCGGCACCGTAATCGGTCACCGTCACGGCGAAGCCCGGCAACTGCGCGCGCAGGTAATCGAAGATCCCGCCCGTGTCGATCGCGCGCGGCGGATTGCGCGTGTCGTAGCCGACCAGCGCTGCCAGGTGCCTAAGCGTGGCATCCAGTAGCGCGCTCATGCCACGACCTCGCCGTAAAGAGCCCCTCTCCCGCTGGGAGAGGGGTGGGGGTGAGGCTCCGGCCGGAGCGAGGCGGCGCGGCATGCCCGTACCCTCACCCCCGCATCCTCTCCCGGCGGGAGAGGGGAGAAAAGCCAGGCATTCATGCGTCGCCGCTCCGGTTCACTTCCGCCCACAGCGTGCTGCTCATGCCGAACAGCTTGATGAAGCCCTCGGCCTCGGCCACGCCCCAGTCGGCCGACTGCGCATAGGTGGCCCCCTTGGCATTGAGGATGTGCTTCGACTCGACCGCCACCGCCCCGACGCTGCCACCGTTCGTCTCCAGCGTCACCGTGCCGTTGACGGTGGACTGGCTCGACGCCAGGAAGGCTTCCAGATCGGTCTTCAGCGGATCGTGGAAGAAACCCTCGTAGACCAGCTCCACCCACTTGCGCGCCACGTCGGGTTTGAAGCGGTTCTGCTGCTTGCTCAGCACCGCCTCCTCCAGTGCCCGATGCGCGGTGAGCAGCGCGGTCAGGCCCGGCGCCTCGAAGATGATGCGGCCCTTCAGGCCGATCGTGGTGTCGCCGGTGTAGAGGCCGCGACCGACCCCGTACTCTGCGAACAGTCCGTTGAGCCGAGCCAGCATGGTGTGCCCGGCGATCGTCTCGCCGTCCAGCGTCACCGCTTCGCCGTTGACGAAGCCGATCTTCACCCGCAGCGGTTTGGACGGCCATTCGGCGCGCGGCTTGCACCAGCCCACCGCACCCTCGCCGGGCGCCTGCCACTTGTCGATCTCGCCGCCGGACATGGTCAGCCCGAGCAGGTTCTCGTTGATGGTGTAGGCCTGCTGCTTGGCGCGCACGCCGAAGCCGCG
>Ga0307377_10005798_pt1 | contig 13117 bp, 16 predicted proteins | sample TR3MG_FD_202535 | JGI IMG/M metagenome (GOLD analysis project Ga0307377, IMG submission 202535) | Soil microbial communities from Risofladan, Vaasa, Finland - TR-3 | ecosystem: Environmental > Terrestrial > Soil > Coastal area > Acid sulfate soil | place: Finland: Risofladan, Vaasa | collected... | reverse complement strand
CCAGCTACATTACCAGGAGATAATATATCTGAATCGGATGTCTATGAACACTGTGGGGTGTGTGGTACCTGTCGTGAGAGAAAGATGGCATTCAAACTAGCAAGTGTTGAAGATCCAACGAGGTATGCACAATGACTGTTCCAGAAGAGAGAATACAGATAAACGTTAACTGGAATATAGTCGACCCACGTAATGGAGATGAATGGAGTGGAAATAGTGAAGTTCGTGTCAATCCTATGCCTTCGGATTGTTTTATGGATCCGATAGAGTTCGCCACAGAGTTGGCCAAGATATTACAACAGATTGTAGTTGAGATGTATCCGAAGGTGAAAATGTCAGCTACGTTTACAGTGGAGGAAGAAGAATGAAAATACATATACCAGAGATAACGTTCAGTATGGCACATTACATTCCAGGACATGAGAGAGGATGTGGTGCGATACATGGACATACATATTATGTGAGGGATTTAACAATATGGCCTGTGTGTAGGTCAGGACCACCAACTACATGGTTGGATCATATGGGGATATTGGTAGATTTCGGAGTGATAAAGCAGTACTTCAAGGATGAATGGGACCACAAGTTCGCAGTACCTACACGATATGAGGATTACTGGGGTAATGCATTGAATAGTATGAGTGTTGAGTGCAGACTTGACAACATCAAGGGAGTTGTGTGGACTACTGCTGAAGGAATGGCCTATGACATCAAAGAAGAGTTGGCAATGCGAATACATGAGATATGGAGAGACCAAGTCGACTTACTCGACCATGTTGAAGTGAAGTTTGGATTATATGAAGGACCAGGACAGGGGATATTAGTATGAAAGTAGTTGAAGTGTTCAAGAGTATCCAAGGCGAAGGAGTGTATACGGGGGTTCCTGTTGTGTTTGTTCGAATGGGTGGATGCAACCTCGCTTGTGAGTGGTGTGACACGAAATACTCATGGGGAGATGAGTTCATTGAGTATGGAGTTGATGAGTTAGTTGCGGAGATCGAAGCTTGTGCGGATGGATGTAAGACTATTTGTTTCACAGGTGGAGAGCCAATGTTACAACAAGATGAGCTTGAGGGAGTAGCAATGTTGTTGCATGTTAAAGAATATACATTACACGTAGAGACTAATGGAACGATACCTCCAGAGAGGATAATGTCTAGGTGTATAGATTTTTGGAGTGTGTCTCCAAAGATGCAATACACTCCACCGAATACGATAGTGAAGTTTTTGAAGAAGTTCACTAACCAAGCACAGTTGAAGTTTGTTGTCAGTAGTGAGCAAGATACCCAGGGTATAATGAAGTACGTTGATGCATTGTCTGAGATAAGTTACGAAGGAAAGAAATGTCCATATGTTGTGGTAGTACAGCCAGAGAGATATGCAGCTACTCGAATATTTACACCAGATTCTGGAATAAGTAAAGAGGATGAAGAATACTATAAGAACCAAGGATGTAGTATAGCTTCAACCAAACAGATATATTTACAACATATGGAAGATGTAATCAACTGGTGCGAGAAGCATCTTGATAATTGTAACTGGAGAGTTCTCCCGCAGTTACATTACCTAATATGGGGAGACAGGAAAGGAATTTAGATTGAGTCCACGAACAGGAATAGAAACACCAGAAGTTAATCCGCATCAAGCGGTATTGATTCACAAAGATCCCATAATGGAGCACTTATCTGCTGCATTAACACTATCAGGGTTTAACCTTAAACACGAAGCAATATCACGCACACCAGAACGCATGTGGGAAGTGTTCGAGGTAATGACCAGAGGGTATGATATCGACGTGACGTTGGAGAGAATGTACGATGATAATAGTCCCGAAGGATCGTTGAGTACATTGCAGATCATACCAGGATGTAAGTTTGTTAGTATGTGCGAACATCACTTCGCTCCATTTATAGGAGAAGCACATGTAGCGTATTTGCCTGCTGAGGGAAAGGTGACAGGATTGTCAAAAATTCCTCAGTTAGTGCAGAAGTATGCATTACGTCCACAGTTGCAAGAGAAGATAGGACAGGAGATTGCCAATGAACTTATGGGCGTGTGTAAGTTCAAAGACGTGATGGTAGTAATAGAAGCCAAACATGGATGTGAAATCATCGAAGGAGTTAAGTATGGGTATTCACGTGATAAGCCATACATAACGAGTACAGTACGGGGGAGATTCGAGACCAACGAGAAGCTTAGGAACGAAACCATGGTCTTGATGGGCCTCCAGAGGTGATACAAAGTGTACTTGATGATTACCATTATTACTACTACTGTCTTGGAGGGTTCATCTAATGATTGAACGTTCGAATGACCCATCTCCGAGAGTAGTTCTAGTGAATTACGAGAAGTTGTCCATAGAAGAGATTATGAACATCAAGATGGACCGAGGCGCTGAGAAATATCTAAGTCCAGATGAATATGATTTTGGTGATATGCTACTAAGGACAATGAAATATGTGGGGGAATTCCTACAGTGGGTAGCTATGGATGATCCTGAGAGAGTAATGGAGTCAGCTGCAGATGTTAGTAATGGGATGAAGCTGTTTTATCCTAAACTGCAGGAGAGACTAATAGAGAGAAAGCTCGTTGAAAGAGCTGTGGCTAAGAAGCCAATATCTCTAACGTTAGAGAGTAAGAACAAACATAGAGATGAAGAATCATCGAGGTTCGAGTGACTATTATTCGGTTGATAACTTGGAATAAAGAGGAGATGAAATGGAAAAATTAATTTATGTGGATACACGAGAACCTGAAACTGTGGTTAGAGAGTTTAAGAGACAAACTAAGAAAGGAGAGTTGGTCATCAAGAAACTCGACCATTGTGATATAATGAGTGGTAATGAACAGGTAGGTATAGAGAGAAAGACTCCAGAGGATATGTGGAATCGAGTGATTGCAGGCGAGTGGGATAAGCAGATGCAAGGATTACAGGATTGGGCGTGGGAACAAGGAACATGTCCGTGGTTATTAATTGAGGGTTCGTATTATGAAGCTCATAAGAGAACTCAGAATAAGATGCCCATTAAGGAGTGTAAGGGAGCTGCAATCAGTGCTGCGGTGAGATATGGGGTGAGTGTATGGAACTGTGATGATTTAAGAGACCTTGTATCAACCGCAATTAGGATATGTAGAAAGGCTGATGAAGGGAAATTAGGGACACCAAAGAGGATACCATTTGCGAAGAGTGTATCGGATAGTCGTGTGGGTGTTGTAATGAATACGTTTAGACTAACACAACGCCAAGCAAAGAGTTTATTACATGCAGGAGGAAATGTGAAAGGAGTGTTTGAAATGAAAGAGTCGGAGATAGCAAAATTACAGTGGTTAGGTAACACAACAGCTAAGCGGATATGCAAGCTAAGAGATAGACTATACAAGTGATGTAATGCCACATATATTAGATCAGCTAACGGAGGAATTCAGACATAGAGAATGTGCTCATTGGGATATATATCCCGAACATTTCGCATGCAGTGTAGGAGCCCATATATTTAACTTGGTGAATCAGGAGACTGAAGTGTTGGTGACGAATGGCATCCCGATGGATACTCGTATGCATATGATGTTTGTTGCTCCGCCTGGATTTAGTAAGACATTCTGGCTCGAACAGTATCTTAGGAGTACGTGGTGTATATTGCATGAAACAAATGTACAGCATGGGTTTGAGGGATCGACTACAGAAGCTGGATTTGTTGGAAGTGCTACGTTAGTAGATGGAGAGTGTATAATAACACCTGGATTGGCGTTAATATACAAAGGAGGTATCGTGGGATTTGAAGAGTTTAGTGCTTTGATTGCCATGATGTATAGCCAGCATAGTAAACAATTGGACGCTGCGTTGTTATTAGCCTTGGATAAAGGATATGTGGTGAAGAGACTACGAGCAGGGAAGATATCGTATAAGACCAATGTTAGTGTATGGGCAGGGACTCAGCCAGCAAGATTTGACTTAACTTCAGGATTGGGGCGAAGATTTTATTACTGTCTCTTGATTCCGACAAAGAAGGATAGAGATATGATTAGAGCAGCTATGCGAAAAGGATGGAACGTTCGCATGGATAAGAATAGAACTTCGAAGATCCGACATCAGATTGATGACGTGAGAGATGATCTATTCAAGGTTAAGAAGATTGTACGTACCCCGCAAATGAATAAGTTACTCGATGAGTTGAAGATGCCTCCATACGAGGAGTTATTATACATCAGGAGTTTAATAGGGTATAAGGTCATGACAGGAGATTTTGGAAGTGAAATGGTACTTGATTTGGATGATAGAATTGAAATATTGTGGAGACAAGAGTCGTTATGGAGAACGTCTATACGCCGTGGTCCTGAGATAGCTCAGTTGTTATCTATAATGCAAGAGTTCAATGGTAAGATGGGAATAAACGACCTGAAGGATGCATTTATGGATATGGGAGTAGATTGGAGACGAAGCACTGAACTAATAGATGAGGCTAAGAAGATGAAGATAATTGATGTAGGTGTGAGTATGGTAGTATTGAGAAAAGGATGGATGAAGAAGCAAGGAATAGGTGAAGAGGAATGAGTAAGGGAAAGAAACGACAAACTATGTTGAGTTTGGAAGAAAACTTAGTCGAACAGGCTAAAGCGCTAAGAATCAACATGAGTCACTTGATGACAGAGACACTCAGACATGTATTGGATACAAGAGTGTTTCTACCATCGAGAAGTGAACTGATATTGACAGAAGCTGCAATAAGAAAGCTAAGTGTATTGATTCCAGAGACGGAGAATGAGTTGTTAATGATGAAGTCACAACTAAGGGAGATGGAAGCTTCACGTGCAGGGATCATTGATATAATATACCAAGAGGGAAGAGATACTAACGTAGCGGGATTGTTCCAGCAATTGAAAGATGTCATTAAGGCACATAAGTACGATAAGGATGAGGCGTATAAGGATTCAATTGAGATACTGAGCAAGTTATCACAGTATAATATTACGTATGATGAACGTACGTTTGGGCTGTTGGTGGATAGGTTACGGAGCATGTAACAATGAGTAATGCAATAATGGGGAGTATGTAACAATGGTGAGATTGTTTAATCCTGATAGTTGCCCCATACGAGGAATGGTGATTGTCAATTGTCTGAAGGATTGTGAGCATGCAACTACATGTATAGAAAGGTCATCACCAGCTGATATTATACTAAGAGTTTATCTTGATAGTATTCCATTTGAAGATAGAGTTAAGGAACTTAGTCGACTAGTAGGCAGAGAAGGATATGGTATGAGGACGTTATTGGCGTTTAATGACTCGTTGTCGTGGACTGTGAATGAATTATCAGAACATGTTGGAATGGAAGGACAGACTGCAGCTAATTGGTTGAACTTCTTCCTTAAGATAGGATTAGTGAAACTGAAGACAAGTACTCGTCGAGGAAATCGATATATCTACTACGTCCCTGTCGATGGAGATGGAGAAGATATGGATTGGATGAAATTCATCAACAGGTACAATCGTACCGAAACCGGTGGAAGGAATAGTGATACGTCATATTCCTCCATATACGGTGATAATGAATGAGTGAAGCAAACAAAACACAGATCACCAGGTTTTTGAAGGCACGATTGGGTGCTGTAGATTACCTACCAGATCCTAGGGATTACCAGGTAGCATTACTAACACCAGAGATGTTAGAGACTATACCAGATGAGGAGTATGCATTACTCGATTGGGTATCACAAGATACTGGACGTAGCCAAGGGAATATAGGTTCGTGTGTTGGATGGTGTAATAGTTTCGCATATGAGATTGCAAAGAACATCAAGCGAACATCTGAAGATGCCGGACAATTCTTATTCGATATGTCAGCTGGATATATGTATCAAAAGAGTCGTGAACGAGCTGGTATTCCACTACCCTCAGAGGGGAGCACAAACTTCGGTGCGATGAAAGCTTTATTGAAGGATGGCATAACGTCAGAGGAGTATTGTAAGACTGATATCGTTAAGCCTTTTGACTTTGAGCCAAAAGACGGAGCGTACTTGGTAGCACAGAGCAACAAAATAGATGCGTATTATCGAGTGGGGACGACACCTACAGCGATGAAAGCAGCTATGCTTGGACTCACACACGATCCAGGGTATAGAATGCCTGATGGAACTATGGGGTTATGTCCCATGGTGACGGCATTCCTCGTGTATAAGAACACTTGGAGTGATGGGTATGTAGATGGATTTGTGAAGATTCCAGTCCCAGGGGATGAATTGCTAGGAGGACATTCATCATTGATAATAGGATGGATAGTGTTGAATGGCAAAACATGGTGGATCAACTATGGAAGTTGGGGTACGTCGATTGGTACAGGGATTGAGAATAGTCTGGGTACTATGGTAGAGGGGATATTCCTAATCGAAGAGGGATATCCGTTCAAAGACGCATGGGTGTTTAGGATGGGAGATGTAGAACCAGAACTAGAGAAATCACTATGGTGTAAGCTTGGAGACTTCTTCAACGCCATGGGAAAATGTAAGGAGGTGAAATAATGGAACAAGTAAACAAAATGGTATTAAAGGCCAAGGAAGCCTATGTGGAGAAAGCAGAGATGACACCAGAGCAAGCAACTATAGCAGGTAATGCGTATGTTGATGCAATCGATGACGTAATGGAAGGTGTGTATTATATGTTAAGAACTCTAGGCCCACAAGGCGGAGTGGTTTGGACAACTAAGAAAGGCCACAAGGTTAATGCCATGATAGAAGCAGTATGACTTGGATTAGTCATTTAATCGGTCAATAACTTTACCATTTTTTTAAAAACTTTTTAGAATGTTACCGAGGTCCAGGTCCATCCTGTCGGACCTCCTACTGGTATTGTCTGTGTGCCAGCAGCAACAGTCCATGCCCATGTTAACCCTCCATCTGTAGTAACCCTTACTACATTACCAGCTACTGCATCCTGCCACACCCATCCTGTAGGTCCACCAACCATCGACACCGAAGGCACATTTCTATATCCTCTATTATGAGTACTATCCTGTGACGAAGCTCCTGATGAACTTAATCTACAATAATACCATCGTCCATCTCCGTTAGCAGGTGCACCAATGTCATTATATGGGTCTGTAGTTCCCCCCACAATATCACTAAATGATGCGTCGGAGTCAGCCGCTGATCTCCTCCACTGATAGTTGAGAGTGCTTTTGCTCCGGTAACCAGAATCACTATCCGATGGTCCTTCTCCACATGAGTTGAAGGGTATAATGTCGTATGAGTGGGAGAACCCATCTATAATCGTTTCTCCACCTAATGCCAATCTCACATGAGGAACATACGTACCATCAGATGCTATAGCTGTACCTGGTATGATGGTAGGAGCCGTTGCCCCATAGTCGTTGTGGAATGTTACCGCTCCCTTAGTTGAGATTAACCCTCCATCTCTAAACACATAGTACCCTGTAGCTCCTGACGCTGCCGTCCACGTAATATCTACCCTATCACTGAAGGTAGTACTAGCAAACACATTAGTAACAGCTCCAGGCAGACTAATACATCCCGGCATAGATGTTGGATCGAACTCACAGTCATCTATGTATGCTTGGATAGCGGATGTAGCGTTGATCACTCCAACATCCATATACTCTGCATCCCAAGTATCATCCCTCGTATCGATAGCAGTTTGGGTTATCTCTCGTGAATCATCGAAGTCCACATATACGAAGCCAGTATTGCTGTAATACAACTGTACCTGGAGACAATACCACGTATTCGCAACTGGATTAATAGTAGCTGTGTATGGTCCTCCTCCTGAGTGCTCCACTGTTAGTTTAATATCATACACTGGACCTGCGCTACACTCAATCCCTACTTCTATAATATCATCTGTGTTACCATCTCTAACTCTATAGAGACCGACGTACTCTCCAACCGCTGGAAGAGCAGGTAGTTTAAACATTAATCTCGCATAAATATATTGACCGTTCGCGCAACCAGTACTGTCATGGTTGGTAGCGTAGTCGGTACCTGCGCCCGCTAAGAATGCACGCGCACCATAATCTCCACAGTACTTGTAACTAGCACCTTTATCTAAGCTGTCTGCAGTCCAGGCATCGTCTCCTGACTCCCAACCACTGATAAAGTTAGAAATCGTCATGTACTAATCCCTGTCTGTATCCACTCATATCCTGCAGCGGAGTTCTCTACACATTGCCACGTTATTGTCTTAGATCCACCGGCAACTTCTAGAGTATGCCAAGTTAGTCCGACAGAATCAATATCAGCAGTTGGTCGGCTAGCAATAACAGTAATCGGAGTATAGTATGGCATACGTAGTGGTGTAGCACCCGATCGTCCTAACCCTACAGCCATATCAGTCTGTGGAACCATATTATCCCACGCATCGTCTAGGACTATAAGATCATTTGGACCATCTAAAGCAATCCATTGCTGGTGACTCTCCAACAACATAATCATATTAGTGGTAGCTTGTAACTTGACTCCGGCAGTTGCCCCTGACCCTAATCCTAAATCATACGTTGCGATGTCGAGGCTACCAACGTATTGGTTGGCTCCGGCATTGTCGCGATGTAATCGGAATGATCCTGCACCCCATACGTAGATCCGACCGTTGGCTGGATCCAAGTAAAACTTCCTTACTGGCCCACTTGCGAAGCCATATATCCCTGCAGCAAAATTCCCTCCTATTGCATCTCCTATAGCAGTCGGTCCTTGTACGAGATCCGATGCGTTTCCGAGAATCCTAATACCGTCGTTTCCTCCACTGATCCCAACACTAGCCTGCGTAGCAATATCCTTTCCCCACATCTCCTTAGTGGTTATATGCTCCGTCTCAATCGCTTTGGCTCCAATGAAGTCAGATATGAAATTCGGAAACTTAACCTTGACGTTTTGTATCCCCATATCCTGAGCAGCATTCGCACTACAATAAATCCTCGCTAACAATCCAGTAATATCAGTCTGAGCTACCGCAATATCATCCGTAACCTGTAGTTGGTTACTTCCAAGAGTGAAATACACATACCGTAGATTCGTATCCGCGAATGGACCAAATGTTGCTGGTCCAGTGATTGCTAAAGTACTCCCGTCACCGAAGAGAACACTACCAGCTGCTACATCTACAGTAGTGTGTGGAGCGCCAGCATTAACAGTTATGGAGATCGTACTATCAAACGGTTGTACTCCTTCACGCATCGAAGCAGCGAAGACTGAACTCTCTCCCAATTGCTGCTTGGCGATAACTATCCCCTTCGCTCTGCCGAGTGTAGAGATATTAATCTCTTGACTGGTATCAGTCCCAACTTGGAGAATAGCCAGTATCACTTTATTAGTCGCAATAGCAGTCGCCTCAGTTTGAGTGTACGCGAGAGTAGTTTGCCCCCATGTGTAATACACCCACCAATAACCGCTCGCAAGGTTTCCACTATTCCCCGCATCAATACCGAGACTCGTTCCATCTGCGAAGGTAATAGTACCAGCTGCCCAAGCCGCAGTATTGTAGTCGGTTGCAGAGAAGACCACACTCGTAGTAAATGCTTGACTAGACTTCGGGATAACTGCAATCCCTCCAGGAACAATCCCTAGCGATGCTAATTCAGTCAATGATGATATCGTACGTGTAATATCCGGAGATAACACATTGACGTCAAACGATGAAGTAGTCAGGTCCATATCCTTACTGAATATCCTATACACATCTCCGAGTACAAGTCCTGTATCCTCAATGACTACAAAATCTCCTGTATACAGATTATATCCCCTGTCAATCCTTACCGGCATTTGCAATTGTCTTATCTCAGTAATCTTTGGCCTTAACCTTCCCGCTGCCATCCTCCCTAAGTCTGCAAAACTCGTAGCACTTAACTCATTCCCCCTAATTGGCTTATACACAAACCCTCCAGGAGGACTACCTATTACTACCCTCCCTGTAACAGCATCAACATAAGCCTCGGCTCCGATACTATTACCATATGCATCAACTCCATCCATATAACAATAGTTCTTAACCTTCGACCTATCAGTGTCATTCTGTAACTCACTAATAACCTGTGGGGCCAATATTGATGCATCATGTATACTCAATCCTCCGAATGCTGCTGCCTGATTCGCATTATGTCCTTCCTTGAAGAACATCAACTCATCCACCACAACATCTGTATACGCTTCTGGGGTACCATTATTATTATAACATCCATACATCAGCTCAATAGCCCCAAACGTACATGCTGCAAACGCGGTTGCATCAAACTGATCTTGGGCCCCATCAGCATACAACGTAATTCGGTCATTCGCTGGATCCACTACAACCTCTATAATGTGGAACGTACCATCAGCAATGATATCACTACCAGTGAAATCAATACTGGCAGCAGCATCATCGGTAACCCTAACTCTAATCGCATTCGTATCCCAATCGACTCTAAATATCGCTCCTGTCGCAGCATTTCGCAGACCAACGATACATCCTGTTTCACCAGCAGTAGCTTTAACATACAATACAAAACTCCAAGCTCCTGTCGCTCCAAGAGTACCTGGCAACACTCCTGTTTCAATTCTCTGACTCGATGCACTTACTAAATTCACTCCATATCCGAACTTACCGGCTACGAACGTAGCCCCTCCAATAAGATCTGCTTCTTGCTCATTAGTAGTCGAATCATACAACGCAGTACCAGCGTTCTCATTACATTTAAATTCAAATTGAGCGCCGCCTTTGAACCCTATGTATACTTTACTGATGTAATCCGTCCATAGATCCAGTCCTAGTATTGACGAGATATATTGTATAGCAGAAATCCTTGGTGTCTTATTAAACTTCACTGATATGTCAGTCGTAGGACAACTTCCAACAGTCACACCAGTACCTGCTAACACATCAGCAAGTATGGTAGCTGCGTCACTTAATGGACTTGCCGTCCAATCTCCAGTATAAAGTTCCGTCTGTGCTAACGTAACGATAACCTTATCATACACGGTAGACTCATTAGTCCCTACTTTGTAATTAGGCCCGGTCAAATACCCTGTGAATATCTCCTCTCCACCGTAATCAATATCCACATCCTGATCAGTTCCAACTAATGCTAGGTTCGCTGGTGTACTAGGTATGAGCACTTTACATACCTCAATATCACTCAACTCCTGGTGTAGACTAATCAAACTCCCAGTATTGACAATTCCAATATCTATGTTCCATGTCATAATATCACACTATTATGTGTATCTCTCCCTTCCAGAACTCCATCCTGAATTGATAAGCTCTCGCCACACCTGGTCGTTCGGTAAACTTCATCTTCGCAAACACAAACGTCTCCGCACTATATGGTCTTCCCGCACACGTGATAGTCACCTGTGTTGCTAACTTAGCTCTCAACGGTGTAATAAAATTCGTAGTCAACTGGGCCTTAGTCGAACCAGCAGATGCCAACCACCCATCAATAACTAACTTGTCAGTCTTCAATCCCAACACGAGTAACATATACCTATTCCCAGGGTTACTGTACGACTTAATGTCAGCCTCAGGCTCCCAATCGATATTCTCAGGGAATCTAGGCAATGTTATCGCATCTATTATAAAGCTCATTCTCCATTCCACCCTCGTTGACTAGCTTGCTTAGACTGATACTCATTATTATACCGATTGGCCTCTCGGATATCTACGTTCGACTCTACTCTATCAATATACACTGGACTATAAATCTCAGTACGATTCCCTCCTCCAGTACCATTAACACCTGTTGTGTTCCCTCCAGGATCTCCATATCCTCTCACTCCAGAACCTTCAGTTCCTGACTGACCTATTCCAAAGAATGCTCTTAACGACCCAACAGGATCCATAACTGCCTTACCAATAGCTGCAAAGACAGCTACTAAATCCTCACCGAATGCAATTGCTACCACGAACATTCCTATCAACCATCCAAACGAAGTCACCAACGCCGCAACTCCTGCTGGTAATGCAATAGTGGCTGCCATCGCAAAGAACAATGCCGTTCCTACAGCAATCAATATCGGAGACAATATGACCAACGCAGCAAACAACTTCCCTAGGAATCCTGTTAACTCGGGTCCTACCAGTTCAGAAAATCCTGCTGCGAACTTCATCGCACTAGCTATCCCTTCAACGAATGACACTATGAACTCCGTCCCTACAGCATCTAGTATTGATACTAAACTCTGCAATATCGATATCAAACTTGGACCTGCTTCTATAGCAATACCAGCTAATGCCGCATTCATCCCAGCCATAGCTCCTTCTACTTGCATCCCCGCCGTTGGTAAATTCATAAGAGTCTTCCTTAACTCCTCTGTACTCAGCCCAGTATCAATTATACCTGCTTCCTGGAACGCCAATGCAGTAGCTACATCTTGCATCGATGCCCCCCATCCTTGCAGTAATCCCATCATCTGTTGTATTGGTGCGATACCTGCCTTCATTATCAATCGACCCATTGCAGTCATTCTGTATCCAAACCATGATAACCGCATCCCTAGCTTCCCTATCTGATCGTCTTCTTTCTTTACGATAGAGGTCATCTCGGCATTTACATCACCGGTCTTGACAGTCTCAGTTCTCACCTGTGCGATTTTACTTAACGCCTTAATCGCCACATCAGGGTTCTTCTCAAACCATCTTAACCAGATGTTGATATTTTTGTTCTTTTCTCCACTACTCATTCTTATCACCTATTTTTTATATGGTATTCCATACTTCTCATACTTAGATTCTATATCACTAGTCAAAGTTCCGTCATGCTCTCTCGGAGCCGTTTCGCCCAACACTTTCATGTCAAACAGGAACAATCCTAATCCATGCTCCTCTATTCTCAACAGTACCTCACTCGGGAACTTTCCTAACTTCCAACCTATATATCCACAGGCTTTACCCAATGGGGAGCTTGCCACGAAATAACAGCTCTCGGATCCTCTCAGGCGAGACCCCTATCATTTCCATCAACTCTGCCAATATAGCCATATAATCCTCTGGATCGACATACTCCAGATACAGCTCATCCTCATTGTCTGTCTCCTCAAACACTATCTTGGGATTCATCACGCAATTCCTAAACAACACTTCGGACACCCGAGCCAACATATCGGAAGAGGCCTTTTTATTCTCCATCTCTTCCTTCAC
>Ga0307377_10005797_pt1 | contig 13117 bp, 25 predicted proteins | sample TR3MG_FD_202535 | JGI IMG/M metagenome (GOLD analysis project Ga0307377, IMG submission 202535) | Soil microbial communities from Risofladan, Vaasa, Finland - TR-3 | ecosystem: Environmental > Terrestrial > Soil > Coastal area > Acid sulfate soil | place: Finland: Risofladan, Vaasa | collected... | reverse complement strand
AGAAACTCGGACCTGATATCACAGTCTTTCAGGTCTCAGGAATATGCAAAGAAATTCATGGTGAAGCAAAAGCCGGAAAGATCACCCTTAAGGATTTTAACTCTTATAAGAAATTTCTTGAAGATCACAGGAAAAAGTGGAAGACTTACCAATCTGTGAAATACCGCCCCCTCCTTAAGTATGAAAAGTTCTTCCAGTTTTATACTGCTTATCAAAAAGATATTGATTCTTTTATTTGGAAAGTTTCTCGTCGTCATCAGGAAATCTATGATCCTTGGGATATGAAGACAGAAATTCTTATCAAATTAATGGATTCTAATATTATTAATGACTACAATACAGAACTGAAGTGTTCATTTAAAACTTACGTGTTCACAAGAATAGAAGGATACGCTTCTCATATCTTAACAAAATCCCGTAAAGAACATTTCTTACCTATGGAAAAAGAGAAAAAGCAGAAGACTGAAGAGAAAACTGAAGAACAGAAGACTGAAGAGAAAACTGAAGAACAGAAGACTGAAGAGAGAAAAAAGAAAGAGCAGAACTTTAAGTTACCTGAAGTGAGGCATCTGTCTATTGATGAGAATCTCAAAGAAGAATTTATTATACCATATAATGCTCCTGAAGATCCCGATGCAATAATAACGCTAGAGGAACTGAAAGCCTATGCAAAAGGGAAACTCTCTGAAAGAGAGTACAAAATTCTCATTATGCAGATAAATGGCCACTCAAATCAGGATATGGCTGGTACGGTTGGAATATCCCCACAAGCTTTAAATAACACTTTTCACCGGATCAGAGAAAAGTTAGAGCTGTATAGAGAGGACTAAAAATTATGTGTAAAGGTACAACCTTTTTAAATTATGTTGCTGCGGGTTACCCATTATTATGGGTAGAAACCCATGAAGAATTTAGAGCCATGACTGTCTTCGCTAAAGAGATGGAAATGACCAAAGAAAAATATAATCTCTATTCCTGGGATAGAATTGATGGTATTAAGAAACGTGAGCTTATTGAAGATAAAGAAGGCAATAAGGAATTGTGCTCAAAACTTCTCGAAGAAGAAGGTTTAAATGACGTCCATATAGCACTACAATGGGCGGGTTCTACAACAGAGCATAGTATGGGTGATAATAGTATATTATTTCTTCTAGACTATCACCACTATATTAAAGAAGATACGGTCTCCAGAAAAATACGGAATTTGATCAATGCTTTCAAAGCTCAGGGCAGGATGCTTGTTATTATATCTCACAAGGTCGATATACCACCTGAGATCGAGAAAGAAATCACGGTAATACCTTTCGGCCTCCCTGATAGAGATCACTTAAAAATAACCTTAAAAGGCGTTTGTGAGGATGCCGATGCTCCCTATCCGGAAGATGATAAAATACTGCTCGATGCAGCTTTAGGTATGACCTGCTTAGAATCAGAGAATGCCTACAGTTTATCCCTCCGGGAAAAGAAATGCTTTGATCCCAAACTTATTCGTCGGGAAAAAGCAACCATCGTTAAAAAGACAGGCCTTTTAGAGGTCATCCAATCCGAAGAAGGTATTGATGATATCGGTGGCCTTAATAATCTCAAATTATGGCTACAAGCCAGAGAAGGATGTTTCAGCAAAGCCGCTGAAGATTTTGGTATCAAGCCTCCTAAAGGTCTACTCCTTGTCGGAGTTCCCGGTACCGGTAAATCCCTTTCTGCAAAAGTAGTTGCATCCATATTTCAGAGGGCATTACTCAGACTCGATATGGGAAGAATCTTCGGAAGCTATGTAGGTGAGTCCGAAGGTAACTTTAGGAAGTGCCTCCAGATTGCTGAGGCTATTGCACCTGACATTCTATGGATTGATGAACTGGAGAAGTCTTTTGGAGGAGCAGGTTCCGATGGACAACATGAAACAAGTAAACGGATTTTCTCTTCCTTTTTAACATGGATGGAGGAAAAGATAGCTGATGTGTTTATCGTGGCTACAGCTAACAATGTTACAGCATTACCTGCTGAACTTCTTCGACGTTTCGATACAATCTTCTGGGTTGATGTACCCGATTCAATCAAACAGAGAATAGAGATTCTGGATATCCATCTCAGGAAAGTTGGGCACCAGAATGATATACTTGATCGTGAGAAACTGGCCGAAACCTGTGAAGGTTTTACCGGTTCAGAAATTAAGAAATGGGTTGAAGCAGCCCTGGTTCGAGCCTTCCAACAAGGTCACAAATTAACCGAACAAGCTTTCCTTGATGTCCACAAAGATGTTACTCCTATATCCATATTGATGAAGAGTGACATTGATGCGTCACGTAAATGGGCAGAAACCCATGGTGTGAAATGGGCATCAGTGAAAGATGAAGAACTTGAGAAAACCCCGATTGTCTTAAAAAGGACAAAAAGGAAACTCGATTTAGACTTGAAATAAAACAAAGATACAGGGCGGGACTTTCCCGCCTTTTTATCCACAAGGAGTACTACGATGTTAAATATTTTTAGAGATGGTATACTCGTCAGCGTAAATGTGTCCTACTGGTCAGGAGCAAAAATGCTTACAGCCGAGGATCTAGGATTGAAAGATACTGATATAGCTAATGCCTTCAGCCTGGGGCGTAAGATGCTCATCCCAAGAAACATCATCAGAAAATTCAGAGCAATCGATTGTAAAGCCCGGCTCACCGTTGAAAGGAATAGTTTCAAATTTCCTATCGGAAACGCCCGGTTCGTTCCAAAAAGAAAATTTCCAAAGGTCCTGGAGAAACTGGAGGGGTGTAAGGAAGAATACACTAACACGGTAACTTCCTTAATCATTAACTATGAAAAGTATCGTGCCGAAATGATTCCTATCTACAAAGAAGCTGCTGAGAAAGCCTTCGACAAACAGCTGCCCACTACCCATGAATTCAGTATTGAATCCCTGGAAACTGAAAAAGAGAAATTTATCGAAGAATTTTTAAAAAGGATAGATAAATTTTATCCTGCTCCTGAGACCCTCAGCAGCCGGTTCTCCCTTAATTGGGATGTCTATGAGATAACACTGCCCCGAATGAGAAAGGTTGTCGCTGGAGAGATATCTGAGGCTGAGAAGAAGAGACAGGACGCTGAAGATATATACAGGCAGCAAGCCCAGGAAAAAATCGGTAGTTTCCTTGATGAAGTTGTCGGGGCTATGCGTAAAGAGACCACTGATCTCTGTGAACATGTCATAGCAAACATCAAGAGTGGTAAGGTCATTAAAGATGCAACCATCAAATCTATCCACAGCTTCATCGATAACTTTTCAGAACTTAATTTCGTCGGTGATGAGAAGATTGAGGCTCAGTTGGCCTCTTTAAAGAAAGAGTTCCTTAACGTCCATGAGACAAAGGACATTTCTAAGAAGGCTGAATTAACCACAGAATTATCGAGACGACTGCATGAGATAGCTGAAGTAGCTATGAACACCACCGATATCAATTCAGTTACCGGTGAGTACCGTAGAAAGATTAACTGGCAGGAGGATTAATAAAAGCTTATAAATAGATAATAAAATAAGAAGAACCTTCCGCCTCTTTATATAATCCTAATTCATAAGAAGAGGCGGAGGAGGTTCTAATAAATAAAGGTAAATTTAATATAATACATTTCTACTGATCCTGCAGTCGAAAAATTATTTTAATTTTTTCCTTTATCATTGAGTTCTTTTTGAGTAATATATAATAGATGAAACTTTTACTATGACAATCATTATTTAGTGTGAACAATGCAAAATGGTGCCCTAAATTTCTATGAAAGCGGAGGATGAAACTAAAGACAGGTAATACTCAGCCTGTTCAAGTTCCTCAGTACAAAAATTAGTACTGGTGGCTAAAATAAAACAGCAACCATATTGATAAGGATTTAGTATACGACAAAGATCAGCGTGGTCACAGTTTTCACACATTATTATAAACCTGTGTTTATTTTGATGCATAATAACCCTTTATTTTAATTATAACATTATGAATAAAAAAAATCATGAAAATAATACTGAAATGGATATAGTTCTGGGTTTAAAAATAGGGACCTGGAGTAAGGACAAATCTCCTGAGATGAAAGCCCTGAAGAAAATCATAAAGGCATTTCCATGGATGGCAAAAGTCGCGCATAATGGTTTTGACCGGGAATACGCTGATGGCGCTCATATTGAAGCTGCCGTCGAGACTCTGGGTGCTGAGGGTATTGCAGAGATACTTAGAGGTTATAGAGGTATTGATGATGAAACTGAGTAAAAGAATACAAAGTGCTTTTGAAAAAGACCCTATGCAGGAATTAGCACAGCAGCTTTTCTCTGAAGGATACGATGAAAAGATATTTATGCAGGAAATTAAATCTGAGCCCAAGATTATTGTATCCGAGGTCGCTATTGTCAAAGTTAGAAATTATTTACGTGATCTATATACGGCGGCCAAGTATGCTTAAAATCGGATTCTTTCTTACAGTAGTTCTCGGAATTTTTAAAAAATATCTATGAAGTATTTTACAGGGATAGGGAGTCGTAGCACTCCGGAGCCGATATTGGCTCTTATGCTTGACATTGCAATATACTTTTGTGATAAAGGATACATTCTGAGAAGTGGGGGAGCATCGGGAGCAGACTCAGCATTTGAAGCTGGTGCCGGAAGCAAGAAAGAAATCTTCCTCCCCTGGAGAGGTTTCAATAAGTCTCTAAATCCGTATATTGAGATTCCAGATGAAGCATACAGAATTGCAGGGGAATTTCATCCTGCATGGGATAAATTAAAAAATGCCGTAAAAAAACTCCATGCCAGAAACGTTATGCAGATACTGGGAAGAGATTTAGAAACTCCCAGTAAACTGGTCATTTGTTGGACTAAAGAGGGGAAGATGATAGGTGGAACTGCTCAGGCCATACGAATAGCAAAGGCATGTGAGATACCTGTTTTTAATTTGGGCATCAATGATGTACGTAAAAAACTTGAAGAAAAAATAGCCACATGAAAAAACGTAGAACCCGTACCATTACACCAAGCTGCTCTAATTGTGACCATCAATTCAAAAGTGTTGCAAAATTTCCGTGCCTCACTTGTGGTGATAATTTTGAGAACTGGACAAATGAGAAGAGAGCAGAGAAGGCAAAACAAAAACGAGCCCTCGAAAATAACAATGAATCCATTTAATTTATATAGTTCTTTGACATTAAAGATTGATAAAGTACTTGGTACAAAAATATACAAACTATAATTCATTGAAAATAAATGAGTTATAGTTTAGAGTATTTCCCCTATGTACGGGGATGATCCGTAACCGTAATTGCTGGTTTGACCCATCTTGAGGTATTTCCCCTATGTACGGGGATGATCCGATGAAAGGGCATTATTTAATTCTAATGATATAGTATTTCCCCTATGTACGGGGATGATCCGACGATACAGACCTAAGAGCCCGAGAAAGAATGGTATTTCCCCTATGTACGGGGATGATCCGGCTGGTAAACGATTACAAAAAAGCAGATGAAAGTATTTCCCCTACATACGGGGATGATCCGTTCCTCAGTCGATTCTAAAAGCCTTATTAGAAGTATTTCCCCTACACACGGGGATGATCCGGGAAAAAAAGGAAAGAAGCGCAAGTATGAGATGTATTTCCCCTACACACGGGGATGATCCGCATAATTCACTGGCATATTGCCGGGCCTTTGTGTATTTCCCCTACACACGGGGATGATCCGAATGTAAAAAGATTATTATCCAGCCTTCGTGAGTATTTCCCCTATGTACGGGGATGATCCGCTTGGTATTCCAATTTATCATAATCTGTATTTCCCCTATACACGGGGATTAACCCTACCAGAGGACCTAGTAATTATAATACCCCTTCATGGGGATTTGTCCGAGTCTGGGGATAATTTTTTAATTTTTTGTACAAAGTGCTTTATGAATCTCAAATAAACTTGTATCATTATATAAGGAGGATTATCCACAGAAAAGGATGCGATTATGATCAAACATGCTGACGTTCAAGAATTCATCAGAACAGCAGGTATTAGAACAATGGCAGACATCAAAGAAAAATTTGCCAGCGAGGATCCTGAGATACTCCAAATGACCCTCAAATACCTGACAGAAAAAAACCGGATTCGAACTGCCACGTATCAATCTCCCTCCGAAGCCGTAAAAATTTATTATATACCTAAACAATAGGAGAACTGAATGTTCAAGAAAATAATAGTACTTCCATTGTTACTGCTCTTACTGAACTGCTTTAATGGAACTACCGTTAACCTTTCAGTAAAAAGCTGTAACTACCCATTTGAGGAGGTACAAAAGCAATTACCGAAATTGAAAATTAAAAACGCCAATCTGTATATCCAAATTAAGGATGAAGATGTAGGCAATGAGAATTTAACTACTGTTTTAAAAAATGCAAAAGCCCTAGAAATATCTACTATTATATGGCCTCTCCTAGAAACAGATCAGGGACCCTGGGCAAATGAATTTAATTATGAAATTTTTGGAGAACTTGTTAATAAAATTACTGATTATTTAAAAGAAATAGAAATAAGTCCTAAATATATTGTTATAAATATGGAAAACTCCATCAACCAAATGGATACTATTATAAATTATTTGAAAAATAAAGATTATAAAGCTATAATTGAACTATTAATGACCAATCTCGACCGGGAAAGTTTTAATAAAGGTGTGGCCGGGTATAAGAAGATAGTGGACGACCTCCATGCAAAGGGTTATCAGGTGATGATCACCACATATCCCTTCATGATCGATGACTTTAAAGATGGGGATCCAGATATCCAGGACCTGGCCAACGTTCCCATTTCAGGAATTGATTGGGATGCCCTTACTTTTACGCCATACCGTACCGCTTATAACGGTGACTTCGGAATGACATTCACCCCTTACATTGTATATGATTATGGGAAGGCTGCTAAAAATATTTTCAAAGAAAAGGCCAGGGTAGCTCTCGGTATCATAGGAGAAAGTAGTCATGGTCCAGGATTCACATCTTCTGAAGATCTCAGTAAGGACATAGCTGCTGCCAAAGCTGCGGGTATCGAACAGATTGACCTCTTTCACCTGAAAGGTATGGTGGAATCAGGAGATCTGGATGCCTGGATTAATGCTGATGTCAAAGCTGAGATCCCAATTATCGATTTAAAAGTAGTCGCGGCCAGGGCATTCGTACAGACTCTCGATAAAGTTCTGGATGATAAATATGATGACGAGAAAATCCAGGAAATTATGAATGCACTGGACAGTCTAAAGGTTAAATAATGGCAAGAAATTTATTTGTTACACCTGGATGCTGCAATGAGGTTGAGAAGATGCATACCGTCTTCTTAAGACATAGCCGTGATGAGCTCTATAAAGAGAGTGAGGAAGGCCAGAGGGGTAAAGAACCTGAATGGTACTGCATGGCTTTTGATATTAAAGGAGGTATGTTTGACCGTGTCAGGGTTACTTTCTGCCCTCACTGCAGCAAAAGGTTACCGGATGTAGAACGAAGAGAAACTGATCAACCCATCTGTGACACAACAGATGGGGGTTTTTATTGTAACACCTGTCAAAAGAAGTTAATTGAATGTGAGTGCTATCCACCGGAGTATGCATGGAAATCCCAGTAAGGCTACATGGAGGTGAAATGTGAGCGGTCATACACCATGTACATGTAAAGGAAGCCGCAAGGAACGTATAAAAAACTGGTTTGTTCCTGAGGGTTATCGTAACACAAACTATTCATATTTCGAAAGTCCAAAGGATTGGCTCACCCCTCTGCCTATTCAACAGTTATATGTACTAAATGTGACATGTGCTTTCGTTCTAAAGCAGCTTTTGTCGATAATCTGCAAGATGAAAAACAATAAGATATACTAGATGACATAACGATCATCCAAAGGTTATTTAGAATATTTGTAATGAATGTGAAAGAAATATGAAATGATATTAAAATATAAAGAACTTTCAGTTTTGATAATGCTTTCTCATAGTGAAGATGAGATAGCAAGAATGAGTGAAAAATTTCCTCAAGATTTTCCATTAATATTTTCTAATTTTTCTATTGATATTGTAGAAAATATTGAAGGAACAGTTTCAGTTACTTTACCAGATAAAGCACTTTCTGAAGATCAAGTCAGTGCTGCTATTCACATGTTTGAAAGTGAGTATTCAAAAGTAAAAGAGAAATCTGATGGACAATTTGAAATTGATGGAACTAATATAACTAAGAAAGTTATACTGCCAGGAAGAACTATTATAATAAATAAACCTGAATATGTGATTGTACCTATTAAAGATAAGACTCCAGTAGAAATGAGGATCGAAGAATGAAAAAGATATTAATTGTAATTGTTTCAATTTTTATATTTTTATCTATGTATGGAAAGTTTCGTACATGGATTGATAAAAGGATTGTGAATGACAACAACGAGAATCACGAGATGTAGTCATTGTAATGTAGTTTATTCATGGCATCAGAACACGTATGGTTTTGCGCCGGTCGATAATCTGCAGGATAGAAAGCCAGGAGAATTTTAACATGGAAATAAAAGCAGAAGAAAAAAACGGAACAATTAGTAAAATTGTTATAAATGATACGTATACCCTGTATCACAATGTTGACGAAGGCACAATTGAAGTAACTAAAAATGATATTTATGATGATCCTGGAAGTAAACTAAGAGTAGAAGTAACAGATGATCACAATGCCATTTTTTGGTAGCATTTATAAATAAAAAACTATTAAAGGAATGTAATGTCTTTTGATAAAAGTATTCAAGTAAAATCCTGGTCAATAACTCCTCCTACTTTTGAGGAATTGTGGGGTGGTATTAAAGACAACTTAAAAAATCTTAATAGCAAAGAAGTAGAAATAAATAAGCTGACGGCTGAGTATATATACACTAATTTTTACGCTGATATTAAAAAACAATTGGAAGGTAAAGATGGAAGATAAAAGACCTGAATTAAAAGTCCTCATTGGAATCCCAGGTTCCGGTAAAAGTCATTGGATATGGAAGAATAAACTTCATTTAAGTCATTTCATAGTTTCTCCGGATAATATAAGACGAGATATGTTTGGTGATATCACAGACCAATCAAACAATGTTAAAGTCTTTGATATAGCTCTGGGAATGGTCATAGCAGCTCTCAAGCTTAATAAAAATGTTATCCTGGATGCCACCAATTGTAACACTCAATACCGTAGAGAATTTTTGAAGGATATGCCCTATTGTAAAATGTCTGCATACTTATTCGACATTCAGCCTCAGATAGCTTCTGATCGTATATCAAAAGATATAAGAAACAATAAATTAAGAAGTAACGTTCCTGAATCAGTTGTGTATAGAATGTACGGAGAATATCTATTCACAAAGAACGTCATTAAAAAAGAATTCTCTAACTCTCAAATAAAGATAATAACTGAAATTGACGAACCTAAAATAGAGGAATAACATAGGAATGAATGTACAATACAGAGGCATCCTGAAAATGGAGCCAGACTTAATGGCCTCCCAACTTAAACATCTCACTCAATTTCTTGGAAAGGATATCAGGAATTTTCCTGACTGGGAAAAGAATGAATATTATCACAAGCTCCATTATTCCATTGACTTGGAATTGACGCCCGACTTTGAAGGACTCCGATGGAACGGAGATATAAAAACTTGTGAAATGATTGCCCAAATTAACTACCTTATATCACAGATGAGAAAGGTCTGTTCTGAATTCAAATTGTCTGGGAAGTTTGAAGTCCATGATGACAAAATGTGGGATATTATAATTGGTGAAGATGGATTTGCTAAAAAACTCAATAGCACATCTCCAGGAGGTCAAGAAATAACATGCCCTTATTGTAAGCAAACCTTCCTTCAGTTATAATAGAGCTTCAACAGATAGAAAAAATGAAAATGGAGGTCATTAAATTTGTTTAAAACTCTCAAAAATCTCTTCAAAAAAGAATGTAAACATAATCCCGACATGTATACAACCCTTGAGGACGGTAGACTGACTGAGCCAGGAGGAGAGCCTAGAGAGATAAAAATCAGAATGTGTATTATCAAATGTCTGAAATGTAACAAGGTATTAAAAGTGACTGCTTACGGTATTGTTCATGATCCTGTCAAAGGAATCTATATGAATCCTGAGAAGGAAAAAGAAGTACATGCTGAATTATCTGAGAAAGATAAGAAAAAACTTTTAAAAGAAATAGCATAATGGCTAAAGAAAAATATGTCCCTCCGATCTGCTGTCTCCATTGTGGTGTTGAAATAAAGCCACTGGATAATGAAGAGAAATTTCATGACCCTTATGAGATGGTACGTGAAAGCGTAGTAGGCTTTGTCTATGCTGGATTTGGGAGCGAGAATGATGGGTATGTATTTCAGATAGGTATATGTGATAAATGCATCGAGGAACTACTGGAAAGAAATAGAATTAAACTGATAGGCGATTACATCGATAGTAATGTCAATGCTGAGATAAAAAAAGACCTGGCGAAGGAAGGTCATAGCACACGTAAATAATAAATCGCTATGGACAAACAACTCTTAAAACATACAAACCTACTTATGGATATCTATGAACTTATCGCTGATGGTAAAGGTAACACTGATGAAGCTGATGACATTAGAGATCAACTTGAAATGTCAATAATACCTTTAGATACTCCGCAATTCATTCACAACCTTTCTGGTGATCTCTACATGATTATGGAAGAGGACATGTATTTTGCTCTACCAGAAGGAGATAAAAAAGAAGATTATATATTACGACTCAATAATGCCGTTGATGCCGATCAATGGGAAGAAGTACTGGATCTATTAAAATTCAGTTTAGATCTTGATAGGGCACTCATTGCGGAATACCGAGGAAGAGCCTGGGAGCATATTGGAAATGAGAGAGCGGCAAAAGCATTCCTCTCGTATGCAAAAAAACTACGTACTACACATGAAGGGGATCATAATGTCTGAAGTCTCTAAAAAGGTACTAGAGAGAAGACGTCAGAGAATAATAGGATTATTATGTATTGCCAAACCTCCTTTACATTGGTGTAGTGATGATGAAGTAGTCGAGGCGTTACAGGAATGGGTATGTGAAAATTTAAAACCTGAAGTTGATTATGCTTCTGGGATCTCAGTAATTGTAGCTGCATGGAATATAGCCGAAAGTCAAATTAAAAATGGTCATGAAACTCTTATAAAGGAATAAGATATGAATGAAAAAAAATTACCCGTCCTGATAATGAAAACCCTGGCAGAGTATCCTCATAATTTTGTTAAACACAAAAATTCAGAAAATAATCATACTACTGTCTACTGTCAAAATGTGGCATCACTTAATGGTTACATAACTATGACCAATCTTAGACAAGAGATCTCAATGACTCCTTCTATTTCCCCTATTCCTCAGGTCCTATGTGATTACTATGGCGGCCTATATACCAGCATAAAAGATGCAGGAGATTTTTATGAAAAAGGTTACAGTGTAATGGCTTCTAAGATCATACCAGAAAAATCACTTATAAGGATCAATTCTTATGATGATGGCGCTGAAATTGTTGATTGGGCACGTACTACTGCGGAAGATGCCAAAAAGAAAGCTAATGAAAGGATCAAAGCACACAATGATAAGATATTAAAACACAATCGCGAGATCTTCTCGAATATTGTCAATACAGAAATAAGGATACACTTCTCTACAGAATATGGTAAGCTGATATGGTACAAAAAGAAATTTATAAAAAAAGCTGCATGGACAGAAAAACAAAAGAAATTACATGGATATCTAAAATTACGCGAAGATAAAATATTACAGGTCAAAAATCAATATCGGGAAAAAGAGATTCAATACGAAGGTGAACTGGAATACACGGCAGATTAAATGAAAATAAAAAATTCCCGATCTCTAAAAATTAATATGGAAAGAAGACTTCATCTTCCTGTTATAATAATGGATGTATGTCCTAAATGTGGTAATGAAAGAACTCTTGATTTCTCCACAAATCATCTCTCTAATATAGAGACGAACAATCCTCATGAAATTGTCTTTTTATGTCAACATTGCTCTTATGAATGGTCAAAAATGGTTATACTCAGGATAACTCTCGAAGAAGTAAAAAGTGCGTGGAAAGATCTTCATAAATACAATAAGAAAAATATATGTGAACATTGCGGTCACAGTAAAGTATACGCTGAAAGATTTCAAAAGGATTGTGTGACATGAATGATAATTTAACTACACGTAAATGCCCTATAGCTTTCTGTAAAGGCACATTAGTAATCAGAATAAACAAAGGTACTGGACAGAAATTTATTGGCTGTAATAACTACCCTGAATGCCGGTATACTGAGAACATAGAAAAGGAAGATGAACTGGATGGAGTTAAAGATGCCAGCTCAAGATGGGAATAATACCAAACAGCCCTTTCAGGCTGCTTATAAGGATGAAGAAGGCCGGCTTTATATTGAGGTAGGTGAGACACGGTTTACTTATCTTAAACTGATAGAGGCTATCAGAGTGAGTAATAAAGCAGGATCATTAGACATTCCAATAAAGGATAATTTTCTAACCCTTGTAGGGGAACTATCACTCCTATGGAAAGCAGTTAAGGGCAGCAAATGAGGATGCGGATATTGGAGATTAATGATGACACTAAGGAAGATATCAAAAAGGTGAAAGCTTATGCCAATGAGCATAAACTGACTAAAGGTGAACTCCTGGAAACTATGGCCGGAATCAAAGAAGATGTTGGGGATGACCCTGATCATGTCATCCATATACATGACGGGTACCGGGTAGTCTATTCTATCGAAGAGCAGCAGATAGGTGATTGCCACCATCTTTCCGTCTCTATCGATAGAAAAGGAAAATGGCCTCAACCTACAGCTGTTGAAATGATACTAGAAGAATTTGGTATGAAAAAATTAGATGAATCTTTAGCTGTATGGCCAGAGGATATTGCAGTAAACGTACTTCAAAAGGTTGAGTAATATGGCAAAAATACCTTTCTGTAATGGGTATCTCGATGTGGGTGAACATATCAGTAAGGAGAAAGACTTCAGGGTAATGGTTGCTCAAATAGAGGTCCTGGGTACAGCTTATTTAGATGCGTTACAAAAACAGGATAT
>Ga0307377_10005796_pt1 | contig 13118 bp, 10 predicted proteins | sample TR3MG_FD_202535 | JGI IMG/M metagenome (GOLD analysis project Ga0307377, IMG submission 202535) | Soil microbial communities from Risofladan, Vaasa, Finland - TR-3 | ecosystem: Environmental > Terrestrial > Soil > Coastal area > Acid sulfate soil | place: Finland: Risofladan, Vaasa | collected... | reverse complement strand
CTTGCATCTGGAGTAAGGTTTTTAAGGCCTCGGGCGAGAGAGTTGATTGTCCGGCATGGGCAGCCCTGATGGCGACGGCCAGTTCGTCTATGGTCACATTCTTAAGGAGGTAGCCAATGGCGCCGGCCTCGAGCGCATCACGAATCAGGTCCTTTTCCTGAAAACTGGTTAAGGCGATGACCTGAACATCCGGATAGCGCTCGCGAATAGCGAGGGTCGCGGCCGCACCATCCATTTCCGGCATTACCAGATCCATGAGGATGACATCTGGTTGGGCGGCGCCGCAGACTTCCAATGCCTCAAGGCCATCCCTGGCTTCGCCCACTAGCGTCAGATCCGGCTTTACCTGTAGGAACGCTGCCAACCCGCGACGAACCATATCATGATCATCTACTAACATCACTCTGATTGGATCATTTGCCGCCATAGAACATCCTTTCTTTCTATTAGAACCTTTACTATATATAGAACCTAGAAACGGTACAGTCAGACCAAAATATTTGTCTGACTAACAGATATCAGACAGCTATTCGCTTCCAGGTTCAACTAGCTTTTAAGAAGCGACCTGATCTGGATCCTGATCCTTATCCCGCCATTCAACCATAATCCGGGTACCCTCTTCCGGTTGGCTATGTACGGTCAGAATCGCGTCGATAGCTTCACTGCGTTCGCGCATATTATAAAGCCCGAAACGATCTGATGGAACGGCGTCGATAGAAAAACCTCGACCATTATCCTGGATAACCAATGATACATACTTTTCGCTGCCGCTCAAGCGGATTTCAATCTGTGTAGCTCGAGCATGTTTAATTACGTTGTTCAATGACTCCTGAGCGATACGGTACAGGGCAACTTTCACATGGACAGGCAGATCATCGATCTCATCTACCTTTGTAATTACCCCGACGCCTGTGCGACCACCCACCGATTCGGATAATTGGTGAAGCAGGTCTTGCAGATTCGCTTCTTCCAACGCAGTTGGACGTAACTCCAGCAATAACGTTCGCATCTCGGCCAGGGCACCCCTGGTGAGTTGGCGCAAGTCACTAAGAAGATTTTTACCTTCTTCCTGATCAATATCCCATATTGCGGGAATTGTCTCGGCAATGAGGCTGGCTGAAAAGATAGTTTGAGTTACAGCATCGTGCAATTCACGCGCCAAACGACTCCGTTCTGATGCCACCGCAATTTGTTCCGCCTGCTTCCGCAAGTGGTTATTTGCGATAGCTAATGTGGCCTGATCGGCAAAAGTGAGGCCCAATTCTTGATCTTCTTCCGAGAACGATCGCTCGTGGTCAAAGAGCATAATCAGGCCCCCATATACCAACTCGTCAACAATGACAGGAATACCCAACATGGCGCGGTGAGATCCAAAAGATCCAGCGCGGATCTCAGGATTAGCCAACCAATAAACGACGAGATCGGGCACGATCAGCGGTTTCTTTTCCAACAAATCGGCCTGGGCCCACTTGTCAGTAATCGTTGACAGGCCTGGATTAGGCGAGTAGCGAATCTGACCGCCGGGATTTGTGGCGATAATGTTCATGACACTATTTTCTTCTCGACGAAATATGATGGCATCTTCGGCATCAGTCAATTTGGCGGCCTGAGAAACAATATAGTGCAAGCTCTCTTCCAGCGATTTGTTGGAGTTAATGAGCACCATTATTTCTCGCAAACCTTCGGCAATTTGCCGGCGGCGCTCAATTTCAACGGTTCGGACTGATACTTGCTCTTCCAATTCACGAGTTCGGGCTAAAGTACTCCGGGATCGCAGACGATATCCGCCAAAGATCGCGCCGGCAAGAATCATGGTAACGATTATCGCGAACCACCATGTTTGCCAGAACGGGTAGGGTACACGAATGGCCAGCTCTAATCCTTTGATGCCCCAGACGCCATCGCTATTACCGCCATAGGCTCGAAAAGTGTAGACGCCAGGTGGAAGATTCGTATATGTTGCGACTCGCCGCTCGCCGGTGTAATTCCAGTCGCGGTCAAAACCATCCAGGAGATAGGCATATTGATTTTCTTCGGGTGTTCCATAATGAAGAGCGGCCAATTCCAAAGAAAGGACCGTGTCGGCCCGGGAAAGCTCAATCTGTCGGGCCTGGTTGGCGGCTTGAGTAAGGACCGAATCAGGTCCAAAGGAGACAACCTCATTTTGTATGAGGAGTTCAGATAATACGATGGGCGTTGAGTACGGGTTATCTCGGACATCGTCGGGGTGGAATACATTGAAACCATTGATACCGCCAAAAAACATAGCTCCCGAATCGTTCTGATAATAAGCGCCTGAATTAAACTCTAATGATTGAAGCCCATCACTAGAATCAAAGTTGCGAAATGTTTCGTTTTTGGGATCGAAGCGAGATAGACCTCTGTTAGTGCTCAGCCAAAGATTACCCATTGGCTGTTCAAGAATACCCACAACGTTGTTGCTGGGAAGGCCATCTTCTTCTCGGTAGTGACTGAATAAACCAGTGTCGGGATCTAAATGATCGAGACCATTGGCTGTCGCCAACCAGAGTACACCGCGTTGATCTTGGTGAATGGCATTGATGACATCACTAGCCAAACTGGCAGGGTTCGTCGGATCATGACGAAAGATAGAGAACGATTCCGTTGCCGGATCATACTTAAGTAAGCCGCCCAAAGTACCGATCCAGAGCAACCTGTTTGAGTCTTCAAAAAAAGTGGTAACAATATTAGTGGTTCCAGAAACCTCCACGCTATCTCCATTCTGATAACGGAAGTGGGTGAGGCGATTCGTTTCTAACTCCAGTCGATCCAGGCCGGCACCGGCATACGCAATCCACAGCCGGTGATAGCTATCTTCATAAATATCGTTGATCTCTTCGGAACTCAGGCTTGCCGAAAAATCGGGATTAGTCCCGAGTTGCTCAAAACTATCTGTGAGGGGATCATAGCGGTTGAGTCCGCCAGAGGTGGCAATCCATATGTTATCCTGACTATCCTTAAGGATCTTAGTCACATGGGCATTCGTGAGGGTTGAACTATCATTCGAGTCGGGTAAGTAATGGGTCGTTTGCCCGGTCTTGCCCTGAATTCTGTCTAAGCCGGCCGAGGTACCGACCCAAAGATCGGCTTGATCGTCCTCGAAAAACGTCCAAACCTGAGGGTGGCTCAGCATCTGTTTGTCACCGTCCATCGGACCAACGTGCTGGAATTTTACCTTGTATGGATCATAACTGTTTGCCCCACCTCTATGAGTACCAACCCATAGAATGCCGGCTTGATCAAGATAAAGTGAACTTACCTCACTGTCGCTCAAACTATTATCATCACTTACATCATGCTGAAAATGTGTAAATTGTTGGCTCTCCCGGTCAAGCCGGTCCAATCCCTGAGCCGTCCCGACCCATAACGAACCGGTTTGGTCCTGTTTTATGGCGGAGACAACGGGGTCACTTAGACTGTAAGGATTGTTTCTTTTCGGTAAATACTGGGTCACTTTGCCACTCTTTGGTATGAGTTGGAATAGGCCATCCCCCCGGGTGCCGATCCACAACGCGCCAGCATCATCATGGAGGATAGTCAATACCTCTACCGGAACAAATTCTCCTGGGATATCGATGAATAATAAGGGTATTAGCACCTGTGGCAGAAACGTTTCGCTATCAGGATCAAAAGAAAGCAGGCTCGTGGGAGTGCCAAGCCAGAGCGTGCCAGCCGGGTCTTCACTGATGACCGTGATGGAATTGCTGCCGCCGGTTATTTGCGGTGGAGGATTGGCTATCCGATAAAAAGTGAACTGCTCCATCTCTCGGTCGAATTGGTTCAGGCCGTTACCGGTACCCACCCATAGGCGACCCTGGCTGTCCTCCATAAGGGATTGGACAAAATTGTTACTCAGAGTTGTGGAGTCGTTAGCGTCATGCTCGTAATTAGTGAATTTTTCGGTAGGACGATCAAAACGACTCAGGCCTCCCCCCTCGGTACCCACCCACAGCGCTCCTGACCCATCTTCAAATAGGGCTGATACGTGATTGGCGCTAAGAGAAGTCGGAACGGCCGGATCGTTCTTGAAAATTGTCACATCATAGCCATCAAACCGGTTGAGGCCGTCCAGCGTACCAATCCAGATGAATCCCTGACTATCCTGGAGAATGGCTGTTACGGTGCTGTGTGACAACCCTTCCTCCAGAGAGAGGTGGTTGAATCTGACCTCTGTTGGGGGCAATACCTGATATTTCTGGTTTAACGCTTGTCCGTTCTGATGGTTTGTCTCGGAAAACGGGGCTGGTGGCGAATAAGCAGGCGAAGATTGACAGGCCGCGGAAACCAAGGCAATTAGGCAAAGAAAGGCTATTCTCAGGATAGTTCTCGTGATCGATTGAGATGGTGTGGCGATCTTATGTGCCACAACCTTCCCTCGTACGTTAGAACACCAGGCTATCTTCTCGTGATGGCAGATATATTTCTGGAATATCATCCTGAAACTTGGTTTGTACAAACGTGGTTTCTGGATACCAGGTAGGTGCTCAATAGCATTATTATCATTTGAAGGTCTATTTAATAGCGGAGTGCTTATCCTATCGATCAAGTCTGCTGCAAAACCGTCAAAATTGACAGTGATAAAAAGCACAGGCAAGAGCGAGGAATGTCACTAGACCCGGTAGAAGGCATAATCAAGTATAATCGATTTCCAACCGGACGCTGCCAGCAAGATGCTCCAGGCTTCATGTTAACCATTTGCCTTACTTTTAGACCGCTAAAGCCACTATGGATAACCCGTTGTTGATAGGTGAATTAGCTGCTTTCACGATAGCCTGGTGGCTAGGACTTTACTTGCTCGGCCGCGATCGACACATCCCGATTCTACTCTACACCGGCTTGGGACTGATTGCCTATGCGTTGACACTGGGGTTTGACATGCTCCGTCAATATGCCTCCGAACCAGACCTTGTCCAGGCGTTAGGCAGGTGGGGTTGGCCCTTCTTATTTTTACCAGCTTTATTCTGGGCGGGTACGTTAGTTTATTTGTTACCCAATAAATCCAGCGTTCGTAACTGGCTAGAACCGGCTGTCAAAAAAGGCTTACTACCTCTAGCTCTGCTTTTTTACATTGTTGCAGCCGCCTTAAAAGTATTTGAGATCGATCCCAGTGGAGATATTGTAAGAACTCCCTCCTTCTCACTTTTTACCTTCCTGGCACCGTTACTTCTCTTTTGCGTTTTTTTACTTCTTATCCGGTCTACCCGGAGCCGGCAATCTCGTTTCCCCTGGGGCTTGATAGTCATTGCCACGCTGTTCTTTGGCCTGGGATCGGGGTTATTACTAATCCCTCTAGAACTAGTGCCCGACTGGTTTCTAATAATCGGCATTGGCCTTGATCTGGTCTTGTTGGGTATCGGCATCGCCCTGACTGATGCCTTCGATAAGGGAGAGGCATTATTGCCGGATTTCCTTCGTTCTTTCGCCTATTCTCTGTTGCTTGTTATATTATTCGGCGGTCAGGTAGCTCTGGCAATGGCCCTGGGGATTGGGGTCACGTTAATCATGTTACTTCTTTTGTTGGCCGTGATCATGACGGCAATCGTCACCCAGACATTTGCCGACCCCATTCAGGCTGGATTAGATTGGCTACTTTTTGCCCGCCTTCCCAGGATCAGGCAAGATCGAGCCGATGGGCGAATCATCGCCAGCAGCGCCCCTTGAACCCGGGAAGTGGTAGACCCGCTGCAATTCAATGACGAGCAATTTTCCCGCCTTACCCGCCGGGCCCTTAGCCAAATGGGCAATTTGCCGCGACTCTCAGCCAGCCCACTTACTCGAATGGATCTCATTGAAAGCCGCCTGGCCAAACGGGCCGGTGCTGACACCACCCTGGAACGAGCGGCCGAGTTAAAAAAAGTTCTAACTGAAAGCATCGCGCGCTTAAAACCTCGGGATGGGAACGAATCTGGGACCACAGACGCCTGGCGATACTACAATGCCCTGTATTATCCCTACGTAATCGGTCTAAAACCATACAGCTTGCGGGTTGAATACCAAGAGCTTGATCTGCCTGCAAAGAGTACTTTAAGCTGGTTTCAGTCCCAGGTGCCAGAACGGACATTATACAATTGGCAAAATGCCGCTTCGAAATTAGTAGCCCAAGATATTCGAGAGCAAGCGGACAGGAACACTCAAGATCAAGATTAGCAATGCCGGTCAAAATGACCAGGTGAGTCCCCTCGATAAAGTCGTGGGCCATAGCCAGTAGCTAACCTGGACATTGGCACTATTTGGCACAATTTTTCATAGACTTGGCACGACTATTTAGCCTATGCTGTAGTCAAATCAAACATACCTGGGAGGTATAAGAAATGACAGCAGAAACAAAGCGTAATCTACAAACAAATACACCGGCCGGTGTCAGCCTGCTAACAAAAGCATTACGGGCTGATGGCGCGTTCGCCCTATTTTCTGGGTTGATCCTTCTACTTGGGGCAAACCCCTTAGCGGATCTATTTGAATTGTTTCAAGCAACTGCCCTAATACTCCTCGTGGTTGTTCTACTCAGTTATGCGGCGATGTTGTTCTTTTTCGCCGGGCGAAATTTAGAACAGGCAGGCGCCAGGTTAGCGATTATCCTCAACTTGACTTGGGTAATTGTTAGCTATGCCGGCCTATTATCGGGTTGGTTCCCGGTAAACTCGGCCGGAAAGTGGGCCATCGCCCTCGTAGCCGAAGCAGTCATGATCTTCGCCATAGTCGAATTTATCGCTCTTCGGCGGGCAACAAAGGAGGTGGTTGGTTGACGATTTAAGGTCCCAATTTTACCATCTGACCAGTATGGGCATTTCAACGGTGAGAGGGTTATTTTGGACAGTATAAAGGATGAGCAATCCTGTAATGCCCGGATTCAACCAGCGATGGCGGAAACCGGGCTTTTTCCTGTTTAGCGATAAGGCCGGCTATCTTATAGACGAGACCGTATCCAACTTCTGGATTAAGGCCACCAGATAGAAAAGGTCATTTGTATGGATCGCTTTTACCTTGGATAATAGCCGAGTCGCTCCCTAGAGTGATGACATTGATTATTAACTTTAGTACGGATTTCTTCGAATGAATCTGCCAGTCTCCAGGAAAATGTTAACAAATGGGAATATCGATTAAACGGCCAAAGGATGTGGCCAAAATGCGGGAAGCCGGCCGGTTGGTAGCTGAGAGTTTTGCTATTCTGGAAGAGAGTATCAAACCGGGTGTAACGCTCATCGAATTAGATGAAAAGATTGAAAGATACCTCAAACGACGGGGCGCTAAGCCACTCTATAAAGGTTATGAGGGGAGTTCGGCCAGCCATCCTCCATTTCCGGGGGTGATCTGTGCCTCAATTAATCACGAGATCTGCCATGGGATACCCGATGAACGGGTACTGAAAGAGGGGGATATTGTCGGCATTGATATCGGCCTGCGCTATCGCGGCTGGTGTGGTGATGCTTGTGTTACTTTCCCCATTGGCCAGGTTTCGCCTGAAGCGGAACGTTTGATGACGATCACCCGCCAATGCCTTAGTCTGGGTATTGAAGCTGCCCAACCAGGAAATTACTTGAACCAGGTTGGCGCGGTAATCGAGGATTTCGCCGATAGGCAAGGTGTGACCGTTGTCCGCGAATGGGGTGGTCATGGCATTGGCCGGGAACTGCATGAAGCCCCCTCGGTCTCCCACATTCGCCAGCCCGATCCTGGGCCGAAGCTAAGACCAGGTATGGTGTTCACTATCGAACCCATGATAAACGCCGGCGCCCATGAATGGATCACCCTGGAAGATGGGTGGACGGTTATCACGGGCGATGGCTCGCTGTCTGCCCAATATGAACATACCGTGGCCATTACGGACAATGGCCCTGAAATCCTGACTAAACTTTAACCGGAGCGCTATATGCCGCTTGCCGGGTAGAATCTCGCGATTGAACGGTCTTCACTAGGTGGGTCGAAGGAGAACTTGGCGCCTGTGATGAAATCATAAAGGCCTGTTTCGAGATATTTGTCTGAATCAACCTCATTTTCTAACAATTGGATAACGATGTCGCCTGGTTGCCACTGTAATGGCTGGTAGCCTAGACCATCGCCCACGGCCGGTGAGTCTGGCCCACCATACAAGTGGAGCAAGACGGTCAAGGGAAGATCCGTCGGGGCCACCGTTCGCCATATTGATCCCCAAATCGGCGGGTTGATTAGGGCACCCTCGAGTTGGGCAATACCGTTGATCTCAAGGGGTAATTCGGCCGGCCGGCCATCAGGAAATGTGACTTGACCCTGGTTGTTTGTTAATGATTCGATGACGTCATCAGTGCCGGACCAATAATAGACCTGATAAGGTAAGTGGTGCGATCCCTTGTCATTCGTATAAACCAGGGACAGATTCTCAGAGAAAATCTGATGAATCGAGGAGGGATCGACGTCAGCCGGCAGTAGATACCAACCCGGCTGTTCTCCCGTCGGGAAAACCCAGGTGGAACGACAATCAAAGTAGACATGGCGTAGATCGTCACGGCCGACTAACATCTCCGCGCTCGCTTCATCAAAGATGGGCAGGGGATCGTAACAATGGGCCAGCCAGGCCCCATCTGAATCAGCCGGCACATCGTAGATCAGGATCGAGTAACCCAGATTGTCCATTGGCGTCTGCCGGTCAAACCAATCGAAGAGGTCTGGTTCGGAGGCTGTGGCCCCCTGGATATGGTTGACGCTAATGGCATAGCGTCCCGGTTTTGGGTTTGCCGGGGCGAAACCGGTAGGATTGCCTTCTAGATCAAATAAGGGTTGTTGGTCGAGACCATAGTAAGCCGGATTACTGGCGCCGAAATAGCTGACGAAGAGCGGTCGGTCGTCCAGTCCGCGGGCATATTCGGCCAACAGGTGCAAATCCTGACCCCAATCAATATTGGAATCGCCAAGGTAGCGACGGCCCTGGTCCGATCCCCCCACGAATTCATTGAAGTAGGCCAGTTGATTGGGCTGTTGGCGTAGAGCCAGTATGACGTAGAGGAGCAGACTGGCAAAGATTACCAAGCGGAGCCTTGATTTATGCTGCCAGAACGAAGCACTTTCCGCTATCAGTAGCCAGGTTAGCGGAACAATTGCCAGGATATGTCGATAGCCGATGTTGAAGCGACTGTACGAGGCGACAAGAAATAAGGCCAGGGCTGGAAACCAGAGATAGGCCGTTTGTCGCCAACGGTGCTGCCATATGATGATTATCAGAGAAAATAATAGAAGGATTAAGGTGATAGAAGGTGTCTTAACAAGATAGGCGACAACGAAATATTGCCACCAACCTTCAGCCGATCGTTCCCCTAAGAGGTAGGCCGATTTGCCGACGTCAAAACGGTTTGTAATTGAAAGAACGCTGTTTACATACGAGGCCGCTGGGAGCTGTATCGGGAACCCGCTAACCTGGCCAATTTCAAAGCCATAAACACCCCAAACGACCAATCCGGCGACGGGCAACAGACTTAACCAGAGGAAGGCCGGTTTCCACCAGCGTTCACCGCGTTGGCCAATGTAGGCCAGGAAAAAATTACTCGGCAGAATAATCGTGCTTGATAGCTTTGTGCTCAGAGCCAGCCCCAGAGCCAGAGTGGCCAATAGCCATCGCCAGACACCTGGTTTCTGGTAGAAGTGCCAGGTCGACAGCAAGGTGATCACAATCATCGTTACGGTGACAAGATCGGTGGTCGCCAATGACGCGAGGGCCAATAGATTGGGCGAAAAGGCGAAGAGGACCATCACAATTGCCTGTCCCACCAACCCCGTCTTATTTCTGGACCACCACGACAACATCGCCCCAAGGAGCAAACTCACAAGTATTATCGGTAGGCGACCAAGGATAATTACCCGGGAGACATTCGCGCCGCTCTGCCAAAGAAATTCCTGGACCAGCTCTACAGGAGTCCGTAAAGACCAGGAGGGCAATTGATTAACGTCTGGTAGGGAGGGCTCAGTGAATAGAAATACACCGATGAGCCAATGGCTCAGGGGTAAATGGTTTCCTTGAAGATCAAGCTCGCCGGTTTGCCAGAGTACCCTGCCTCGCAAGAGGTGCATACCTTCATCGGCCGTCGGCGTCTTGGTCGTCGCTATTTGCAGGGCCAGGACAAAAAACAGGAGCAGGCAAACGATAGGTATGGCTAGGGATAGGAGTCGTTTCTGCTGTTGGTTGATGACGACACCTTCAAAAATGACCATTTCCTTGCCTGTCTCAACCAGCGAGACCTTGCCCGTTTAACCTGGTATCAAAAACCAGCTATTTCTAAAAATGTTGATAGCCTAAGCGAATTCTGGATTGCCTATACCAAATAATAAGAACTGCCCCAGCTTTCCCTTTCGTGAGTAGGCTTTGTTTAGTTGATGGTGACGGGTATTTCGGACGACAAGGTTGCCCATGTTCCACCACCGCTGTTACAGCTATCATAGCCATCGAAACAGATGGCTAATCGCAGAGTATAATTACCGGCCTCTGGCAATTTGATATTGTCTTCGTGGGACAAACCTTGGGGTTTCATTGTTGCATTTGGACCGCCATAGCTCTGTTGGAACCAATCAGGCCGGTCCTGACCATCTTTTCTGGGCATGACCCCGAGGCGATTGTAAGCTACATCACCACCCGTTGTATTGACGATTTGGAAATCGAACCACACCGATTGGTTAACCCGAAAATCTGATCGGGGTTGGATATTATAGGCAGTGGCTACAAGCCCTCTAGTATCCTGCGGTGGCGGTTGGGGGACAGGCGTATTAGCGGGGGGTGGTGGTGGATTGGTGGGGTATATGATCGGCACCGGTGTTCGTGTTGGTGTAGGTGGGGGCAAGGTGTTTGTCGGCAGTGGCGTGGCTGTGGCACTCGGTGTGACCGGAACGGCCGTGTTCGTCGCTTCGATGGTCGGTAGAGGCGTGAAGGTGGCCGGCGGCTGACCGGCCGGCGGCAACGGTGAAGCTGCTTCCATGATGGCCGTTGATTCGGGTGGAACGATGGCCACTACGGCCGTGGGTGTGGCATCGCCATCTGAGGATAACACACCCTGTAGCACCAGCACAAATACAACTGCCAGAAGTATCACCATGATGCCACCTAGGACGGCTGCAATGATTGTCAAAGTCTTATTCATATTTCCTTATCCTTCCTTCATCCAGTTGCCCTGGGGCAACAGGGTTCTATGAAGACCTGATATTATCCGATTGGCCGCAACAAGCAAAATAAGGAGCAATCGGGTCAATTTGGCGATGTATAGTTTGCCGAGTAACATGACCAGGTAAAGAGAGTATTTAGTCGCCTGGGAAACAATAAGCCTTAACTTGGAAAGGAAACCTTATGCCCCTGATCTATCGTTTTGATTATCCGGTGTTGGCTGAGATGGTCGCCACTGTTTTTCGCAGTTCAGGCATTAGGCGGCCGGTGGATGACCTGCCTCGTATTCAAAAGATGCTCGACCATGCCGATTTGACCGTTACAGTTTGGGATGGCGAGCGGCTAGTTGGCATCGGCCGGGTCTTGACGGATTTCAGCTACTGCTGTTACCTGTCCGATCTAGCCGTCGACCTTGATTACCAGCGCCAGGGAATCGGCCGGGCTATGGTTTCCCAGATCCGTGCACATCTGGGCAGGGAGGTCATGATCCTGCTCCTGGCCGCTCCCGAGGCTATGGCCTACTATCCCCACATTGGATTCGAGAAAGCGGATAACGCCTGGATAATCCATCGAGAATGATAAAGGCTGGCTATGGATTGCGATCCGCCATTGGGTGACCGGGTATCAGGAGCAGGCGCGGGGGATGCGGTTGGGCAATATATCGATAAGAGAATACCGTACGAACCTACCGTACGAACCTCTGGTACAATACCTCGTCTTTCAGACAGCAAATAAATGAATCATTCTGCAAATTAATGGAACTTGATCATGACCACATTTGAGAAAACAGAAAAGAATCGGGTGAAACGCCTGCCTGAGAGGGCTGCTTACAGTGATGAAGTCATCTACCCGATCATAGACGAGGCCATCATCTGCCATGTGGGTTTTGTGCTGGATGGGCAGCCTTTTGTAATCCCGACGCTACACGCCAGGAGAGACAAGACCATCTTATTGCATGGCGCTTCGTCCAGCCGGCTCATGAGACATGCGGCAAGCGGGGCTGAGCTATGTATCACCATGACCTTGCTGGATGGCCTTGTCTTGGCCCGATCGGTCTTCAGCCACTCGGCTAATTACCGTTCGGTGGTGCTATTCGGTAAGGGGGCGATCATCGATAAACCTGAGGAGAAACTCCAGGCTCTGCAGGAGCTCACGGAATGGATCATGCCCGGTCGCTGGGCGGAGGCACGCAAACCCAATGAGAAGGAGCTGAAGGCGACGACAATTGTGGCCATACCCATCGAACTGGCCACGGCAAAGGTAAGGCAGGGATCACCGGGTGATGAGGAGGCAGATTACCAGCTCGATGTCTGGGCCGGGGTCCTGCCGATAAAACAACAGATTGGCCAGCCAATAGGCGATCCAAGATTGAAGGAGGGTATCAAACTGCCTGACAATGTGAAACGTTATGTGCTGGACCAGGGGCACTGACCGGCCTCGATAAAAAGGAATATTCTTGATCGAGATCATAACGCTGGATGAAAGGTACCGCGCTTGGGCGCGGGTGTTGCTGGTAGAGTCCTGGGCCGGGCCCACGGTTGTTAGCCGGGGGCGGCTTTATGATGCAAGCCGGATACCTGGCTTGGTGGCGATCTATCAGGGGCGACCGGCCGGCCTGGCCACTTATCTGATAGAAAGGGATTCTTGTGAGTTGGTTACCCTGGACAGTCAAGTGCCAGGAGTGGGCATTGGATCTGCTTTGCTAACCGGGGTGAAGGAGATAGCAGCGGCGGCCAACTGTCTCCGATTATGGCTGATCACGACCAATGATAATACGGTCGGGTTACGTTTTTACCAGCGGCAGGGCTTTGTTTTAGTCGCCTTACACCGAGGGACGCTGGCCGAATCACGAAGGTTGAAACCCCAAATACCCCAGTTTGGACTGGATGGCATCCCGCTGCTAGATGAATTGGAGTTGTCCTATTTCTTGAAGGACAAGAATGAATAAGAAAAGGCCGGTGTGCGATTTACAAGCACA
>Ga0307377_10005795_pt1 | contig 13119 bp, 12 predicted proteins | sample TR3MG_FD_202535 | JGI IMG/M metagenome (GOLD analysis project Ga0307377, IMG submission 202535) | Soil microbial communities from Risofladan, Vaasa, Finland - TR-3 | ecosystem: Environmental > Terrestrial > Soil > Coastal area > Acid sulfate soil | place: Finland: Risofladan, Vaasa | collected... | reverse complement strand
CAATGAAAATGACTTCACTGGAAGCCGTAAAAAGTTTTGGTGACGAATCGGTTGGTTTCATATTCATAGACGCAGACCATTCCTACGAAGCGGTTAAAGCCGATATTCAGGCATGGTTGCCAAAACTTAAAAAAGACTGTATTATGTGTGGTCACGATTATTCAAAAAAGTTCCCTGGTCTTATGAAGGCCGTTGATGAAATATTTGGCAAGCCTAATTTACCAGCAAGAAGTATTTGGGAGATAATAAAATGGGGATGCGCAAGGCTTCGCATAAAATAACAATCTGTGAAATTCTTAGGAAGATAAACGATCTTCACCAGGGACATAGTTTAATCGATACACAGACACGTAAATTTTTGTCTGTTGCCGAAGATATGGCAAAGCGAATGGATAAAAAGCTGAGAACGTATAACGAGAAGTATGACAAGGAATGGTGGAAAAAAAACCTTGATTACAAAGAGGATTTAATACGCAGGGAAAAAGAAAGGTATTGTGTAGGATAACAAAATGAATCTATTGTTTCTCCGTGGTGACTTTGACAAGAACAATCAAAAATCTCTCAAAAAAGATACCGATATGTGGGTGCAGTTGTGGCTGGAACTAGTTGGCTGCGATTATGGGGTTATTTGGTATAAGGGGAGAAATAAGCTTCTTGGATATGACAACCAAACAGTATTCGTTCAAAAAAAATTCCCTGTGTGTGAAATAGATACTATCTTCTCAAGGGGTGGTTTTGATTACTATGTCCCGGCTATGGAGTATTATAAAAATGCTTATAAAATTTATTATGGTGCAGGGGCACGTATTCGACCCAAAAACAATATAAAATATGATCTCGTACTGGTTGACAGTCTTTTGCAAAAGGAGCAATTAAAACCTTATTGCAATGCTCATTTGTGGATAAAACCGGCAGCAAACCATTTTAAGCCCCAAGATGTAGACAAAGAATACGATATCTGCTATATCGCAAATCCAGCATCCAAGAAGCAGGCTATGTTTAAAAGAGTGAAATGGGTATATGAGACGTTGCCGAAAGAACTCAGAATTCTACATCTTGGCAATCCAGGTAAGTACAAACCACCGAAAAATGTTACGGTAATGATGGTGGGTAGAGAAGATATGCCGCATTGGATAAACAAGTGTAGGTTAGGGATATGCCCGTATATTAATTATGATTCTGCTCCCAGGGCGCTTGTTGAGATGAACGCCTGCGGATTGGCTGTGGTTTGTCTCGAAGTTAATATTTGGCACGAAGTATATAATACTGTCATGGCAAGCAAAGAAACATTTTGGGACATAACAAAAGCAATACTTTCAGAACAATTACCCATTGCCGATAAGCCCACATACGTTTATACTGTAAAATATGCGGCTGAATATTTGAGGAGACTGATATGCAAGAAATAGAAAAGAGAACGGTGGAAAGAATAAACACAGTGCTATCATTTCAAACCGATAAAAACGGGAAATATATAAGCTGGTTTTATTGTTTCGGGACATTGCTGGAATTTGTTCGTTCGGGCGGGAAAGTCTTTGACCTCAGCCACGATTTGGATATCGGTGTGTTGTATAACGAATGTAATGCTGACCAGCTAATATCCGGATTTGAAGGAATCGGATATCGGAAAAAAGAGACCATAATCAATGACGTAACAAAGGCTCCATTAAATCTTCATTTTGAGCCTATAGATTCTCCACGAGAAACCCCATATATTGACGTGTTCTTTTGGATTGAAAGCAAGGGTAAGTTATTCCATACTTATGATTATTACAGAGAAGGCAGCAAAATTCCCTCAAAGTATTTTTTTAAAGGAGTTGATAAGCACCTAATAGTTCCACCCAGAGATGATATAAAAGAAGCCAGAAAGGGGCTTTTGGAGGGAGACAGACTTCTTACCGAAAAGGGTGTGTGGATATATTCAGTATTTGGTGACCATAGTGGATACGTGTTTAATTGCCCGTTTAGCTATGGAACGTTGTTAGATAACTGGTATCCGGGCTGGATTGTAGAGGAGAAACATTACGGACAATCAAGATCAAATTATGTGAAAGAAGTTAAAAGCTGTAAGGATTTATAAAATGATATTTTCGGATTACGAAACAAGGAAAAGGGCGGTTGAGTGCATGAAAATTTTTTATCAATGCGCTGAAGAAGCTGGAATTGCCCATGCACTTTTTATTAGTTTTGGCCTTTTGCTTGGGATAGTAAGGGAAAAGAATTTTATAAAACATGACAACGATGTCGATATGTGTGTTTTATCCGACAAGATTACCCCAGAACAAGAAGTAACGTATTTCAATTTATTGCAGGAGAGAGAGTTTTTTTATGCCAGGGAAAAGGTTTCTTACAGGCTTGATAAGGACGGTTTTAATGCAAACCTTATTAATAACAGAAAATCTCTCGGTGAGAAGAAAATACGTTTGGCGTGGTTTTCGCTCAGGAAAAGACACAATTATCCCAAATTCTGCCATTGGTTTATGTTCCCATGGAATGGATATTATTGGCATACTAAAGCCGGGGGGTGGGTGAAGGATAGTAAATTCCCGATAGATAAATGGAAATATGATGCCAACACCTGTGCTATAATGAAGGGGATACCCGAAAATTACATAAAAGAACTTACCACTATAAATTTTTATGGTTTAGATATAAAAATACCGCTATATTCAGGAACCTGCCTTGATTTCTATTATCCAGGTTGGCTTATCCCGCAATCAGGTGCTAGCATTAAAAAGATAGCCTGCTTTGTAAAAGATTGGCACGACCTTTCAACCTGGAAAGTCAAGATTCTCTAGTCTTTTTTGCCACAACTCCATGTAACACAAATCTGTATGTGACCAAATATAGGTTGCCAGTTCCTTGTATTATGGGTATAATATAGATATATCATGATATTGTTATCAAAGGAGTATTCATGGACAAAAAGGTTCTGGCCGGTTCATCCGGAGACCACCGTTGGCTTCCTCCCATTAACCCCAACGAGCCCCAGACAATCAAAGAAACAAGCAAACCCAAAGAAGATTTTGTAAAAGGTCTTCGAGATCAAAACAGTGCTTTGAATTCAAAGCTAAACTCAGAAGTTGAAAAGCTTACGGGTGTTTCTGAAGAGAATCGAAGGCTTGTTGGTGCAATAGAGAAGCTTGAATTGGAAAACAAATCATTGAAATCTCAATTGCAAAAGGTTACAAAAGAGGTTGAAGATGTCCTTAGCGCCGAAAAACAGGGCCCAGGAACAGCAAAAAAAATCGTTGCCAAAAAGGTCACTCAAAGCAAACAAGGTAATATGTCCTCAAAGGGTGCATAACCAGTTTAAATACGATAAATTTTTGCTTGGGTTTGAAGAAAGAAGAGGTGAGAGACCTCTTGTTTTTTATGTGCGCGGTAATTATTATGTTGAGCTTTTACCAAAAAATTATCATATTAATTTCAGTAAAATCCCAGTTCCAGTAAAATGCTAAATACTAAAACAAATAGAACAATACGTTCAAGCGCATTTGAAACGGTTAAATGGATTGACGATCTTCACGACAAATGGGTTGATGCAGATATAAGAAACCGCGAAAGAATGTTTTCGGCGTTAATGGCCTATTTTGATATTGATGGGGGCTCATGGGAAGCCGACGATCTTGCAGAGGTTAAGCGGCAGGGGAGACACCCGACGTCATTTAATATCGCAGCCCAAAAGATTAATACCCTCGCCGGCAGTATTCTTTCAGAAGAGCTCGATTTTAATTATATGACACAAGATATCGTCAAAAGTGTTCTGATTGATAACGTAAAAAACCTCTATTATTACGATAAAGAACAAAATGATTACAAATTTTCGGCCAGAAAGACGTGTATCCGGGGATTAATCCATCTTGGGATCGAAGAATTGGAGATACGGTATGATATCCGGCCCACAGGTTCAATCTGTTTTACTCCTAGACTGCCAGGCTATATCCATAAAGACCCGTATTGGCGCTCTGACAGGTTAAAAGACTGGAAGAGGGCCATGAAAGATGGCTGGCTTACCGCACAGGAAGCTATTGATCTATTCCAAGTAGACGATCCTATGCTGGAGCAATTTGCCAGAATGGACAAAATGGGGGGTGAGAACTACCAGCCCATTGAAAACGTCAACGATTTTAAGAATATCCCGGAAACACATGGCTCAAGATTGTTATTTATCGAATATCGCTGGTTAGAGCAACTTAAAACCACAAGACTTTACATGAATCTCCCAGGTGGAAAAGTTATTCCCCTGCCCTTGAATGTTAAAGAAAACGAAGTTAAAAAATTCATGAAGATATTCAAGGTAGAAAACGCCGAGGATATCAACGAATATCCATACGAGGATCAGATACTTAAATATTCGGTAATTTGCCCTAATGGAACCACCAAACCGATATTGGAAAACAAAGACCACCCGGTTCAGTGCGGCTCAATCGGCTTTTTCCCCTTTTCTTCATGCCGGGAAATGGGTATAGACAAGGGTGTTATGGAGGCTTATTTAGACATTCAGAGAACGATAAATTTCCGCGAATCAAAAAAGGATGATATTATTGCTTCCGGTGGAGTTGGCGCTACGGTGGTTGATGTTAACAAACTTGTTCGCGGTAAAGACCAGTTAAAGGAGATTGCGGAAGGTAAGACCAGACCTGATTATGTTTGCGAAGTAGATGGTGACACAAATAGCGTGTTTGGGAAATTCCCCGCCGGTGATGTGCCACAGGATATATGGCGGGATATTGGTAATCTTGTTGATATGCTGGACAGGGTAGGTCCTGTTACACCAGCCCTTGAGGGAGCGCATGAAAGGGATGAGTCCGGAAGACTGTTTGAAATGCGACATGCAGTATCAAAACTTGGCACTATGGTTTTTTACGATAACTGGTTACAGCACGAAGAGGACAAGGCTGAGGGCTGGTATAATCAGGCTCAGATTACTTATAAGGGAATTTATATGAACATTCCCAATGCCGAGAAACCAGGATTTGTTGAAATCAATACTCCTGTCGGCAATGGAATGTATGGGAATTCCATAGACATGCTACCGAGAGCAAAGATAATTGTAACACTTTCTAAGACATCGCCTACACAGCAGATGGAAAAACGTGCGCTTTATTACGATATGGCGAAAATGCTCGCGGCAAATCCGGAAGCGTCTCTACCGCAATACAGACGGGTTGTTAACAAAATGCTTGAAACCATAGAGAAAACACCTGAAGAGAAACAGAGTTTCAAGATGATCTCTAATCTCCAGGAACAGAACGATATCATAAAACTGTTGGCCGAAAGGGAAACCCTTATAATGCAGATGAAGCAGAGCCAAGTAGGATCGGCTCAATCAGATATGGCGCTGCAACAGTTAAATCAACAATTAACGGAGATGATGGGCCAACAGCCACAGCAACCTGGGCAGGCTCCGGGTGGAGTGCAGGAGCCGGCAGTTTATACTGAAGAAAACGAAGTACAGTTGCCACCGTTAAATGAAGGTGGCGGCTCTGAAAGACCGGGACAAACGATTGAGACAAGCAGAGGCGAGTTTCAACCATAACATAAATAATCTAATCCTGTGATCGGGAAGTTGCCAACAACAGACCGTGTCCAAACACAGAAAGGATTGAAAATGGTTTTTAAAACCAAAGAAGAAAAAGCACAGGCGCTTCTTGAACTTCCTTCCGAACCAGAAGGCAAGATCGACGATTTAGATGCCTGGCAAGCTGAACAGGAAACGAGAAGGAAGGAGATTGAAGAAGCAACAACCGAAGATGACGGCGAGGCAGCCCCTGAAGTTCCCCAAGAACCCACAGAGGAACCACCTGTAAAGCCAGTTGAGTCGGTTGATGAAATGCTTAATTTTACTCTGAAGCGTGATGAGTTGCCGGAAGATTTGAAGGGATATAAAAATCCCTCCGAAATTATAAAGCAATTCGCACACGCCAGGAAGTATGCAAACCAAGTCGAAGAGAAGGTAACTACTCTTGATGAGGAAAATAAAACTTTAAAGGAGCAGTTGGAGAAATTAAGGAAAGATGCCGAAGACAGAAAGTTGGCGCCTCCACCTCCTCCTCCGTCTTCTTCGGTGATTGACGAACTTGATAGTAGTATTAAAATACTTGAAGAGATGGATCAAACTGACTATTTGACCGCTGGACAATCTAAACACTTGTTTGGTGAAATTTCAGGAAAGGTCAGGAACGCATTACAAGAACTCAACAATATAAAGAAGGAGATTGCAAGCACCCGGACGGAATTCGGGCATTTTAAGGAAACGATTGAAACTACGAATAAGAAAACTGTTGAAAACGAACAGGGAAAAGCACTTATGAGTAGTCTTGAAGAGTTACAGGTAAAATTTCCCGAATTGAAAACGAAAAAGCCGGTTATAAACGCTTCGGACTGTGTAGAAAACGATGTTTCTAACTTTGCAAAGAAAATATTGGGTGGATTGTATAATAATTATAGCCCGAAGTGGCAGCACATAACCGCAATAGTAAATGCTTATTTGCGGGATGAACCGGCTATTAAAAGCTATTGCGAGCAAAACGCGATAACGCCTGAGTCAATTGGGAGCTCTAAAGAGGACATACAGAATTATGTTATTATTCACAATGTCCACGAACGATCCAAAGGGAACAAAATAAATCCCGATGGAACGATAGAGCTTCTCACCAATCCTTATACCGGAGATAAAGTGTCTTTCAGAAACCATGTTGATGCTTACAAGAATCTGAAAGAAGAGTCCGGTATAGCTGGCAAGGAATTGCAAACGATGATTGCTGAAGCGGAAAAAAGAGCGCAGACGAATTTGTCTAATGCAATGACTCGCCGGGCAACGGAATCCCCGACGCTTGGAGGTTTGGGCGAAGGTAGTCCGGATGATATTGGCGAACAATTGTCTGAAAAAGAGGCGAAGGGATTTCTCGCAGATTTTTATTCCGGTGCTGCTGATGTTGAGTTTAAAATGCAGACCCAAGCTATGACGGGTGACAGGACGTTGTTTAATAAGGTGAATGCGGCTCTTAAGAGGTTGAAGTCTGAGCCATACGCGCCTGACCCTGATTGGCCTCCTGAGACTGAAAAATAGTTGAAAAGCGTATTTCACGAACGCACTAAACTAAATGATAAAACGTTAACAAGGAGAAGATATCATGGGTGTGTCATTAACCAATACACTCGCAAACATTGACCCAACTGCGCCTGTAGTAAAATATAGTTCAGAATTGCGCAGAAGGGCCATTCCAAAGAGCATTTACACAAATATCCGGGGGGATAGTGTAATCTACAAGGGACAGGCAATGGCTATCCCGAATGGAATTTACACTACCATTTCCGCAAATGATCGCTCAAACGCGAATTCTATTAACATTCTGTTGAAGCCGCCGGTAAATGCGAACATTATACGTGGAAGAACAATGTATCTCGGAACAGAAATTGCTCCCACATTGCTCAATGCGCGTATATATCGCAACAATTACGGTATAGTTTTCCAGGATACTCCCGGCTATGGCGAAGACAAGCTCGACGCTGCTCCCTACAGGTTATATGAAGAGCACGTAAAAGATCTTGCCCCGCATGGGGCCTCAGAGGAAGACCTGGAAATCCACATGTCTCTTCTAGAGTCCTACGGATGGAACCTTATGGCCGGAAGCACGGTAAATGTATGCCCTGCACAGTGGAACCGGAATGTTTTTGTAGTCAACTGCCCGGTACGCCAGCAGCCCGTTTTTAATCCTACCTATGCCACCTTTACCAACAATATCGTAAGGTCTATTGATATTGCAGCCGGCGGGAATGGCAGTGGGAATTCTGGCTTTGTGCAGACAAATGCGCAGATGTTGAATGGAAATCAACTCGACAATGCGTTACGTTGGGCACACAGAAGCCGCCTTATACCTCTTACAATTGAGGGCAGGTCGGCGTATGTGTTGACCATAAGTATGTTGCAGGCGCAGAGGTTCAGCGATCCCGCATTTACCGATTCGATGGGGTCGAGGTGGGTACAGTATAACCAGTTAAGCTCCACAACTCAGAAGTGGTATGGCATAATCGCCAAATGGCAGAGTGCGGTCGGGGCGGATGTTTATATTGTTGTTGACGACAGGCTTGCCACGGTTCTTCCAACCGGTTCTTCGGCTCCGTTTGGATTGGCGCCGGGATATATGTGGCCCACAGACAACGACCTTCGCAATCTCAACAATCCACTGGTAAGAGATGTGTGCATACTTCATGGTGCGGGTGCAATCGTCAAATGGGATGCAGAGCCAATGCATCTTATCCAGGATGATTATGATTACAAGCGGCGCAACGGCAAGGGTTATTCGGGTGTGCGTGGTATCCAGCAGCTTCAATTCGATACCTCGCCCGTTGATCCGACCGGAGCTTCCCGCTATTATGGGGGTTCGGCTCTTCTGATTTGTGGAAGGGTTGAGTAGTTTTATCTTAACAAAACAGGGGAGGTCTAAACGCCTCCCCATAAAAACTTGGAGAAAAGTATGAGTATAGGAGAAATAGCACTAAATCGTGGTGCCGAGGAACACATGAGACACATGCAGCAGCTACGCATGGATGGGCGTAGTTTTTTCAAGATCATTTTCAAAGGTCCGGTCAAGCGGATACATAGCGTAAAAGATGTTAGAATGGATGAACACAGAAGGCCCGACGGTACAGTAGAATACCGACCGATTGAAAGAGACGCCGTGGTTGAGGCACCTGACATGCTGCCAAATCCTTTAACCGGGCAGTTTGAGGCTATGATGTATGATGATCAGGAGTGTTATAATCGGCATTGGCTTGCCAAAAACAAAGACGCGCTCATGATTGAGATTGAAGACCCGAAAATCGCAAGGCAGATTACTTCCTTAAGAGATGTAGAATACAAAATACCTACTACTGAAAAGGAAGTTCTTCTGGCTGATAAGCGCAGGATTGATCGTGAGTTGCGGGACTTGGACAAAAAGGAAAAAGAGGCCGAGGAAGAAGAAAAAGAGAAGAAGCGGTTGATAGCCAAAGCCAAAGAATTGGAAAAACAAAAGAAAAATATTGAGAAAGAAAAGGAAAAGCCTATTGACGATATGGTTACTATCGCGGTAAAGCCTGAGCCTGAAAAGCCTCAGACCAAGCCGATTCCTTTTGTAAAGGTATAAATGTAATGGCAACAACTAACCAGCTAATAACGTGGATTGAGCTTCAAAGTCATGGATGGCAAAGAGAGGGAAAAAAAGGTATTCGCGCTCTCTTTAATGAAGCCCACAAACTATTACTTTATGATGAGATAGAACAGCGGTTAGTTATTGATGCCACTATAGGAGACTTCCCATTTTTGGCTACTCAGGACGGTGTGTTTCAATATGTACTCCCGGCTAATTGTTCTATACTTAAAAAACTTGTTATAGATTACGACGAGACGAAAGACGAATATCCCTGGAGTTATGAGGATTTTCAATATAAGGGCAAGTTGTATTACAGAATATTGAATATAACATGCCGGGAAGCTACAAATAATGTCGGCGCCACAATTTCCTTTGTTGGTGTGAATCCTGGCGCGACTACGTCTAAATTCAGGTTAATATATTTCGAGACACCGATAAATATTACCTCCGATAGCGTTCAACATCAAATGCCGGGGAGTACGGATTTCGATTATCTTGTTCCCGCAACAATAAAACTGATTGAGGGAATAGATCATGGGAATATAATAGAAGCCCGGCAATACATTAACGAAGTCATTAAAAAGGAATTCCGACGTGATTCCGACAGGGGAGAACAAGGGGTTCCTCTTTATTGCAGAAAGAGGAGATTTTGAGAAAGAACGAGTCTTATGTAAATAGGCAGAAACGTAAAAATGAAGGCGCGGGGAAGCGTAAAAAAGAACGGGATAAAATTGCAAAAGAAGTTTCTAAGATGGGGCTTCTAAAAGAACTTAAGAAATGAGCAGTGCAAGAGAAACTTTTAAAAACAGGTCTAAACGCAAAGACCAGAGCGATTATCCGGTTACGCAGACCGATTTTAGCGGGGCATTAATTAAAAATGCCCCGCATGATGAAATACCGCCCAATGCCCTGGCTGAACTCGTTAATGCACATTCATTCCCACAGGAAATACAACCCCGCCTGGGGACAAGATTAATCAATTTTACAGTTCCATCAATAAGAACCGGCATAACAGCCACAAAAAACGGCACTATAATAACCTCTACAGGATTCACAGAAGAGGATGTAAGTAATTACTTCGTATGGCCGGACGAAGATATACATGACGAAATCATAGAATATATCTCTGATACACAGATCAGGGTACATAGAAACAACAACAAAGACGCTACTGCCGGATGCTGGATACACGGCAGGTTAAATTTGTGGGAATGGCATCAATCAAAGCGTAAAATGGTATGGCTGTGGGGCAAAGAGGTTTATGTAAACGATGTGTCTATAATAGATACCTTCGTTATATTCGGTGAATTAACCAGAGCGACCTGTGTTTCAAATGTAGAGCCTAGCAATACATTCTCCGACTGGTCTGAAATGGACGATTATGGGGTAATATATAATTCAAATGGAATATTTTTGGTGGACTTTGATACCAATACGACATTTAAAAAGAACACCAATATTCCAACACACCTACCTGACGATGTTGCCAGGGCGATGGATTCCAAATACCGGTATGACATACTATATTCAATGAGCAGGCTTGCGGGCCAGGGTTTAAGAGACAGGACAACGCCAGCGACACCCATATTACAGGAGAGCGGTACTACCGATATTGACGAAGACAATGATCCAGCGAGAGACAACGCTATTATATGGACGACAAAAAGAATAGACCGTGGCATTAAAACCAATGGCAAATTAATTGGCGGACCATTAGCTGCGGCGCAACAGGCACCTTCGTATTGGGGAGGCATTAACAACGCTTCTTTCCGGTGGAGTGTTAATGGCCGGGAAGAAGAATTTGTCTGCGACTTTACTATAACAACCGGGGCTGGCGTTACAAGTCTCACAGATGTAGCCAGAGAAATACAACGGGTGCTACGTTTTGTTTTTTATGCTGCAACTTGCGATTACGATGCGGACAACACTAGGTTTATTTATACCACCGGAGAAGAAGACGGCAGTGTGTGTAATTATGGAGCGAACGGAACCGGGGGCACAAACATAGCAAACCTAATTGGGATCACAGCCTTAGCCGCCGCAACCGTTGATAATGCAAATATATACGCACAGCCGTATACATTTGGGCCATTTTACATACCTGTGGATTCGGATGGAAACAGATCGTGGCATTGGTCGCATTATGTTTTATACCGCACACCGGACATTGGGCCGGATGGAGTAAGTACAAGGATTGGCCCCAACGGGGAGGTGTTGCCTCCGCTAAACTTTGGTTTTACTGTTGAGGCCAGAGTCGCCGGGGCCTTTTATGCAAGAAAATATGCTGACGGTCTTGTTGAAGCAGACGCCGGGACATTTGAGGAATACGATGTCGGCACTTCCTTGGAATGGGAAGACGGCGAAGTCAACGTGATAATTCAATATGTAGATTCTACCCACGTATATGTATCCTCAGAATATTTTGATTCAAAGCCGTTGCAGGCATGTGCCATCGGTGGCGGAAGGGTTGTCCGGGCCTCCCAGGAGGATTATATAGTTACAAGCGAAGGCGGCGAGACTTTTGACCCTGATGATGTAGGCAGGACGATTTGGTGGTCAAGCGATTATTGCTCAATCATTGAAGAATATATTGACGAGTACCATGTACGTGTCAGTGATTCTTCATTTAGAGAAACACAAGGCCTTACGTTAGACCCAATATCGAGGATGATAACCGATCCCACAAATGATGAAACTATAAGGAATAGATTTGACGAGCTTTTTGTAGGGGCTTTGCGGCATAGATTCTGGTATCAAATGCCCAATGCAAATATAGGAAGGGTATGCCCTGGGTTTATGGTTACCGCAGCCAGGAACACTCCTTTTATTTATTACAGTCAATTGGGTACGAGTTTAAAATATATGAGTGGTTATCATTTATCTAATCGGCAGAAAGGCGACAAGATAGAAGAATCCATACAACACATTGAAATTTTGCCGAACAAAATCATTGTATGGTGTAAGAGTGAAACCTGGATGTCTCCTACGAACGATCCCAAAATACAGACATTGCCTCAGTTCGGGGAAGCCTTCGCAATATTATTCTTCGACATTCTTGATGGTGAGCAGGGGATAACCGATACCGGCAGCATTACGCTGGTCAAATCCGGTCTTTTGCAGATGGTTCTTAATGATAATTCGGTAAGGCAATTTGATGGTTTTAAATATGGCCCGGACATGACGGTTAATGAGGCCGGGCAGGATATAATCAAAAAGGATTTAAAGCAAACTGGCGGCATGGGTACAAGTATTTACCACAACAAGTTGGGATATATGATTTGGAGGGTTTCACGTGGAACATAGGAAGAATATATAAATGGCGTTGATAGAAAGAACTTTTGGGACAGGAGGGGATTTTGCAAATCCATCGGCAGCATGGATATGGTTGGCCAGCATTGATCCACTTACCGATGATTACGAACTTATACAAATAAGCGATTGTGAAATTAATAATGACTGGCCATTAGATATAGTTGCAAATATGGTGGATACTAATGGACACTATGTAAAATTTTATTGTCCCTGGAAAGATTCACATCAAGGAAACCCAACACAAGGTTTTAAAATATTATGTTCCGGAAATAATGGTAGAATTAATATAAAGACTCCCTCTGTAGTGGCAAGATATTATCGCGATGCTTTTATATTAGAGAATTTGTGGATCGATCAATTAACCAATACAAATACAACACTCGTTAGACTGGAACCTTGGTGGGGTGGTAATAATAACACCATAACTTCTGTTATCAAAAATTGTTTAATTCGTGGTTTTTCAAATCTAAGTGCTGTCGGTATTGTAACTAGCCATTGTCAAAGCTTGGCATTAGTTTCCAATTGTAAAATTTGGAATTTAGAAACCGGAATAATACACACATCCGGAAGTGGTGGTGGAATATTTGCGGTTGAAAATCCTGATGTTAGAAGTACTTTTGAAAATATAGCAATTTATAATACAACGAACGTTGCAGGTGGTTTAACG
>Ga0307377_10005794_pt1 | contig 13120 bp, 33 predicted proteins | sample TR3MG_FD_202535 | JGI IMG/M metagenome (GOLD analysis project Ga0307377, IMG submission 202535) | Soil microbial communities from Risofladan, Vaasa, Finland - TR-3 | ecosystem: Environmental > Terrestrial > Soil > Coastal area > Acid sulfate soil | place: Finland: Risofladan, Vaasa | collected... | reverse complement strand
ACAAGATAAGTATAGTTAGGATTGAGAAAAACGGTGTTAACGTTTTTATTAAGCCAATCTTCTGCCCAACGGGATTGAACAGAAGTAAACGATCCTCTTGTTGCTACATGCCAAGAATTATTATGAAAATAAATAATTCCTAATGACCCATCATATTTGTTTGTAACGGTGAAAGGTAAATCGGGGATAGCATAACTTACTTCGCCAAAATTATAAAATTTAGGCAGAGTTAATGCTACTACTCTTTGCTTGTTGGGTTCAAGGATCAATCCTCGGGCGATAAGAGAATATTCATTCCAATTATTATCAAAAGTACATTGGATTGAATAATTAAAAATCTCTAAATTACCAGAAGGATCTGTATTTTTAATTATGTTTCCTAATTCAATTTCTTTATTTAGTCCATCATAGAGAACGGGGAATTCAAGACAGGAAGCAAGATGTCTTCCATGTTTGGTGGAAGAAAAGAGAATATCGTTATCTATGATAGGCATGTTACATTATAGTCTTATTTTTGAGTTTTGACGGGAGAAAAGTGACAGACGAGGCATCGAACCTCAATCAAATCCTTACTTGATTTAATTCATTCCGCGTGATCCGTTCATAAGACAAAAAGAAGGTATTCTAATTCGTTAGCCTGTGTTGTCCGATAGGGTTACCGTATTCCTTTCGAGTATCTTTTATCCGGATGTCAAGACCTGTTCGATAGGGTTCCGTATTCCTTTCGGGATCCGTAGGGTTCCGCTAGTCACTTCTTTTTGTCTTTTATTGTTTCCTTAAAAACATAAAATAAATATATAATTATTCCAATTACAATAATAACAAGAATACAATTAGGAGGCTTTTGATTAAGACAGTCAAACATTTTACTATTAATACCTTTTTCTGTTTTCTTCCATATCTTTAAATCTATCCAAATCTAAAACAAGCGGGAACAAAATCAATTTAGCGCCTCCACGACCTTGAAAATAAGCAATAACCAATTCTAGTGCTTGTATCTGATCTTTAAGTTCTTGATCTGTCCAAGAAACATTGTCAGATTGAATTCCGATTGCTTTCATTTTTTCGGGAGTCATATTATTCCTTTTTTATTGGCTGCTGAAAATTATTGTTATTCAATCTTCTCCATAGATACCAATTCGATATATAACTTGTCTGCCAATTCATCCAAATCTTCTTCTATACCATCGGTGATAAACATAGTAATATTGCCCAAAACTTCCTTAATTTTATTCTCAAAATCTTGTAACTTGGCATCGTTCCACAACTCGGCATCCACACGCATTTTCACATTAAAACTGACAGGACGAGTTTTCATTGTTATTTCCTTTTGGTGTTACATGTAATAAAATGTCATATTCGGGAGAAGAATATAGACTTTACTTAGAATCAATAATCTCAAAATCTTCAATTTCAACATCTTCGACGGTTGCGCCTGAATGATTTATTGTGATATCCAAAGTATCAGTAACATCACTGATATCAACACCTTCATCGACAGTAAGTGCAATAACAATTGTCGTTTCAATATAGACTTTTCTAGACATTTTTATTTCCTTTTTTGTGTTTTTTTCTTTTGGTGTTAATTAATGCTTTTGTTCACACCTTTCGGGATGAGGAAGAAAACCAGTAGGCACAATATTTAACAAAGAAATATCATACTTGTTTTCCTTAGAATAAGGACGCATAAAATCCCAAATAGCAGGAGGAAAAGAAAATTGCTTGACAGCAATTAACATATCATCACAATATAGTCCATACCATTCGGGGCGTATCATTATATGCTCCTAGATTCTACTTGGTGTAAAAATTTAACAGCATCAGAAAAAACAAAACTAATATTCTTTCCATGTAAACGAAGAAACTGCTTTGCTGTTTCACAAATACAAATAGGATTAGAATTCATAATATTCGGGAGTTTATTTTGGATAGCACGTTCACACCACGAATGTTTTGAGAACCATGCTCCCCACAAACTACTCCTAAAATAATCAATAAATACATAAACTGTATTATTTGAATCAATAGTATTATTTGATACTTGGGACATCTTCATTCATCTCCGATACAATTCCATAAATTGCTTGCATGTTTTCGGGACGGAACTCGTCTGGTATATATTCACTTAGTGGAAGAAGATGACCAGATTCATGACAATGAGGACATTGATCGGAATCGATATCAACTGTACCCTGCCAATGACAAAAATCACAAATAACGGTGTCAGTCATCTGTTATTCCTTTGTTATCCCTTAATTTCTTCTACCGTAACGACTTGCGACTTTTTCACAATATGATTACATCTTCTCCACAATATCCACGAATTGTGTGAATGCCTTTATCTCTGCCAAAAGGCATTTTTGTTTGCTTACAAAATTCAGACATTGTACCATGAAACGGGACAATAGTATTATCACCCTGATAATCAGGATCAGACCAGATAAAATTGCCTTCGGAAGTCTCAAGAAAAAACTTGTCATTCCAAAACCAAGTAAAATCAGCGATAGTATCAAGATTCAACATTATTTATTCCTTTCATTTCTTCTTCTTCAAAAATAGAATCTATTAGTTCTGTTTCTTTGATACCATCGATTAGTTGACAATCTTTTCCTTCATGTGTAAAATAATTATTAGTTCCGGGACGAGTGTTGTAATCCTCTGCCATCAAAAATAAAACTTGTGACAGATTTCTACTTTTACTAGTATTTATCTTTTTAACAAGCCAAAGACAAATCTTAGTAATATAGTACTGCAAATCTAGCATAAACCAGTAAAACATTGTTTTATTCCTCAATAAAGGCCCTTGCAATTTCAAACCAATTAACATCAGACAAAGACGCCAAAAGAAGATCACGATACAAACCATCATCATCCTTCAATGGGTTATCTTCTTCGACGACTGTTCTAATCATCTCTGCAAGATGAATCTTTGTTTGTTCGTCTCGGGACAAAATAGACTGCTTATCATCTTCTACTTCTGTCAACTGTTTAGCATGTCCAACGAAAGAACAAATCAAATCATACATTCTCTTTTCATTTGACAGCCAAAGATGAACGGACCAAGTTTCGTAGTTTTCATATCCATTGTATGACATTTTATTACCTCGTACCTGCCTGATTATAAATATCAAGCCACTTCTTCGGGACACGACGAAAAGAAATTACAGACTTTCTATATATTCCATTCTTATAACGCATACTTACAACAAATCTGGTTCTACCCTTAATTTTCCTTACAATATACAAAGCAAGAGTAGAAGACCAATAACCACGAGATTTACCATTTTGCCAATTGGTCACATAATAGATACAACGAGAAAAATTATTTTTGATATAGTTTCTCACTTCTCTTGACATCCCTTTTACAACACAACTTCCTTCGGGATGATAAACAAAAGCAATTGTGTAAGGCTCAGTTCCATACTCACCATGAGTTTTGTGAAAATCGGCAATAACAATTTCTTTCATCTTAATTTTCCTTTGTTTGTTAAAAAAGACGACAAAATAGGGGCGTTAAGTGTTTTAATTTTTGCCACTCTCATTTTGTCACAAAACCTTTAATTAACGGGGGGCATTAAGGTATTTAATTGCCACTCACTTAAAGATTTTGTTTTCCTTAAAACGGTGTTCTAGGAAATCATCCTAAAGAGTCATAGAGGATTTCTAGGAAATCACAGGGGATTTCCACCTTCTCTAATTTCATCAATATCGGGTTCAGCCTGACTCAAATCAGAATAATGAATTTCAGTATTATTCTTCTTAAGAACAAAAGAATAAGGTTCAATACGGGAGGAGGATCTGCCAAAAACAAATCCATTTTGAGCAGCAATCTTACGCATTGTCTTAAAGTTCATCATTATTTTCCTCATCACGCAAATCTCTAAGAATTTCAACAATCCCACGAATAACAATTTCAACAACAAAAAGTTTAGACATCAGTATTATCCTTGTTTGTGTTTTTATCCTACAAATACTGTTTCTGTAGTTTCGTCCCAATAAAATACTACCTTATCTCGTATTCCATCGGGCAATGTAATTTCATCCCAATCATTACGATTAAACTTAGTATCAGTAATTATAATAAAAAACATCGAAGAATACAATTCTTGATCTTGGCTTGCTAAAAAATCACATTTCTTTCTTGCCGATTCAATGGTTTTACATCTATTACCATGAAATTCCTTATGACCCATTGAATCTAATTCACTAAAAATGTTGATATACATTGTTTTATTCCTTTTATTCTTCTATATTTGGTAATGGACACCAATCGGGAATCAAAAATGGATCTATAGGTTCAGTCTCATCCAAAAGTGGGAAAAGACCCTCCTCGGCATTTTTCTTTTTATTCTCTTTTAATTTTTTCATCTTATAATTATAATTAGTACCAGCACCTTCATCAGCAATTTTATCTTCATTGCCTACATCGGGATGCTGACAAAAACAACCAGAATATTGATAACTATTATCATCATACTCAAATCGTAAAAAGGGACAATCAGTACACTTATCTTCAACAGTAATATCGATCTTTTTCTTCATTCTATTATGCCTTTTTATAATCGTCTAATGGACACCAATCGGGAAACTTCATAGGATCAACTGGTTTTTCACTTTCAACGGGAAAACTCTTTTCCCACTTTTTCAGACATCTCCTATATTGGACAATCTCGTGAGCATCAACAATTCTACAATTTCCAATTAATGAATCATGTTCACAATCATACCCTTCATCATAAAGATTTTCATTATACTGACAATACGGGCATTTATAGCAACTCTTTTCAATAACTATGTTTATAATCTTACACATCTGTTGTATCTTTCTTTGCTGACTTTCCCAATAAATAAGTATCAGAAACGTATTTCAAAATACATCTACCAATCTTCGGGTGATTACGTTCCTTAATTGGTTTTACGACAACGCCTTCTCTTATATGTTGAGCATCATTAACTAAAGTTTGTCCTTCACTAAACTTCGCAACTTCTTTCAGATTATAAGGAATACGAGCCACAATCGGGACATGCTTTACGCTAAAATTTTGGCACAAAGAAATAAATACATCATAATCAACAAATTTCCCATCAATAAACAAATCAAAAACTCTTATATCGAGTTTATTTGCTGTATTATATTTTAGGAATTGAACGGGTCCAAATACTTCTCCATACAAAATAACTTGTTTATGATTCTTTGCCAAATCTTCCATCATCGCCTTAATTTCGGGCAATGACCAAGCATACCAATACCAAGAAGTAGAATAATCTTCTGGTTCCTTCCTCATAAGTCTACGAGAACCAGCTTTCTTTTCTCCATCAATAATAGCCAACAGAAAAGAAGAACCATGTATCTTCTCTGTAAGGATAACTTCTTCACCATCTTCAAAAATATGAGGATAATTTCTCATATTCTCAATGTCAGTATACTTAGGACAAAGAGGATCATCGGGAGCAGCATTATCAAGTTTACAAGTGATAGGTAGATCGTACTTCCGAGCCCCATAAAACTCTGCTACTTCACTTCCAACTTTCCACCAATCTTGTTCGGGGCGCACAACTAATCCGAATGAAGGTTCACCACGCAAACGAGTTCTATGGACCCTACGCATGTTATCCTTTTCACCGCAATAATTTGTTACTCCAAACTTGTCGGTCCAAGACTCGGGGAGAAGAGTATCTGGAGGGAAAAATACAACTTTATCTCCAACAGAATATTCTCCCTTTTTGGTGACACATTGCCAACCTTTTACGACAACTATATCTAGAGAATCGGCATTGGAATGAACTTTAACTTCATCAATAGTACAGACTTCAATTTGTAGAGTAGACATTTTTTTATTTCCTATTTAATAATGTCTATATTATTACTTTTTCGGGAAAGAATAAATTACTTCCCAAAAATTAACAGAATCAAACCAACAACAAGTATAATACCAAGAACAAGGGCAACGGGACCCCAAAGCGGTGCTGTAATCCACCACCACGACCATGTTTGAACAACGGTGTTAGCGACTCCTACCTTAAGCAAAAACAAAACAATAAAGAAAAATCCACACAAACCAATTCCACCACCAGCATTCGTATTTGACATTTTTGTATCCTTTCTATTCTATTATAGTTTAACAATTATTTTTTTCGACAACAATCGCCAACAAAAAAGTAATAATAAAAGAAGTAAATAGTAGAGTTACACATACACTCCAATAAATCATATCAGGCTTGAACAATTTAATTAGAATGAAAAGAGAAGTAAAATAAAAAGATATATAAATAATAATATCTAAAAAGAAATTAGGTTTATATTCTTTTGGCATTCTATTACTTCTTTTATATTATTTCATAACTTCTTGCCCATTTTTTTATGGCATTATCAGAGACGCCATATTTTTTACCAATCGCTCTCCAACTCATTGTATCTATCATCTGCTGTAACGTATCTTTTTCGGGACGATCTTTAACTTTTCTATGTCTTATACCTCTACATTTAGCACAATAATAAGAAGTTTTTCTTCCATTTATAAATTTTTCTCCGCAATCTTTACAAATATGATCATATTGATCTGAACCTTCAACAATTTCGGTATAAAAATTACTAAAATCAATGGGTTTAAAACCAAAAATTTCTTCAATCCTTTTAGAAGAAAGAACTAAATCTTCGGCAAAATTACAATTAGAAGATTGATTATTTTTTGCTTCTTTTAATCTTATACTAAAACTTTTTTGATCCCCTAATTCTTCTCGTGTAATTAAATATACTTTTTGACTTCTTAAATCATATAAAGCGAATACATCACAATCTTCTTTTTTGTATGATTCTCTTTGTGCTTTGTAAAAATTATGTGAACCAATCCCAAATGACACACATCCACAATTTGTATAATAACTACTACTTTTTACTTGAACTTTAAATAACTTTTTATCGGTGATAACTATTAAATCAAATGGAATATTATCAGACAACGGGACAGCAACATGTAAACCAAATTTCGACAATTCCCCTATTACAGCATTTTCTCCCATTTATCCTAAAGTCTTCCAATTCATGTTCATATATATCTCCTTATCGAACCTTTGAGTATATATATGTTATCGGAAAACTTTAGGTTTGAGTTTAACTAGGTGGAGTGGGATTTGAACCCACGATCTACGCATTAAAAGTGCGTTGCATTAGCCGCTATGCTACCCACCCATCTTATTATTCTATTGTCAACTTCACATTATAGTATTATATTAAATTTTTTCGGGATTCTTTTGTGTGATAACCCAACTTCTTTTTTCTTTATATCCAAGAATTATCATTTTTCTTTTGAAATCACCAACAGATATTGATTGAAAATTTTTCTTTTCACACCAATCTAAAAATTCTGTATACAATTTTGGAGTACCAATCAATATAATTTTAATTACATTTTTAAAATATTCTTCTAAAAATTGTTCCACAACATTAGAATTATCATCACCAGAAACATGACGAACTCCAAGAACTTTATACTTTAAAACCATTTCATTTCACCTTATTTATTACACTTTGCTCATTTTATTCAAACAGACAATGTCATGCCAATAAAATCCATCGACGGGAACAATACGCTTCTGTCTCAATTGACGTTCAATTTCAGCAAAAACATTATTAGTTTGCTTGTCTTTATCACTTCCACAAAGTGCAGCCTTTTTGATACGATCATGGTCAAGCATATTAAGAATTGTCTGATAATCATGTTTGCCGCCATAATGTCTCAGAACGCCCCAAACATCTTCAACTGTAGTTTCCCATACATTAGACATTTTTATTCTCCTATATATTCCATTATAGAATAAAAAATAATTTATTCGGGACTATTTTGCTTATTTTCTGACATTTCTATTCCAGCCAAAACGCCCTTATATATTTTTCCTTTGATTCTAGTTAGTCGCCACTATCATACTTGTAAACATATTGACAAGTCTTACACGTCACGACGTGTGTGCAATTCCACGGGCCACGGGATTCCGTAATCTCGTGCTTTTCACCAGCCTTGCAAGCTTCATTGCACCGTTTCACAATTTCGGGGACTTCCTTCCAACCATTTTGCCATCCAAGATTTGTCATTTTATTATTCCTTTTATTGAGCAATATACATGGCGTTAGGCGAACTCCCCATGACGGGGAGTTGTTGAAGCATGACCTTTAACTCTTTCCCTTAAGCAAAAGGGTGTTGTATACTCCTCTACACCATTTTCATTAGTAAAAATAAATAAAACATTGGATCGGGATAATTACCGACTATGAGCCAAGAACGCGAAACCTAGGTTTTTCCGTTCTCATTCTAAATTGAAGTAATATATGAAGGTTGACTCATTTTGTAATGCCACCGGACTTCGCCACACCCAAGATTGATGCTCTTGAAGTTCTTCCGGTGCAAACATTAGTAGATACGCTACTACGCACAATGTCTTATTATAATATTTAAAATTGTGTGAGTCCCTCATCTCTAGGTCGAGAGGATCAACGGGACTCACAGTTCCTTGTCCATAAATACTCATAATATTTATACAGCGGGAGGACGACCATTTTCCGTGGGTTCATTAAGACGGAAAAACACTCTAGTCTGTTAAGACACGCAATTTTAATCACAATTAGGCATGTTTATACGTGTATACCTTAGCCACACAATGTACATCTCACTTAATATAATTTAATTTATTTTCCTATAATGTCGGGCTCATCTCCTTTCTGACACTCGTTTCAATTACGTGTCTGTTAGGTGTTACAATCCATTATAGCGCGTTGTCTCGGGATTACTTCAAATATTCTATGCCATAAGGATTTACACAATTCAAACCATCATCATTGTTGAATATATTGCCTCTCGCATGTTTCGCGGGACGACTCCAACAAGCAGGCTTCAATACATCGCCATTATTCATGTCAATAAAAGCGAATGCCGATCTTTGAGCGGGACCAACAGCAACAATCTTAGCATACTTTTTGCCAAAAGAGATTTCCAACTTCACAGTATGACCAATAGCCCACAATTTAGGCAAGTCCTGTTTATAATGCTCATCAATAATCTTTTGTGCCCCTTCGAGCCAAATTTGAAGTCTATTTTGAAATTCGCACATGATATTTATTCCTCTATAATTTCGACTTTATCCATCCATGTTTCTAATTCAAGATCATCGGGACACGTTATGCCCTGACTCATACTTTGAGTAATCCACTGTTCAAGATGATTTCTAGCATCACGAGCTATATCGTTTGCGGTCCTGTCATTATCATACCAACTCTTTCGATTAAACCTCAAGTTGATTGTTACTCTAATTTTCATTTAATTTTCCTTTTCCTTTCTAATCGTTAACCATTCGTTAACCATTTTTACCTAATCGTTAACCATTACGGGGAGAGGGGATTAAATAAAATAAATAAAGGGCAAGTATAAACTTGCCCTTTATTTGGAGTATAACGGCCCACACAGGCCAAGGAGTCCGAAAACAATAAATTAAACAACAACAACATCAGCAGTATGAATCAACCACTTTTGCTGCAATTGAGGTAACTCCTCAAACAAACGGGAATCAACATGCTTGATCTTACACGACAAACCAAGACGCTCCAACAGGGAAAAACGAGCAGCAACATCACGATTGTTCCACATCATTTCAATACTCATTTGTTTACCTTTCTAAAATCAGTATAAAATTGTTTATTCGGGACGGGAAAGAGATTATTACTTTTTTACAACTTCACAAATACATTTAAGAACATAAATATCATCCCACTCAAACTGACAATCTTCGCAAGCGATTCTTTGCCAAACATAATCACAGTGGTCGGCATTAAGACCCCCACCACTAATATTTTTACTATCACACTTCGGACAATTATTGGGATTCTTAAGATAATTTTCTTTTTGTTCCGGTGTTAGCATTTTATTATCCTATGTTTTAATTAGTTTATAACCGTATCTTTCAGCTACTTTCCTCAAATCTTCAATAACTTGAAGTTCGGGAGAAGTTTTACGAAGAAATTCTTGTTCTGAAAGTTTTATTCCATTCAAGTACCATTCTTTAGTACCATGAACCCATTCAACTGCTGGCCCATCTCCACGATGCCGTTTTCCATTCAAAAACCAATATTTACTACCATCAGCATATTCACAAGCTGGACCATTTTCTCGATGAAGTTTACCATTTAAAAACCACTCTTTATTACCATTAGCCCATTCGATTGCTGGACCATCTTCTCGATGACGTTCGTCATTTAGATACCAATATTTATTACCACAATTATCGACTTTTACTCGATATTCAATCATCTTTATTCTCCTATGTTTTAATTAGTTTATAACCATACTTTTCAGCTACTTTCCTCAAATCTTCAATCACTTGAAGTTCGGGAGAAGTTTTACGAAGGAATTCTGATTCTGAAAAATTTATTCCATTTAAATACCATTCTTTTTGACCATTTAACCATTCGATTGCCGGTCCATCTTCTCTATGACGTTTCCCATTTAAAAACCAAAATTTATTTCCATCAGCATATTCACAAGCTGGTCCATCTTCTCGATGAAGTTTGTCATTTAAATACCAAAATTTAGTACCATTTTTATCAACTTTTACTTTGTATTCAATCATATTTATTATCCTTTTATGTAAAATATGACCAACAGTTATCACAACAAGTATCAACAAACCAACCTAGTTCCACTAACATTTTCCCATCTTCTGAATCTTCGGGGCAATCTTCAGTGGAAAGAGAAGAATAAATAATATCATGTTCAGCCAACATAAAATACTTTTTATCTTCTCCTAGATATTTAGCCATAATCTGAAGAACAGCAATAAAACCTTTAATAGATTTTCTATCTTTATGTTCTGTCATTATAGCCTCTTATATTTAGAAATAATATAAATCGGGATGGCAACTAGAAAAAATACAAATAGGTGCTTAAAAACAAACAGCCATGTAGGTCCAAAATATGCCTGTTGTAGTGACCATGTAAAAGCTGTTAAAATTCCAATTATAATAAAAAGAACAATAATAAGATATGAATTTTTAGTCATTTTTAGTTTCTTTCTTTTCATTTTCAACTTCAACTTCATCTTCTTCAAGTATCTTTGAATTTTTTACAATATACATAACAAGTAAGAAAGGAAAAGTTAAAGCAGACATTTCCCATCTTGTAAACTTGATATCCAATTTGCTTTCAATTACCCAAAACGGGATAGAAAGAAGCAACAGAATAGACATCACAGTCAAAATATAACGTAAATAATATTTCATTTTTATCATCTTTCAATTCCTTTGCTCTTTACAGCATCATTGTGTTCATCTTTCGGGAGGAAAACTTTCATATAAACTTCATCATTCTTTTTTCCAACAGCAACCAAATCCTTATTATAACAAATAACTTTTACAATAAACTCATATGGATCATGTGATACATTTTTAAAACAACTAGCACGCTTCTCGGTGGAAAAAACATGAATACCTACATCAACAATCCCATATTCGCGTTCCATACTAGACAAATTAACATCTTGTCTATTCTTTGCTTTATTCCATCCAGGCTTCCAAAAGAAACCGGGGAAACAAACAGAACATAATGAATATGAAGACCGTTTTACAACCTTCCACCTAATAACCTTACCAGTCTTATTCTTCTTTGCTTTGTTAGTCTTTGTTTTGTCAATATATAAACACATTTTTAGTTTCCTTTAAATTTCACCACATGCTTGTTGCCAATACCACAAAGTACAACCTTCTTCATATTTTTGATTACCAAAACTATCGGGACGACATGTTTCCCACAATTCCTTCAATACTTCTAAAAACATCTTCGCATATTCGGGGCATCCTAACAAAGTCATACTTTTCAGGATACGAGTAATACGAAGATAATTATGATTATTTGGTGTTGCCCAATTTTTTAGTCTATTTGACAAATTACGTGGATAGATAAAAGGTTCTCCGTCAGTTATCCAAAAAACATAACCATAAAAATCAAGCATGAGAAGAAAAGACTTGTATAAACTATATTTAAAATTCATATTAAGATTAAAAATTCTAATATCTTCTGGAGTAAGAACTGGGGCGTCGGGACTACACCTACTAGGCTCATCTAAAGGAAAAAGCCATTGAATATAATCATGAGTTTTTTCTAGACGATCATAATCCCAACATTGAATATTAGTAATAGTTGTATTATTAACAACTTTCCCTAAATAAAAATCAACAATTTTAGACATCTTTTAGTTTCCTTTCATCGTCTTTCAACAGAATTTCTCTTTAGAGCAGAATCATATTCATCTTTCAGGAGAAAAACTTTGGTGTAAACTTCGTCGCGGTCCCACCCAACAGCCACTAAATCCTTATTATAACAAATTACTTTAACTATTCTAGTATCAGCCATTAAAACAGTTCTCGCTTCTTTTCGGGTAGTAAAAACATGAATTCCTCGATTAACTTCATATGTCTCACAAAATGCCCTTTTTCTATTAGACCTATTCCATCCGGGTTTCCATTTATATAAAAACTGGTACATTGAACGTAATGTAACAGGATATTTAGAAACAACCTTCCATCTAACAACTTTTCCAGTCTTATTCTTCTTTGCTTTGTATGTTTTTACCGAATGAATGTATAGACACATTTTTAGTTTCCTTTCATCGGTGCTAAATAAAACAAAATTGCGGGAAGAAGAGAAATATTTACTTCAAAAGAAATCCAAATTTATATACTCCTTCTCTGAGCCTATTTTCCATATCTTTATACATCTTTACAAAAGCATCATATTCTTCCTTATAAAATTCTTTTAGTAAAGGTTTAATTTGAGCAAATCCAGCGTCAAAACAATTCAAATGATATTGAGGATTATTTTGATGATAAACCTTTCTAATAATCATTGACTTCCTAATCAGTTCTCTAGCAGCCTCAAGAACAGCCTTAGAATCGTTTGAGAGCGATGTTGTCTCTAAAAGAGTATAAACATACCTATTATCGGGAATAACGGCTTTAGCGTCTTGATACATCTCAATAAAATTATGCTTATTTGCTAGTTCTAACATTTCTTTTGTTGACATAAAGAAGAAATGATTTATAATATTCCATATTTTATTTTTATATTCAATATTTCTTAAT
>Ga0307377_10005793_pt1 | contig 13121 bp, 14 predicted proteins | sample TR3MG_FD_202535 | JGI IMG/M metagenome (GOLD analysis project Ga0307377, IMG submission 202535) | Soil microbial communities from Risofladan, Vaasa, Finland - TR-3 | ecosystem: Environmental > Terrestrial > Soil > Coastal area > Acid sulfate soil | place: Finland: Risofladan, Vaasa | collected... | reverse complement strand
CAGACTTGATAGATGTGAATTTCAGAGAAGAATTTGCAAAAAAGCCAAGAATTTATAATGATGATGTAAGACTTATGGGAGATATGATGGATACAATTGATATATTAAAATCTGATAATGAAAATTTAAAAGCTGAAGAAAAACAAATACACGCCGACATGTTCAATGAAATTGAACGACTCAAGTCTGAATTTCAAAAATTATTTTCACCTGATGAAATCTGTGATATGTGGCCACATTTAATGGAATTTGTAGAAGGTAAGAACATTGAAGAATTGGATTGTAGTGACAGATACATGGTGAAAGACGCTCTGGATTCCTGGAGAGAAACAAGAAAAATGGTGATTTAATGAATATATTAGTAACTGGTGGAAATGGATTCGTAGGATCTGAAACTATGAAATTGCTTAAAATATGGAAACATTATATGTTTAATTATGATATCATGAATGGATTTGATATCTGTGATAAGAAACAATTCAAAAATGTGTGCAAGGATTTTATGCCTGATAGGATTCTACATCTTGCTGCGATAGCACGATTTGGTGATGCTGATGAAAGCCCCAGAAGAGCATTTGAAACAAATGTTATTGGGACAAAGAACATATCCGAAGTATGTAGAAAGTATCATATTCCTCTTATTTATGCCTCAACAGGTTCAGTTTATATGCCAATACTTGAGACACCACCAATAACTGAGAATTTCAAAGCACAGGGAAACTCTGTTTATGGCTCTACAAAATACATGGGAGAGCTATATGTCAGAGATGTTAATCCTCATATTATATTGAGATATGCCCATCTTTATGGAAAAGATAAGCGTATGCACGGACTCATAGGTGGGTATCTTGATAGAATTAATAGAGGCCTCAAACCTGAATTATATGGGGGAAAACAGTCGAATGACTTTACTTATATCAAAGATGTTGCTGAAGCCAATTTCAAAGCGTTGATATCACCTTGGGATAAATGGAATCAGGTATATAATATAGGAACAGGTGAGGAGATAACAACTGAGGAGGCAGGGGAAATAATTTGCGAACTTGCTGGTTGGGAAAAAGGTGTTGTCACACACAAACAAAGAACAGTTGACCCAGGAAGATTTGTATATGATGTATCAAAAGCTGAGATAATGCTCGGATTCAAGGCAAAATATTCTTTTGCCAAAGGATTAAAAGACATGTTTGAGGAGATTGGAAAAGAATGATACATAAAAATGCAAACATCGAGAATGAGGATATAGGAGAAGGCACCGTTATTTGGGCTTATACTCATATATGCAAATATGCACTTATAGGAAAGAATTGCAATATTGGAGAGTTTGTGCATATAGGACCTGGTGTAATAATAGGAGATGGTTGCAAAATACAAAATTATGCCATGATTCCTGGAGGAGTAGAAATGGGTAATAATGTATTTATCGGACCTCATGTATGTTTTACCAATGATAAATATCCAGATGCAAAAAATAGAGATTTTCACCCAATAAAAACTTATGTGGAAAACGAAGTCTCTATAGGAGCAAATGTTACTATTCTTCCTGGGATAGTGATAAGAAGCGGGACAATGATTGGAGCAGGAGCAATAGTGACAAAAGATACTGAGATGGGACAAACAATAAAAGGAAAGTGGTAAAATGATGTTCTTATTCTTTGGAGGAAAGATATTTTCATACCCATATTGGTTTGTGAAAAAATATTTCCTCGGATGTAATTACAAGACATATGAAGAGGCGAGGAACAACTTGAACAACCCATTGGATATTCAGTGTTTTATGTTCACGCAGTTCGAGTATATTTCAGACAAAAGTTATCTGGATGAATGGCAGCCTCCGGAAAGAACATGGGATAGAAAAGGAGGCGACTGTGAAGATTGGGCATTGTTTGCTCAGGCTTGTATGAAAGCAAATCAGGATGACGTTTTCATCTTATCATTCTATCCCAAGAGTAGAGTTGGGCATGCAACATGTGTAGTTGTGGAAAAGAAAGACACATACATAACCATGGGAACATTCGGGCTTAGGAGAATAAGGGGTGAACTAAAAGACATACCTGAAAAATGGTACAAAGATTGGAAATACATGTTCATCCACAAAAAAGACGGCTCTCGGGTTAGGGTTGATAGAACATGAAAATGGAACGCATTAGAGTTACAAAGATTGACTACACCCCAAAGGAGAGGCAAAATGGGGCTTTTGAAGACCCGCTTAAATTGATAATTGTGGGTGTCAATGATACTGGAAAGAGGAGAATCATCAAGGTGTCTGGAACAAAGCCTCGATTTTGGGTAACTACAAACCCTGATAATGTAGATATTCCTAAACATCTACAAAAATATATAACAAACATCAGGAAAGAGGGTGTGGCATTTGTAACTGGCGAGCCTACTTGGTGTATATATGTAAAATATCCATATAGAAGCATTATAAAAGAACTCAGAGACCTCTTTGATTATCATTGCCAAGCCGATGTTTATTATCATGAAGCTGTTAGAGGGTTTTATGGAATAAGAGCATATATAAGAGTTCCAAAAGGCGCAAAAGAATGTCATATAGGCGAAATTGAAATGATAGAAGAACATGCACCCGAGGTCCCAATAAAAACGAATGACTATGTTACTGATATAGAAACAGATGACGAACTCGGATTTGCATTGCCTGACCACCCAACATCTCATGTGACTTGTATAACCCTATTAAATAAGAAAACAAAGGAAATATATCACATTACCACGTATAAAGTTGAAAAGAAAGAAATAGAAGCCATACTCCAATCAAAAGAAGCTCTCGAAAATTTAATTGACCATAAAAACCCAATAGAACCCTTTATCGGTAAGATAAATCTCTTTGCATTCTATGAAGGGAGCGAAGAGGATAACGAAAGGGAGCTATATGAGTGCATTGATGCCCTTGTTAAGAAGCATGGAATAACAAACATTGAAGAATATACCCCATATGATATTCCTTACTTAAATGAGAGACAAAAAGTCAAAACAAAAGCCATTGTAAGATGGAATAAGAAACACAATGGTAATAGAAAGTATTATCCCAGGAATATGTTTCAATATGTTAATGAGTATGACGAGGAACAACTATACAAGGGATTCATAAGAAAATCAGCAAAAGCAAGTGGAAAGAATGCACTTTCTTGGATGGGTAATGAAGAAATGGGCTATGGTAAAATAAATCTTGGCAAAGCATTTCACAAAGTCATGAAAGAGGATCCAGCCTTGTTAAGTGCATACAATATTTGGGATTGTGTATTGCCTGATAGATGTCTCGATAAGTGTGGAGACTTAATGTCTATGAGACAGTCCCAGTGTAATTATATGGCATCTGATTTAAATAGATGGTCATCACAGATGATGCAATGGGAATCAGCTCTTATGTATCGTCTTAAATGCGAAAAACTTCTACCTTCCATAGATTGCGTAGAACGTGACAAGGGAATGGAAGCAGGTGGTCATGTAGAAGGGACACCATCAGGATTATTTTTTAATATGATAGAATTAGACAATAGTGGTGAATATAATGGAGTCGTTATGTCGTGTAGGATATCCCACGAGGCTTTACTTGCCGATGGTGAAGACCCAGGAGAACGTCCCATATCAACTTTACCAAGTGGTAGACGTTACTATTTGGACGTGCCTGCAATAATACCAGATATGCTCATAGAAATGACCAAGATGATTGCTGTATATAAGAAGAAAAAGAAGGATAATAAAGAACTAATTAATCAAAGATATCAAGAAAGTGGTGGTGTTAAAACAGAAGAAATCGAACACCTACTTGAAATGGACGAAATATACGAAGCCCAAAAATATGTATATAAATCGTCCTCATTGTCATCTACTGGGCTTTACGGAACTGGAAAAATAAGAGAAGAAGGAGAAGAAAAGGCAAAAAGACCTTTCAGACTTGCACATGGGGGATTCGCATCTGATATAACAGAAGTTGCAAGATACCATGAAAAGTGGAATAAAGAATGGTTAGAATCTCATCCATTCTCATGGTGGGAAGAAGACGGGAAAATAAAAGTGGAAGTTATGTTGCCTGATGTATCACATCCTGACAAAAACGTGATAGCTGGGAAGACTGTTAATCATGCACTTCTTGGGAAATATATTTGTCATATGAATGTCCTATATCAAGATACAGATTCTTGCAAAACACTCGTGGAAGGTGTTATACCAGAACTCGAAGGAGCAGAAATGAGGGATTTCTTATATCTTGTTGGTGATACTTATGCAAAGTACCTTAATAAGTCATTTGATGAATTCGCTCAGAATCTATTAGGAATAAAGGAGCACAACTTTTTAATTAAAGTTGATGGGGTATACAAGAAATATTTTCAATGGGGGAGGAAGAAGCATTACGTGTGGAAAGACTATAACAATGATATCCATTATTCAGGGGTAAAAGTGAAACGCCGAGATATAATGTCTGTTGCCAAAGCGTTCATGGAGACATTCTTTGAAACAGTCATGGAAGACAAACCCATTAATGAGACATTATCTGATATATCGAAACTTATACAAACATATGAAACAGAAATATTGCATGGTTCGTTTATGAGAGAATGTGGAGAGCCTCACAGTGTGAAAAAAGAAACATTAATGTGGGATTCCATGAAACATGCAAATGCAATATTTGATAAGCAATTCAGATTAGGGGATGTTGGGACATTTTATAATGTCAGGGGAATAATTGGCAAACCCATCCCAAAAAATAGAAAAATACCACTCGAATGGACCGATGACCCATCTGCATTTGGTCTTGAAATTGATTTCAAAGAAGTGCTGAGAAAAATAAAACAGTCTATGAAAAGCATCATAGAAGGCCTTGAACCAGGTGCAACATGGGAAAGCATTCGAGATAGTCACGCAAGAGGAAGTTTTGACGAAATGGAGGATGAACTATGGTAGTTATAAGCTCAGGTGAATGCCCAATTTGTGGGGGAGGAGGATTTTATTGCGGGAAAGGTCTTGTGAATGGAAAAGCTGAGGAATTCAGACAATGCTCTGTATGTGGCAGGGAATTTGTTATGAGAGGAAGAGAATTGTTCAAAGTGAAATTCAGGTTTTTCAAGCCGAATGAATTAATAAAAGTGGGAAAAATTGGGCCAGATGGTCCTCCGCCAAGGTGATATAAAATGGATTGGGCAATCAAATATTCACCAAAAAGTCCTGCTGAGTATGCAGGATCCAAATCAATCATGAGAATGTTCTCCGGGTTTATAGATAGATGGGAAGAACGTAACCAGTTAAAGAACGGGTTAATACTTCATGGAGAACCAGGTAATGGCAAGACATCTCTCATATATGCCATGGAGAATATTCTCAATTTAAATATCATCGAACTTAATTCCTCAAATTCAAGGAATGTAGATGATATGAGAAAACTCCAAGCATTGAGCGGGACACAATCACATGATGGAAAGATGACGGTCATCCTTCTTGATGAAGCAGATGGAATAAAAGCTTGGAAAGTTGTTGAAGAATTTCTACCCAATGCCCAATGCCCAATTATATTCACCTGTAATTACATAGATAAGATACCTTGGGAAGTAACAAAAGAATGTATTACAATTGAAGTCCAATATCCTACGAATAATGCAATTGTGAAAAGGCTCGGAGAAATTGCAAAAAAGGAAAATATCATAGTTAAGAAGAAGTTATTGGAGATTGTAGCCACAAAATGCAATTCTATGAGACAAGCAATTCTGACATTTCAAAGGGTTATAATATCAGGAGATATGAAAAGAATAGTTCCTCAAGATATTGATTATGGAGAGACCGAACAAATCAAACGATTGTTTTCTGGAAAAGATGTTGAATTAACAATTGATATACGAACGATAAGGAAGTGGGCAATAGTAAATGATATAAATCTCCATAAACTTGATTACATGACAAAATTGGCAAGAGAAACTCCTGGTGCAGGGCCTATTCTTGATAGTTATGTAAAAACATTAAGAGGAGACACATTAAGGCTCAAATCTCCGTATTATAGAAAATTCACACCCAGGAAAAAGAAAGTAGAAGAGGAAGAAGATGACGATAAGGAGGAATTTGTGGCTCCTAAGAAGAAACAGAAAACAGTAGAAAAAGCATCGATTGAAAATAGGATGACATTTGAGGATGAGAGCATATGGTAAAAGAGAAATTAGTATATTGCCCGAGTTGTGGTAAACAGACAACTTGCACCGTTACAGGAGATGGTATAAGGTGCCAAGAATGTTTGACAACAAGACGCCTTGAAAAATACAGCACTATGACAAGGCTTGTCCTATTTTTAAAAGAAGAATATGGATTCAACAGTGCCCAAGTAAGATATATATGCACAAAAAAATTAGGAATAACAGAAAACCAGATACATAATAAGGTAAATAGGTATGTCAAAGATTGTGAGATAGAAGATGCGGATAGAACATTCAGGTTCAGGAAAATAAAGCAAAAGCTCAAGGAACAGGATTTGATATGACAGGAAATATCTATACATATGTTTATATATTTGTATAGACATACACATGTAATGATGTTACAATCATTCAGAGGGGTACGTAATGAGAAAAACATTATTAAGAGCGAAAGACGAAATAGTGGACTTCTTATTCCAAGCAATAGAGGATGGCAATAAAAGAAACAAATCTGTCGATGGCTATTACTTATCGGGATGCACTCAGGATGGCCTTCGAAAGTGTCTGCAAATGAACTCAGTAGAAATCTGCCACTTTGTGAAGATTCACATGGCAAACACAAACTTTGGAAACAAAGTTGTAGAAATTGAAAGACGAGCAGGAAATAACGGAATGAATATATACAAGGTTGTTGAATTACATGGTCCCAACAATTAGGTTTGTGCATTGTGCCGATATTCATCTCGGTTTCAAGCAATACGGTCTCAGTGCCAGGTATGATGATTTCATGAGTTCCTTTTTTGATGTGATTCAGTATTGCATTACAAATACTATAAAACACATCATAATACCAGGTGATTTATTTCATCATAAAGATTTGGGTCCTGACACATTAGCAGATGCAGAGTTGTATTTCACCCTGGCAAGAGATAACGGGATAAAAATATATGTATCTGAAGGAAATCATGATAAAAAGAAACATATAGCTGGGATGTCATGGCTACAATATCTTGCTCATAAAAGAATGATTGAACTTGTTTCCCACGGTGACAGATTTTCTATTGTGGGAATGAAAGATATTCGAGGAGAAACAATTGGTGTTATTACAGCCATAAACTATTTCGGAGCATCTACGAAAAAAGTATTGGATGATAACTTGCAGTTCTTTGAAAAAGAAGAAAAGGACCATATTATGAAAGAGTGGCTTTGCCCAAATAGGATAATGATGTTACATGCTGGTGTTATGGGATTTCTACCAGCAGGTGGCAATATAAAAGCTGAAGATTTATTACAATACAAAGACTATGTTTCCTATATTGCAATAGGACACATTCACAAACCATACACAATCGAAAACAAGATTTTTAATCCAGGTTCACTTGAAAATTGTAATATATCAGAGTCAGAGTTTGGTGGTGGCTTTTTCGATGTCACATTAATTGACGGAGAAATAAAAAAGGTAAATCATATAAAATCAAATAAGAGGAAAGTAATAAGAATATATTTAAATTCTTATACGAATAAGGATTTTAAACTCAGTGAAGATGAACAAAGGAAACTTGACAATATAAAAGATGACGAATTGGATATAATAGAAATCACATTTTGGGACACACAAGAAAAGAAGCCAGATAAAAAGTTATTCTCAGATCTGAAAGTAGGACCATTTGCAAAATATCATCCTCTAATTGTGAGGGTCGTTGACAAAACGACAAGACCTGGGCAAGATATAAATCTCGAAGATGTTGATGCCAAGGATATAGAACGGGATGTAATAAGACAACTTGTAGAGGGTGAGGATTTCATAAATCTTGCTCTTGAGGTCAAAGATGCAAGAGATGAAGACCCAGGAGTAACATATGAGCGATTCAAAAAGTTTTATGGAGGTGATTAAAACTATGACGAAGCACCAACTTCCTCAAATGAAATACATAAAACCTTTCAAAATTGAGGAAAAAGAAATTGTTTATAGCAAAACAGGAGAAACACTTGGAGTTGTTCATTATTTTGATGAATGGAGAAAGTGGGTTGTTCAGTTTCTCCCGGGTGTTTTTTGTGATGGTGAATGCCTCATAGAAATGGGAGAATATATGATGTCCAATATCTCGAAGGTGGATAAATGAACGAAGAAACTGGAAAGATTAGACTTTGGGATGAGGTAATGAAAGACCATAATGAGAACCTTGATAAGTGGAAGATGTTCAGAGTTGGCGAAATTATCAACATCAAAGGGATTGACATGGAACTGGTAAGAGTGAAAGCATTAAGAGGAGAACTGGTATTCAGAAAGGCACAGTGATTTTATGATGTTGAAAAAACTTCATTTGGTAAATATTAAAAGTCACAGGGACACCACATTAGAATTGCTTCCTGGAGTAAATGCAATTGTGGGTCCCCAGGGTTCTGGAAAAACATCAATTATAGAGGCGATTGGGTTGGTGCTTTTCCAGAGCCTTGCATATAAACAAAAAGAATTCATCAGAAAAGGTTCAAAAACCGGAATGATAGAACTCACCTTCGAAGTTGATAAAAAGGAATACAAAATAACAAAGAAGATGGGAAGTAATGCTGAATATTTTCTGGAGTATGATAATCAGAGAGTAGACCTGAAAGAAGAAATTCTTCCAAAGATTCGAGAACTATTGAAATTGGATGATAACACCGACATCTCAGTAATGTATGAACAATTGATAGCCCCATCCCAGGGGACTCATACAGCTCCATTCTTGCTAAGTGCAGCTTTAAAGAAAAAGATATTCGACCCAATACTTGGTATAGATGATTATGAGGAGACATGGAGACATCTCAGGAGCGTTCAAGCATACTCAAACGATATAATATCAAAGAAGCAATCAGATGTTATCAGACTAAAAGGATTGTTAGAAGGGCTTGATGGAATAAAAGACAAATACGAACTTGAATGTAACAAGAGAGAAGAATTAAAGGAACAGTTTATGATTAGCGATGAAAAACTGGAACTTGCAAAATCAGAATTAGAAGTTATGGATATTATGGCAAATAAGTTCAACTCTATTCCAGCTGAAGAAGAAAAATTAAAAAGTATAAATTCCAATTTAGAAGATTTCAGACAAAAAATCAGGGATGCCAAAGATGCCCGAGACAGAATGAAAGAACTTGAACCAATAGTAAAAAGATACAATGTCCTAATCGAACAGAGAGAGTCAGTACGTATGAAAATCGCTAAGATTGAAACTACTGAAAGACAATATTCTAAGTCACTTTCCCAACTTAAAGATAAAGAGAGCGCATTCACAGAAGTGAAAGAGGATATAGCAGAAGCTGAGGCTCATATCCCTATTGCAAATACTTATGATTCCAGAAAACAAAAATTGGATAGTCTCAAAGAGCAATTACATTTTACAGAAGCCGATTTAGCAAAAATGAGGAAATATTTAAATCTCGCATCTGAAGGGATGTGTCCAATACTTGAAGAACCATGTCCCAAACCATTAAAATCAACCATTGAGGATAGGCTTGACACATTAAACCAAAAATACGGAGAAGTTGATGAAAAAATAAGAGAAGCTGAAAAATTACTTAAAACAGCCAGGGATGCAAGACAACTAATCAACAACATAGCAGGATGGATGCCAAGTATTAATTCTCTTGCTGATGATATAAAATACCTAAAAGATTTCATAAGCAAGATGGATGAGGAAATAAACATAATGCCAAACCTCAGGATCGAGTTGTCCTCCATAGTTACAGAAATTGACAAGATTGGAAACCCAATAGGAAAATATTCAATCCTTAGCAATCTTGTAAATAGTCTTGAAAATTATAGGAGAACAAGGGATGAGTATAAGCTCAAAATGGAATTACAACAGAAAAAGATAAAAGATATAAAAGATGAAACTAAAGGATACTTCGTTGATAATCATTCCATGCTCAGGAAACGCATCAATGATTTAATAGATACTACTTCATCTTTGAGAACAGAGTTGAGGAGGCAAGAGGATTTAGTTAAGGAATTAAAAATAAAACTTGATTTGCATAATAATAAATCTTTGGAACTATCGGAGAAAGAAAAAACATTAGAAATAGAAACCAATATAAAAGCCAATATAGATATGATAAGAGAATTAATGAGAGAAGTCCCACCTTATCTTGTATCGAGATACCTTTTGCAAGTCAATTATGATGCAAATAAAATTCTCCAGAACATGACAACAATATATGATGAAATAAATTGGATGGATGATTACGAACTTACAATGGATGGGAAGGTGTTTAAGCAATTATCCGGGGGAGAAGAAATGACAGCTGCCCTTTGTGTAAGGCTTGCCCTTCTGAAGAATCTTTCAAAGATTGATATAGCATTTTTCGATGAACCAACTGACGGGCTCGATGAAGACCATAGAGAGAGGTTAGGAGATATGATATCGAGAATAAGTGGGTTCAATCAACTGATAGTTATATCACATGATTCTGCATTTGACACAATAATAGAGAATAGCATAAAAATAGGTAAGCGTGATGGGTTAACGGTTATCGGCTGAACTTGGCAACAAAGTCTGATAACTTATCAACTTTATATTCTGATAAAGTTAGAGTCATAGTTTTTTGCACACCATATTCCCATGTTATATCTGCTATTCTATATCTTCTATTTATTCCATATCTTTCAGATTCTACATATACAGGCATCCCAGTAAACAAATCATATCTATCTGGATGTATATCGCAGGTAATATCAGGAACAACATTTGAGTATTTTCTGACAAATGACCTTGCAATAAGAGAGCAAGATGCCACACCAACTAATTTTTCTGAATATTCAGTTATTAATTTGTGATATCTCGGGTTTGAAGGAAAATCATCAATCATCTCTCCTGTGCTATCTTGTTTATGAGGAAAGTATCCTCTTATACCATCTTTTCCTATTACCGTTGCACAATTATAATAATTATACCCATTTGTTTTTTTGGATATCTTTTTTACATTATCGTCTGTCAATTCAAGTATGTTATCTCCACTAAAATCTGGATATGGGGCAAGTATTACTTTACCATTTTTTGCATAGAAGTGATATGGAGTGGCGCTCTCACTTATTCCACCATTTATAATTGATAGCAATAATGACATTGCATCAAGCCTGGTACTATCAGTTAAATTGATAGCATCTACTATTACTCCAGTTGATATATTTCCCCCATAACCCACAACCGAATTTCCTGACTTTGCAACAATATCTTTGAAAATTGCGCCTGCATCCATTCCATAATATTCTCCTTCTCCGAATAATACATGTTCTCTTGCAAGAGAGGAAAGGACGTCATAACATGTAGCAGATAATTCTTCACCATCTTCGGTATCAACTACGAGTCCGTTAAATATCATATCAATAGAAGTCATGGAGTCTCCTCTATTTCTATCATATCTTTAGGAACAATAACATCAGAATAAAGTCCTGATTTGTCTGGGAATGTGAGTGTTATTTCTGTTGCCGCATTCGCACTGATTTTTGCAGATATTTTTGAAGGATGAACCTCAAATTGTTGTCCTTCTGAATCAGTGTATCTTACGGTAAGTGGCATGTTATCACGATGACCCAGTAACTATTTGTACCCATTCATATACATTTGAGGAATTTTTCACACATAGGTATCCAATATCTTCTACTCCTGTTCCACCAAGAACTCTGAAGTATGTATTTACATAATCTTCAGAAGCAGATGGAAGGGAAGAGCCCTCATCGAATTTCATTATTCCTGTCAGTGTATCATCTCCAGGTGTTATACCGTCAAGATATTGTATTTGCATATTCCAAGGTGCATCATATTTCATTTGTCCTCTTGAAACGCCCAAAGATGTTATGTAACCAACAACTGTGGCGACTGCACCTCCTATTTTTATGTATTGTAATGCTACAAGACTATGGGTTTCGGCAAGCCCAAGAAGCATAGTTATATCCGTTTCTTCGTTGTGTCCTTGTCCTGCAATTGTTAGTGTCCTATTTTTTGTATTGTCAGGCTCAACTTGAGGATATCCACCAGCGATAGTATGCCATGTTTCAAACCCGAAAGTGTATTGGCTATCTATTTGTCTGGGCCTAAGTTCGAATGATAACAGTGTTGCAGTTAATGGAGGAAGGATCCTGATACTTACTAATGCTTTTTCACTTACTGCATCTTTATCATCTTTCACAGTTAGACCTACTTGATAAAGTCCAGCAGTATCGTATTCATTAGAGGCGTATGATGCGTCTTGCCAGAATGGTGAATCTCCATCATCAAAATCAAACATATATCCACCAGATGGTTTTATTGTGCCATTATCATCAATATCATAGCTCTCCCCACCATATAAAAACACAGTTGCTATCCCTATTCCTGACATTCTAACTCTTTTTGGTCTTGTTATTAACATAGCAACAGGTTCAGCATTTAATACGCTAACATCAAGTGTCAAATCGCTCCAATCACTTATCTCTCCATTATCCCACATTGTTCTTGCTTTCACATTCCATTCTTGGTCTGCTCCTGCTTCAGAAGTATTCAGAGAATGCTTTGTATATATGTGGAGAGTTTCAGTAGAATAAATCCATCCTGACGATGTGCCATCACCAAAATCTATCCAATATGCAACAGGATACCTATCCTCGTCACCTTCCTTTCTTTCAATTATTGTATAATAATCAGCAACAGTTACTCTGAATATCAATGAGTAGCCAGTCTTTGTAACTATAGGAGTGACGATATCATCATTATATTCATTGGATATACAAGCAACAGAGACCCGTGATTCTACAGCTTCAAAATATATATCTATTTGTTCTATCTTCCAGGTTACATATTCTGTTAGTCCTCTTATATCAATGAATTTTAATATTTCAGATCCTAAATCTGTTTCATCATATATTTTGAATTTTATGTAAATATTAGGATGTGTGGTAGCAGATAAATTTGCCAGACTTGCAGTAGATTCAGACCTATTAATATATCCTGTTATTGGATCATCAGT
>Ga0307377_10005791_pt1 | contig 13123 bp, 12 predicted proteins | sample TR3MG_FD_202535 | JGI IMG/M metagenome (GOLD analysis project Ga0307377, IMG submission 202535) | Soil microbial communities from Risofladan, Vaasa, Finland - TR-3 | ecosystem: Environmental > Terrestrial > Soil > Coastal area > Acid sulfate soil | place: Finland: Risofladan, Vaasa | collected... | reverse complement strand
GCTTCTCGTCTGCGGTAACGACTCACCGGTCAGGGGCGCATTGTTCACCTTAAGTTCATACTGCTCCGTAAGCCTACCATCCGCGGGGACTCGGTCCCCTTCGGATAGCAGAATGATATCGCCGACTACCACCTCGCGTGCGGGTATCAGAAGCTCCTTCTTACTCCTTATAACCCTGGCTTCAGGAGCAAGCATCATTTTAAGAGCCTCTGCCGCTCGTTCCGCCTTGTACTCTTGATAGAAGGTGAAGACAGCATTGATGAAGATCACACCGATAATGGCGATACCGAGGTTCAAGTTCCCCTCGCCAGGGGAAAGATATTCACCAAGAAAGGCAAGGCCTCCCGCAATCCAGAGCAGGATGGCGAAGAAATTGAAGAACTGTTTCAGGAACTTTATGGAGAGCGGCGTCTTCCGCTTCTCCTGTATTTCGTTCGAGCCAAAGGATAGAAACCGTTTCTTAACCTCTGCTTCGGGTAACCCTTCAGGAGATGATCTCAAAGCTTTGAGGACATCCGCAATCTCCGTCTCATGCACGTCGGTACGCTCTTCTTCCATCGCACTCAATCCCTCGACTTCCACAGCAGGAGGTTTGCAGGGGTTCTTCTTATGATCTCCTCCATCTCGTTACTCCCTAAAAACTCCTTTACTACATTTCGTTTGAGTGCGTGCACCAACAGGAGATCAAAGCGCCCGCTCATGGCCTCATCAAGTATACTATCCGTCGCGTTGTTCTCGCATACCTGCACCCGCACATCTGTAGCTACGCCGCTTCCGTGGAGGTCATCTTTAAAGGGCGATAAATATTCCTCGCTTTCCTTGAAGATATCTTCCATCTCATCCCTGTCAAACGACCGCCCCCCCGATTTTATGCATCGGAAGAGTGAAACGTTGAGGTTCAAGCTTTTAGCGAGGTTATCAATAAGAAATAGCCGCTCTTTGAAGTGATATTCCCTGTTGGATACCGGTACAAGCAGTTTCCGGTGATGCGTTATTGGTCGCGCCTTGACGATTCTTACACCGATGACCGAGGCCTGTGCATGCTTCATCAGCCGCTGAGCAAGGGTGCCAATAAAGAACCGGCCATCACGTTCGCCTTTCAAAACAACAACGATGAGATCCATCTGTTTGTCCCGTACCAGTTTATTAACGTCTCTCACCACACTCTCCTTGATAGAGAGCTGTTCTGTTTCTATCCCTTCCTTTTCTGCTCTGCTTCTTATTTCTTCTAAGTTGGCAAGGACCTCGCCATCTCGAAATGCGGGGACGAGATATAATTTCGCACGGGAAACTCTCGCGATTAAAAGCGCATAACTTGAGCCGAATTTCGTTTCTATACCGGAATCAACGATCATGACGATCCGCTTATACATTTTTAAAAGAAACTTAGGCTCGGAGTTTAAATAAGTTTTTCCTCCTTCCATTTACTGTCTCATACATACTAAAATTATTTTTCTGTCCTCTTCCGCATGCCGCACTTTTCCTTTACTATGGAACTCATCATCCTTTCCCGCGGCAAGTTTTCTCCATAATGCCGAAACCGGCATTTCTAGCTCTTTGCAGTTGCGACATACACGCAGGCATTTTATCGGAACGATAGCGATGTTGTCCGTTAGTTAATATCATTTCGATGATCGCGGCATCAATGGAGATGGACGGGTGAAGCAAAATAGTATCATAAAATAGTCTTAAATATCAAACCCCTTTCTCAGTACTATTTCCTTTATCGCGTCTCTTTTGACCAGAGTAGTTCATTCCTCTCTGAATAGACTCTTCAAGACCTCAAGAGGGCCCTACACCACAAGTCTGTCACCCTCTTTTATGATGGTCTCTTTCGCTTTTGGAATGGGGATCCACGCTTTGCCCTGCTCAATGTCCAAGACCATCTATTCTTTCTCGGTTAATTTAGATTTTGCAATAGAACTGCCAACTAAAGACGAGTCCTCTGCTATAATTGCTCGCACGAGCCCATAGATAGCCTTCAAAGAGATGAAGAAGGTCCTCGGTTGGACCCTCCTAAAAGGCTGTGGATTTTCTCATCCATCCCGGTCATCATCAAAGCGATTGCGGCTGCTCTTACTATAAGAAAAGACACAAAGATCACAATCAAAGTGGACAAGAGAAAATACAATCCATCCCTGTTAGCTACCTCTTATAACCATTTCTTCTTCCTGAAATAAATCACCATTCCAATACCTATAACCACCATTACACATAAAACAGCGAAATATCCCTGATACCACTCAAGTTCAGGCATATATTTGAAGTTCATTCCGTAAACCCCTGCAAGGAAAGTCAGGGGAATAAAAATGGTTGCTATAATAGTAAGCACCTTCATTACCTCGTTCATCTTGTTGCTTATGCTGGAAAGGTAGACATCAAGCATTCCCGAAATCATATCCCTGAACGTCTCCACGGTATCAATGACCTGAATTGAGTGGTCGTAGACATCCCTGAGATAAATTACCGTGGTTTCTTTGATGAGCGGTGATTCTCCTCTCTCCAATTCACTGATAACCTCTCTGAGAGGCCATACAGATTTACGCAAAAATATCATCCCGCTCTTTAAACTGTGTATCTCCTGAAGTGTTTGAGTTGATGGATTTTCTACCAATTCCTCTTCCAAGGACTCTATCCGCTCCCCTATCTTCTCAAGAATCGTGAAATAATTATCCACGATAGAATCCAATAGTGCGTAGGCTAAATAATCCGCACCCATTTTCCTTATACGCCCCCTATTCTTCCTGATCCTTTCCCTGACGGGCTCAAAAACATCTCCTTCCTTCTCTTGAAATGAAATAACGAAATTTTGTCCAATGATGATGCTCACTTGCTCTGCATCAATCTCATCATCTTCCTCGTTATAGTTGAGCATTTTCAAGACGATAAAGAGATAATCATCCATGTCATCCATCTTCGGACGATGCCCAGTGTTAAGAATGTCTTCAATTGCAAGGGGATGGATGCCAAAATGATTGCCGATTTTTTCCATAATCTCCACCTGATGGATGCCAGCTATGTTTATCCAGCTAACGGTCGGCGTGTCTTTGTATGGAAAACACTCCTCAACGGATTTTAATTCCTTCTCCTCATATCGCTCGCGATCATAATCAAAAAGGGTAATTACGACTTCTTCAACCTTCTGTTCTCCTATGTAAACGAGGGCCCCCGGAGGGAGACCGCCCTTCTCTGACATCTTTTTAAAGATTCTTGACACTATTTATCACCTCTCGAAGGTGTTTAAATAATTTAAATCACATAATATTATGATGAATGACAAAATTAATAAGACTGAAGCGGTCTCGCGGTATCCAGTTCTAAAAAATTTTATTCGCATAAAACCACCACATTTTAAATGCAGGATCTACCTATAGAAACAGAAAAGAGTTAGGTGGAACGAATCAATTCAGAACTAAAACTGGTAGGTAGAGCAAAAATAACAAGTCAGCGCACGAGAAATCTTAGAGAATGGTAAACGAGGTTACGAAATGGATAATGCTGAGAAACAAATCTCGGATGAACTAATAGGATTTAAAGAGGAAATCGAGAGTATTCAGAAAGCCATAAACGATTTTGAATCAGGGCGAAAATCAGATATAGCAATTATTGCAGAGCCCTTTGCTGGAAGAACCACGCTTGTCAATGCGATAGAGAAGATGACCGCTCGTAAGGTAACGAAATTGCTATTTTCATCACTTATCAAGAATAAAGATGCGGTACGGTTACCAGAACAGCCAAAAGGCATCGTGATCGTTGATCATTGCCATTTCCTTTTTACGCGCGCGATCGGTGGTTTTGGCATTCTCGATGAGTTCTTGAAATCCGTATTATCCTCGGATAACCTGTTCATAACGACCTGGAACCTCTATGCCTGGAACTATCTTGACGAGGTGATCAATGTCGGCCAGTTTTTCCCCGTCCAGTTGAAGCTTCCGAAATTCACTACACAGGAAACGAAAGAGCTGATCTTATCACGCTATAAGGAGGACGAGATACAATTCGTCGATGACGTTAAGTCCGAGAATCAAACGTTCATTACGTTCAGCAGAGTCCCGGTCACGGTAAAACCGCTGGGGAAAACCGTTAACATTCCGTCTATAGCATTCAATTACAATCTGCTCAGATTCCGGTTATCAAGGAAGAAAGAGGTAAAAACGCCCCAGGACATCATTTTTGAGCTACTTAATTATTATTCAAATGGCAATCCTGGCGTTGCGGAAAAGATCTGGGAAAAGAGCCTTGAGTATCCCAAGATCAAACCAAGTTATGTGAAGGAGTGCTCTTTCAAGATCGAACTGGATTATACCGAATCCTTCATCCTGTATTGCATCCTGTCAATGGAATCGGTTACAAAGGAAGAATTGGCGGCAATGAGCGGCGATAGTAAGGTAGAGGAGGTACTTTCTCGATTAGTTCAGCAGGATTTAATCACCGTTGATAACGGGTATTATTCGGTCAATCCCGAAGCCTTGAAGTGTGTAGTAGGGCACCTGAAGAAAGCGGGGGTGATCTGGTAGCATGGTAGATACGACGTTGGTAGATGTGCCATTGAAGGCGATTAATTTCGGCACGATCCTGAGTGCGATTTTGATCCTTATCCTTGCGTATCTGATAACGCGCGTCATCGCGTATCTGCTCACCTGGTTATCGGAACGGGCAGGAGAGTACCGGATAACCGTGAAAATGGTGATACCGCTTTTGAAATTCTCGATTTATGGCATCGCGATCTATTACATTTTAGGATCGATCCTTCACCTCTCGTCGACCCAGCTTATCGCATTCTCAGGGCTGCTCGGTGCTGCGATCGGTTTCGGTCTGAAGGATCTCTTCGCCGATGTGATCGGAGGTCTCATAATCACCCTGGAAAAGCCGTATCAAATCGGGGATAAAATCAAGATCGGGGGCTATTATGGCGAGGTCAGTGATATAGGGATTCGTGCGACTCGGCTGATAACGCCGGATGATAATCTTGTTTCGGCGCCAAATTACCTGATTTTCACGCAGGCGGTAGCGAGTGTAAGTGCGGGGAGTCCAGAGATGATGGTGGTCATCGACTTGTTTATCGATCCGGATTCAGATGCCGAGTTAGGCCTGAAGATATTGAAAGAAGCGGTTGTCACCTCGAAATACGTGTACATCTCTAAAAAGCGACCGTTTACCGTGCTTTTAGAAGATTTCCCCTTTTACCGGCGTCTCAGAGCGAAAGCGTATGTCTACGATCTACGGTATGAATTCGAGTTCAAGTCCGAAGTAACGAGAAGAACTTGGAAGGAGTTTGCGAAACGGGGCATAAAAGCGCCGGAACTGCCCATTATGGGCGAACAGGAGAGTAGAGTATAAATGATAAAAAAGGTCGTTAGTCTCATAACCCTCGTCATTATCACGGGTGCGTTCTGGTTCGCCCAGTTCCAGTACCCGAATGCCTATCTGGAAAAAGGCTTTTACACCTTTCTTGCCGTTACGATACTTTATTTCGTCTTCAAATCGATCATAGAAGAGATCGTTGTGAGGAACATAAAAGAATCGAAGGCCCGGTACTCGTTCAGAAAGACCGTTTCGATTCTGTATATCGTGGGTATTGTGCTCGCACTCATCAGGATATGGGTGGCGCAGACGCAGACGCTGCTCGTTTCTTATGGTCTGATAGCGGCGGGGATCGCTATTGCCTTACAGGACTTTGTAGGCGGGATACTCATCTTTGTCACCGGGATTTACCGTGTTGGCGATCGGATAGAACTCAACGCGAAGATCGGTGACGTGATCGATATCGGCATCTTGTACACGACGCTTCTGGAATTGAGGGAGTGGGTGGCGGGCGATCAAGCGACAGGGAGGCTAACAGTAATGCCCAACGGGGTTGTTTTAGCCGGTACTGTAAATAACTATACGAAAGACAACAACTTCATCTGGGACGAGCTCGAGCTTCCGATTACGTATGATAGCGATTGGCAAGAAGCGGCTGCTACCATTCGTCGTATTATTGCAGCGGAAACGAAAACGATGGCGGACGAGGCGGAAAAAGAAATTTTAAAGCTTGGCGAGAAGTATTATCTCACTATACGGGCGGTAGAGCCCGAGATCTATTTAACCCTGACCGACAATTGGATCACCTTTCACATCCGGTACATCACCGACGTGAGACAGAGAAGAGTGATACGGAATAAACTGGGTCAACTGATTCTTGAGGCGATTCGGAAGTCCGATAAGGTTAAGATCGCATCGGCGACCGTGGATATCGTCGGCTTCCCGGAATTGAGACTGAAACAAACTGATGAAAGGCAAGAAGAGCAACACCCCACTATCTAAAACCAGCGCACTATACGTGGGAAAAAAGGTTAAAACTTGTGTGTCTCGACGAGGTCATGTTCATCACTGATTTCGCCAAAAATCTCTTCTATCAAGTCCTCTAAAGTTACCAATCCTATTATTTTCCCCTGTTTTGATTGAACTACCGCCATATGCTCTCTTCTCTTTTGCATTTCTCTCAAAACGTCATCTACTTTCATTTTTGGTGGGATCTTAAATATTTCTCTCATTATCTCCTTTACCAGCATATTCTTATCTTTGAGCAGAGCATCTTTTACAAGAACGATTCCCCGGATGTCTCCTTTATTTCCCCTATAAACGGGAAATCTCGAATGCCCGGTCTTAACTGATTTATTAATAAGTTCTTCTATCGTATCGTTCTCCTGTAAACCAACCATCTGCTTCACAGGAACATATACTTCTTTTGCTTCCGTTTCATCAAACTCAAAAATTTCTTCTACAAGCTCTTTTTCATCCTTTTTTATTGTTCCATTTTGAACACCTAATGCCATCATAGTTTTAATCTCCGCTTCAGTAACAATTAACTTCCCTCTTTTCTCTTTTCCCATTAGTTTTAAGAAAGCATCGGAAATTACGGCAAATGCCTTCACAACCGGGTAAAAAATCGTTCTTATTATATGGAGATATCTTGAGACTTTAAAGGCAAATCGTTCATTATTTATTCCATAGGCTTTTGGCAGGACTTCTCCAAAAATAACTATAAGCGAGGTCATTACTGCTGTTGCTATGCCAACCCCAATATTCCCTAATAAACGTATGGCTATTGCTCCAGCAAGAATAGCAGCAGTTATGTTCACCAAATTATTGCAAACTACTACTGCACTTACTACTTCATCTGGTCTTTCTAAAAGTTTTTCAAGCAAAATAGCAGTTTTCTTTCCCTTTATTGATTCTTCCCGCACTTTAATTCTATCTACTGATACGAAAGCCATTTCAGCCGCAGCGAAAAACGAAGATAATAAAATAAGGAGCCCTATTATGGGAATTGCTATTAACCACATCGTATTTATTCTTAAGAAATGAATATAGGTATTTAAATCTATTTTATCTAGGTCTAAGCTTGGTAAATTAGTAAGTCAAAAAAAAAGGCGGGAAAAACTAGTTCCCACCATAACTTTTTGGAGTTATCAACACCTACGCTTTCTCTGTTTTCAGTTTCTCCTTCATATACTCCGCAACGATATCTTTGATTCCCCAGCCCAGCGAGATACCCAAAGCGATCGCAAGACCTATTCCAAGTCCCCATGCTAACGGAACGAGGAAGGTATAGATGATTGTAGTATCAATGAGCATCTGGTCCAATGCAAGTACGACGACGAGCAAGGAGAAGAGTGCCGTGAGTATCGGCGAGATAAGATCGCCGAAGGCAACTTCGCGGCTCGTTATCTGTTCTCCGATCCAATCCATGACGAAGTTGACGAGTACGAGACCCACTATAAGCACAAAGATTCCAGCGATGAGATGCGGTATGTACAGAACGAGCTGATTCATAAAGTTCGTCAACATCGGGAGATTCAAAACGTTTATGGCTGCCATGATGAAGATAACGTAAATGAACCATCGCACCAGTACTTCGAAAAATCCTGCCGTGGTCATGCCCGAGGTTTTGATTGCATTACCGACGATCGTTTTGTCCACGGCATCGCCGAGCCGTACTTTCTCAATGATTTTGCCAATAATCTTCCCCGCTACTCGTCCTGCGAACCAGCCGATGAGGAAGATGATCAGCGCGGCAATTATCGAGGGTATCCACTCAATCATTGTTCCAATAGCAGTAGCGAAGCTATCCATTACGACATCTACTAGAGCTACCATTTTTTATATTTATCACCCCCTTTTTGTTTGATTGGGCGCTATGCCCAAAAAATCGCTTCAGCACTTGAACGCAAGTGCTAGTTATATTAAATGTGGGAGGTCATATTTAAAACTTCTCCTCTATCAAGAAATGAGCTTACGTAAAGTAAATTTCAATAGTTATCACTCTTCTACGAGGTAAATAATTTCTCTACATTCAGATGGCCTAACAAAACGTACTCAATGAGATTATTCGGCCTACAACACTCTCGATAGTTCTCTTCACACTGGATAAGAGGACAAGAATATGATCCATAATCAAGAAAAGACACAACTATACTCTCTCACTAACTTTTTTTTCTCGAAGTGCCGCGAGATACGCTGCTTATCAACACGTGGGAATGGATATATCCTCTCCTAATATTTCTTCCTTATCTATGGTGGCAACGCAAATTACTCTATCCGCCCCCCCGTAATAGATGTAGTATTTATTCCTTACCTCGCATGCCCCGCACGCAAACACAACACGAGGAACCTCTCCTCGTAGTTCATAATACGTCTCTGGTTCGAGGATCGGCTCAGGATACCTGTATAACAATTTTGAAGGGTCGTCCGGGCAGAATATCGCTGCTCCCAATCTATACACCTCATCCTCGTCAACACCATGGTATATCAGCAGCCAGCCTTTATCCGTTCTTATCGGAGGCGCACCAGCACCAATCTTCCTACTCTCCCACGTTTCTTTACCGCGTGGTGCCATGATCTCCCGCTGCCCATACCACTCGGTCAAATTATCTGAATAAGCAATCCAGATACCCATAGGCTCTTTATGCATTGGTCTATGGAGAAGCACATATTTACCATCAATCTTCTCGGGAAAGAGAGCGGCATTTTTGTTGTTCATCTCCGGCCATTCGAACTCGTGTCTTTGCCAGTTGATGAAGTTATCTGTACTGGCTAAACCGATCCTCATCCCCTTCTCAGAATAAGCGGTATACGTCATATAATAGCGGTTTTCAATCTTTACTACCCGTGGATCTTCACACCCCCGTGGCTCCAAGATCCGTTTCGGAGTGAAAACCGGCTTGTCAAAGCGAAAGAAGTCGAAGCCATCAGTACTCACCGCATATCCAATTCGTGAAATGCCATCTGCTCCCATGCCCCGGTAAAGGAGGTGAAATAACCCATGATCGTAAACAACCGAAGGATTAAAGACATTCGCTGATTCCCAATAATTCTCGGGCTTCGGCTTCAATATCGGATTGCATTCGTAACGCCTTAATCTCATCGCCCCTTCAAGACCTCGGTAAAAACGTCTATATATCTCTCTGCTATCCTCTCCGCAGACCTCATGCGTGTGTACACTTCTTCCGCCTCTATCACCCTCTCCGCTATCCTTTCATCTTCAAAAAGGGCGTTCAATTTCCTGCACTGGTCATCGATATCACTATAATAGACCACCTCGTCCTTTAATGGTTGGAAATATTCTGATTTCTGTGGAATAAAGATCGGACAACCAGCACCCATCGCCTGGAATATTGCAGCGGAGACGAGCCGGTGAAATCTGTTCTGGTATTTATGAAAGATGACCGCATCCGAAGCAAAGAGATACTCATCAAACCGCTCATCAGATAACGCCTCTTCTTCCCGAACTATCATCCATGGCGGTTCAGACCCCTTTTCCACCACCTCGAAGCCAAGAGAAACGACAAATAACACAATCGCTTTTAACTTCAACTCATCACACAAGTATCTGAGATACGGCATATAGTCCTTCTGACAGAAAGTGAAGATTATTTTCTTATCCGTGGGCAAACCAAGTCTTTTTCTACTCTCATACTTATCTCCACGTCTTACAGGGAAACAGGGGAAAGGGATGAATTCTGCATCTGGGTAAACATCCTTCAAGAACTCTTGGCGCTCATCGAAGTAAACCACTTTATCCCAGAGAAACTGATAAAACCACGGTTCTTCAGGCAATTTATCTTCGTGCACGATATGAACCGTTCTTGCTCGCTCTTTAATCAGAGGAAATATCCGGGCGAACTGCTCTACCGGAAGCGTCCTTAAATCCTCCACTACAAAGAGGTCAAACTCTGACATGAGAATCGGTCTCGGGTCAATGAAGTCCTTTCCAAAGCATCTTATCACATATCGCTCATCCTTACCGGTAAATTTGCATTCTCGGCATTCCTCCTTAAGGAAACTGAATACGGTTACTTTATGCCCCCGCACTACCCATGCCTTCACCAGTGCTTTTGCATGCACAGCAGCACCAGTTTCATCATTCCATGACGTCATCACTGCAATCTTCATCGCTTTTCACCGCGCTTTACCGCGCTTTACCGTGCTTTATAAAGAATTTCAAAGCACTATATATAGCTTGCCTATTTCTTGCGCTATTTTCTGGTTATATCTTCAAACAAGCTTATAAACTTTTTCGCGATTTTTTCCGCCGAATTCTCTCTCACATATTGCTCCGCGTGCCTCAAAACCTCTTCCTTCAATTCTTCATCTCCTATGAGCCTAATAACTTTCTCCTTTAAATCTTCCCTATTTTTATATTTCACTATCTCTTTATCCATTAGTTCTACATACCCCACTTCTGGAACCACAATAGGTGTGAGCGCCCCCAAACATTGGAAAACAGTGCTGGAGACCACAATGTATTCCGTTTCCGACTTTGGCAGAAGGAAGATATCCGCTGCATGCAGATATTTATATATCTCTTCGTATTCTGGTCTTCCCCTTCGAACTTCTAAGAACTCACTTTCTGGAGGTAAATCTCCATAAGACCGAAGGACAAGATATTTCAAGTCATATTTTTCTTTTAATTCGTTCGCTAACCAGAGATAATCCTTATACTCAAATAGAGGCTGTTTTCCAAAGGAGAATAGAATAGTTTTATCGCTTGGCATGCCAAGCTCATTCCTTGCTCTTTTTTTATCGCTATCTCCTTTACCTTTAACTTTAGCGACTGGGTGACATGGAAAAGGAATTATAGAGATTATATCCTCAGGGTATTTTCCCTTGAGCATGTTTTCAAATCGAAAGTCAAAGCATACAATCGCATCGAAGTTTAGCTTATACAATTCTTTATATATCGATAGTTTCCCTACATGCCATACAAGCACTTTCTTTGCGTTTATCTTTGGAAACATCTCAAGCAGAGTAGGAATGGGCAACAGTTCTAATCCCTGGATAACGAGTACATCGTAATCTTCTTTCCACAGCCTTTCGTCTATCCAGCCGGTTTTTCCGATAGTCTCCGGCTGCTCATAGCCCCGTATTACAAACTCTTCATCCTCTTTCTCTATGGGGTTGTGATGCCAATCCGTCGCGGATTCTAAGGTGGGGGCAAATACGGTGAGGTCATGTTTTTTCACCCATTCCCTTCCCACGAGTTCAGCATGCGCAGATATGCCACAGGTGGCATTCCATCGGCTCATCATTGCTATTTTCATTTCTTTGACTTATCACCCCATGAAACACCATGACTCTCTCCATTTCCTTAATCCACGCCGAGATATAAGCGTAAATGTTTGCGTACTGTTACCGGCCATGAGGTTGCTCTCCGATACCGTTCCGTCCTATCAAGAACATACCGCTCAAATTCCTTATCCGTAAAAAGGCGAATGGCCGTTTTTGCAATTCCTGACACGTTGCCAGGAAGAATGAGCAGTTCGTCAGAGATATTTTTTACCACCTCAAACTTCGGTACTCGATAGGCAATAACCGGTTTCTTCGCGCCTATTGCGAGATGAACCGAACCCGAAGCAGACCGATCTTCGTGATAATGGGGATATAGAACAACATCGGATGCTCCGAATACATAGGGTACCTCCTCGTTTGGAATGAAGTTATTGGAAAATAGTACGTTACCGGTAAGTTTATTTTTTTTAATCGTCTCTTTGAGGAGTTGAACGTATTTTCTTTCTTTTTCTGATGCGGTAGGTGGAAGCCCGCCTGCAATAAAGAGATATGCATCCTCGACTTCTTCCCGAATCTCATTGAGCACCTCAAGCGAAAGATCCAGACCTTTAAAAGGGCTGATAAACCCAAAAACAGTAATTATCTTGCCCTCTTCTGGTAATTGTAGCCTCCTTCTCGAATCTTTCTTATCTGCATCACTGAGCGCCGTACCATGTGTGATAACATGAATCTTCTCCAATGGTATACTGAGCCGCTCCAATATCGCTTTCTGCGGATCAAGATGCACAATAACCTCGTCGGCAAGTTCAGCAAGTCGCTTAACGCAATTCTCGGCCCCCGTCATCACCCCTCCGTGAGAGAATTGGAGTGGTGTTATACAATGGATAGTTATGATCGTCCTTTTTCTCTCTGCCTTCAATCTCGTAAGCAGCGTCGGCAGTCTGTCATCAAGACCGTAAATGCCATATTCATGTTGAATATGAACGATATCTGCGTCCAGTATATTGCTGATGATTGGTTCTACGTAATTCTCATTCCTATCCCAACAGGGAACCACCTCAAATTTCTCCCGCTTGACGGGTGACGCACCCTTCTCGGCAACCACCTTAACGTCTACTAAGGGACTCACCGTTTGGATTGCCCGAATGACATAATTCGTATAGGTGGCAATGCCACACTGCTGAGGGAGATAGGTTGATACATATGCTATTTTCATCTTTTTACTATTATAATATTATGGTGCTATGTTTAAATAGTTCTAAACTCCTAACTCGCCTTTTCTAAACTACAGAGAGATGGTGGGACACGGCGCTATCTAAAAAACTAGTGATTTTTAGATTTGACGACACAATCTTTCTCTATTCTCTTCCTTCAGGCACGTTGGTTATAACGCTCGCAGTGGTCCTTTCACCCTCCTGCAGATGCGCCATGCGTGCGGCAGCGCTTTTCAGGATGTTTTCCAGCATCCCCGTATAGGACATTCCAGCAAAGGCAACCATCTTTGCGAGATGACCATCCCAGCACCAGCCAAGGTTAGGATTAACTTCTAAGAGTTTGGGATTGCCCTGTG
>Ga0307377_10005789_pt1 | contig 13128 bp, 23 predicted proteins | sample TR3MG_FD_202535 | JGI IMG/M metagenome (GOLD analysis project Ga0307377, IMG submission 202535) | Soil microbial communities from Risofladan, Vaasa, Finland - TR-3 | ecosystem: Environmental > Terrestrial > Soil > Coastal area > Acid sulfate soil | place: Finland: Risofladan, Vaasa | collected... | reverse complement strand
ATTCATATATTCTCGTGCCACCTTTATGCACTCGTTGCGTTGTTCTATTCGCACCTGGTCAAATGCGTGTGGAATCATATGTATCCTTTGGTCATCCGATAACTCAATGAAATTATCAAACCATGACAGCTGAACATTAGATGATTGAGTGCAGTAATCTACAAGTCCTTTGCCAGTAAAGATGTGATTGCTCACTAACTCTACAACATCTTGTATAAATTCTTCTCTAATGTCACCACTTAAATCTGATATGTTATATTTCCAATCTAAACGCTGGATCTCATCATCAATTAACTTAGCTGGTGTGTCAACTAATACGTGAACAAGTAAACTATCTTTGATATTCCATAAGTCCATATAGCAATCTAATTGCCTTAGATAGATTTCATTTGGCTTACTTAATAGGTGCTTGTTAAATGATTCAAAAGACCAAGCCGATTTGATGTCAATTATTACGTCATCACTCTTGACATCTCGTAAACCAGTTACCCAATCATTCTGCTTTCTTTCTGTATCCTCTGTTAATCTTAAAGCAAGAATCCGACTTGTTAAATCTCTACCTGCTTTCTCGGCTTCTATGCCTTTAGTAAAGTATTTGTTTTCAAGTTTTGACCTTCGACCAGTTCGCTTCTCAAATACCAAATCATTTAAGTATTTCTTAGCTGTGTCATTTAGCTTGTACGTTTCACTTTCATTGTGCTTATGCTCTAATGAGTGCCAGGTCTTCTTTTGATTGTCGGTTAATGGTTTGCCTTCTCCGTTTGCACGTTCACGATAAGCTGTAAGCGTTTCGCTTTGTGCGAGTGTTAATGGATTCGGTACGTTTACAATAGTGCCTACTGAATGGCTTCTAAAAATGTATTTTTCAAACATAGTTGTTTTGTTTTGTTTATGTAAAAATATAAAATGATAATCCATTAAAAGAATTATTTAAGGCTTTTTTGTTTTTTATTAATTACTTCCTGGTAATTAGTTTGCTCTTTGGCACTCATAGCACTCCAAATCATATCTAACTCATCTGATGTTTCGGCTTTGTCTATGTCCTTAATCCAGTCCTTAACTTGTATTTCCTTGAACTCATCTTTATTATAAATGTCGGCAGCTATTCCAATTTCAGCAGCACACTTTTTAAGGCAATCAGTTGCAGCAGATTTTAAATCATTACCTATTGACAATGGCACACGATTACCATTTTCATCTGTTCCTCGCTTATACATTATGTCCTTATTTCCGTATTGCGTTTTGATAATAGTGCGACCATTTGACCTGCAAGTTAGCCGACCTTTCACTATAGCTTCATCGTGCATAATCTTATCTTCTAAGACTTCAAAATCCCAATCCCATCCAAACATCAAGTTTAAGACCTTTTTAACGTATCCTCCACTTACATAATCCCACGTTCCACCTCCTTTAGCTGGTCGCTTTCTTACATAGGCTTTAGGAGTTCTTTTAAGTATCTGTGCTAATTGGTTTGCGTTTAAGCTGTTGTCATCAACTAGGCTTAAATCTTCTGCACTTATAAGTGCTAAATTATTCTCTTTCATTTTACTTAATTTTTATGGTTATTTGTTTTGATCCGTTAATCATTTTTAATTCCTTACCATCAAGTCTAAACTTATCATTTAGTTCTTGTCTATTGCACAATCTTACTTCTGCTTCAAAGACAGCTACCAGGATTGCGATTTTACTGTCGTTCAATAGCCTTTGTGCTAATGAGTATAATGCGTTAAATTCTTCCAATGTTTTGCTTTTTAAAGTTACGAAATTTTGATTTCTAATCCAACCAATTCTGCGTATTGCATCATCTTAGTTGTGGGCATATCAAACTTATTTTGTTCCCAATTTAACACGCTCTGTGGAGTGCTGTCTAAATGTTCTGCTATGTCCTTTTGGATTAATCCTTTTTCTTTTCTCTTGGCTTTTAAGATGCCAAGCAAATCTGTATAAGTTAATGTTTCCATTTCTATTTGTTTATTGTTAGGAAAAAAAGCACCATCAATATAATGATGCTTATAAAATTGTCTGTAGATATTGCTTTACGCTCACACATTTGCAAGCCTACGATTACCACCGAAATAAAGCACCCTATTAAACATAAGGAATTTATAATAAACATCATAACCCAAATGTTTTAACAAATGCCATAAATACTTCATCCAGTTGGTCAGCTAGTCTTAGAATGTCATTCTCTAAGAATATGCTTTTCATTTCTTCTTGGGTAAAGTCTACTTCTTCGATTGGTGTTCTTACTTCGACTTCTAAATATCCGTCATGCTCTCTAGGACTGAACATTCCTTCAGTTGTTACAATAGATTCTCCATCCTCTATTTCGTACCCTAGAGACTCCAAAACATCTAGCTTGTCTATTTGTAGCTCTAGATAGTTATCGTTCTTTAGGAGGCATAGAATGCATCCGTTATCCCATTCAAAGTAATCTACTCGAATCTCGCTAACTGGTAGCTTTAACATTTTCAATTCGTCTTGGTCAAATTTGTACTTTAAGTTTGTCATTGTTTTGTTTTTAAGTTTATGCTTACTCTGTTTAGGATTTTCAGCGACCTCCGTTGTGGTTTTAAAAAACATACTCTTTTTCTATTTCAGATTTCCAATAGTCAGACCTAAAACAAACACCATTTAAATAACTATCTTGACAATTAATTGTTTGAATCCTATTTTTGTACATTCTTTTTAACGTTTCAATTACAAGTGTTTCATTTTCATTTGAAACCTCAACAACATTAAATCCATTATCTGCGTATGATTTAGATTCTATGTTTTGCAATTGCAATTCAGCCCAAATTGAATTTGCATGTGAATAACCATCTACTTTGTACGATATTACTTTTAACTTTTTCATTGTGTTTAGTTTTTTTGTTTAAAAATGTATGCCCTTTCTCATAAGCATACTCAAAGGTAAATAAACAAATCCGAATAAAAAAATTTTGTACCTTAAAAAATAAAGTTTTTTTTAGTTTTCTTTTTAACTGCTCAATAATGAGTAAAAATAAAATGGGCATAATCCGAAGAAAACGCCCACAAAACAAAACAATCTATTATGAAATTGTGGCATTGCACCACTTATAGACCTTTCAAATATAACCCACTAAATGGGTAACCAAGCAAAGGCTTTAGTATTACTTTTCAACATTTGCAAAAACTTGGTAAGCAATACTCCACCACCCATAAATCCACCAGCTACAATTAGAGCAGTAATCCTGGTAAGTCCTTGCATAAAGTTTAAAAACTTGTCAGTTTTTACCTCAGTCTTATTATCGTTCTTAACTACTTTGGTATTCTGCACGTTGGCTTGTCGTTCAGTCTTTTGGTTTTGCTTGTTAATCTTTACAGCTTGTTTACCCTTATATATGATAATCGTGTCCATTATTACTACATTATTACAATAACATTGCTGTAAGGCATCCTCGCAAGCCTTCAAATTAGATTTTAAATTCCTTTTAGTTTGGCCAAATGTCAGACCAAATAAAAAGACTAATATTAATAGTTTCTTCATAATTATATTTTTAGAAATCATCTTCACACCAGATAGGAGTTTTGTCCCCAAACCAGGCTTGTCTTAAATTAAACTCAAAAAACTCTAAGGCTTCTTCTTCGCTCATGTGTTCTTCCAATATTTTAACACATTTCTTAACCGAGTATATTAACCTTAAAGTATTCCAATCAATAGCAATCAAGGCATCATCAAACCCATCGGCTTTCAATATCTCATCTTCTGGGAAACTTTCCATTATTTTATCCATCATATTTATATAATTTTCAATTTTGGTAATTCTAATTTATTCATGCCTATATTTCCAAACTTTAAGTTAAGTTTTTAGTGTTAATGTTTGCCTTTTCTATCATAGTTCTATACTTGTGAACATTTTTAAATTTCCGTTTATTTCTTCAATTGCAAACCCTCTTCGCCCTTTTGCAAAATTAGTGCTTACCCATTCCGATGATGGACTAAGTGCAAAGTAACTGTTATATTCAAATTTAGGATTGCTTGAATCTCTTATCAGTTGGTGACTATCACCTTTCTCAAAGCATATCTTAAAGCTGTGCAAATTGTGTTTATCAATATAGGCACGAATGTGATCCTTTGCCTTTTGGTCTAGTTGAGCCTTAAAGCCAAATTTCTTAAACTCTTTATCCTTCCCATGACAAATAATAAACGCCCAATTATCAATTGTATAATGGCTGATAAACTGCTCGTGTATGTTGTACTCCACATCTGGTAGTAAGTATTTTAGAACTTCCTTTACTTGTAAGTTAACTATATGCCCAAAATCTCCTGCGTGATTATCATTTACTATGCTGTGAAATTCCAATGGCACTCCTAATGTTGCCAATGATGATGCTAAACGTATTTTAAAACTTGATGCTACTTGGAAACATTCTACATTATCCATGTTCTGTGGCAACTTGTGTCCACCTCTAGTGGTTTCGCCATTGTAGCCATCGCAAAAATCACCAAGTTCTTGCACCACTATCTTACTATGCCCATTAAAATCCATATTAACTTGGCTAACTATTTCTTTTAAAGTTTGTTCAAGTTCTTCCTTACCCCAAAAGCCACTATCATACAAATCATTCTTAATATGCATTCCTATGTGTGTATCTGTGTAGGTAATCTTTAGAACTTTGTTGCCATTTGGCTTAATTTTAGCCACTTTTAAAGGCTTAATATTGCTCGCCTTTACACTTTGCTCAATCACATCTTTATTGAGTTCAAATAAGGCTTTATTTTGGCTCTCTTTTGTATAGATTTTCCATTGCTGCCCAGTCGATTCATTGGTGCTTAGTCGTGAAAGTTCTAAATGTTCTGGTGGTAAAACTAATTCAGTAGGCATTAGCTTTTCAGTTCGGCTTGTGATGTTGCCTTGCTTGTCATATTTTCGCTGAGTCTCCACAAACTTCCTCGCAATCTTGTAATACTTTGACCTTATGGCTAAATAGCTGTTATTTGGATTGACTAATCTTCTAAAGTAAGATTCATTTGATTCTCCTTCTTCTTGTGGATTAGCTTTTATTAGTTCCCTTGCTGTCATTTCCTTTAGTTTTGTTATGAAATTCTAATAGCCTTTCATAGTAAGCTATATAAGTATAATTTCCAGTATTGGTTTCTAAAAATGATGTATGTGATTCTACAAACTGCCTTGCATTTATGATAGTGCCATTGTCCAAATGAAAGCCATTGTACTTGTCTAAGTCAAGTTTAAGCAATTCTTTTTTTAATTTTTGCAGATTCATTGCCTACAATGTAACTAATTTATTTAATATTCTTGTAAGCAAGTTTTGCATCAAATGATGGACATTCTTTTATGCGTTCCCAACTATCCACCTTTCCGTTTAAGTTTTTGTCTGGTGATATGTCACGATGCCCTAAGATTTCTACATTGGTTATATCTTGGTAATCACTAAGAAAGTTTAGTGCATTATCAATCTCGCATAGTAAAGACTCTTTCTGTGCATCTGTTCGTGTATCTTCTGCCTTGTTTATATTGTCCTTGTTAACTCCTCCAATGTAACAGATATGTATGCTTGTGCTGTTGTAGTATTTTACTCCGTTGGTAATCTGGTCGTATGGTGCAAGTTGAAACACTTCGCCATCTTCAGCTATTATACGATGATAGCCTACAGACTTCCACCCAATTGATTTCCAATAACACTTAATGGATTCTACTCCACTATAACCAGCCGAGCAATGAATAAATATTCTTTTTATGTTTCTCATAAATCCTTGTTTCGCCATTCTCGCCTAATCAACAAGGTGAGAATTACGATTATCACAGCTGTGATAATACTCAAAACACTCTTGAATACTTCTTGCATATAAAAGTTATTAGATATTTGTAATGGAATATTAAAGTAAACACTCATTCCTGCACTTACTGACAAGGTAGTATCTATTATTTTATCCTTTAGGTTTTCAGTTGAAAATGCTTGTGTTAAAAAAACAAGTATTGATATTAAAATCTTATGCATTATTTCTCAGTTTTCGGCACAGCCATTTTAAACAGCTGTCTAGCCAATGATTGAGCAGAATACCCTAGCACTATTGCAGTAAATGTGTTTAAAGGATAGAACGGCTTTAAATCATCTTTAGCAAAGACAAAAAGTAAAACAATTAATGCACTTATTCCGATGCTTATAAGTTCAAGACCACTATCTAGCTTTATGCCTTTTTTCTTGGCATTGTAAAGTTTGGTTAATAGGTGAAGAATAACTCCACCCAAACCCATTATGTATAATTCAAGTAATTCGTTCATGGTTAGTTGTTATTATGCCATGCCCCACTATGATAGATTCTTACTTTGTTAGTGCTTGTATTAAAATAAATAGCACCATCTTCACCAGTTGGCTCGGCTGATAAATTAGGCAAAACTAAACCATTCGAGTTCACCTTTACTTCTACGTTATTATGTATAATGTTAACATAAGTTGTATCGTATACATTGAAAGCATTAAATTGTGCAGTACCAAAGTCAACCCATCCAAGCGTTCCTAAATCGCCAACGCCTACGGAATTCGCATCTATGAAACCACTAAAACTTTTATAGCTTCCATAGTCTTTGCCTTGCGAACCAACAAATGGTAAATTTATTCCAATATTTGCACTATCATTCATCAATGAATACCCTTGATAAGTAAAATTAAAAGGCTTTGACACTTTAGGCTCATAGTATCCGTTAGTTGTTTGCCATAAACCACTAACAGCACTAGAACTTATACTTTGCCAATAGTTTAGTGAATCTATTAGATATGATCGGTTAGAGTAGTTTGCTATTTGCTTGATGTCAAAACCATTGCAATTAGCATTGTCGCAAATGTCAAAATTGTTGCTCCCTACTTCCCTATAACTTAATTCTAGTGCAGTATAGGAGTATTTAATAACGCTTGCACTTGTATCTGTAAATTCTACAATACCATTGTTCAAATCAATGTCATAGTATCGCTGGGCATTTACCATCCCAAATAAAAAAAATATAAATAAAAATCTCATAAAAATATGCTTTTAAAAACAAAAAGGGCGATGGCAAAAAACCACCACCCTTAATGTCAACCCAAAATGAAAGTTAATTACTTAACTGTTGCACAACTTAATGCACCACAATCAAGTACCCAATTCAATAGTGTTCCTTGACCTTTGCAAGCACCACCAAATACACCAGCTTCTGGCACGAATAATCCGTAACCTTTAGCCAATTGGATTGTAACAAAATCGTTACAATCTTGGTCTGTGATTAAAATGTCAAATTCTTCTCCACCTAAATTGATTGTACCTTTAAATACTTCATCAGTATTTCTAGCTAATCCAGTTTCTGGTGCATACTTCAACCAGTCAACTCTTTGGATTGCTCCAGGCATCCATGAGGCCATTCTATCTTCTGTGTCAGTACCGATTGCTCTAGCAATAACATCATAAGCAGAACTCATGTAAGCATTAGAATCAAAGTTGGTTTTGGTAATATCTGCACCATCTAAGTTTCCAACAAATAACCCTTGAGATTTCATCCAAGAATTGATTTGGTATCCACCTACCATGATGAAATTGTCCATGTATCCTTTTTTGCTGTATTCGTTTGAAACGAAATTCAAAGCAAAAGGCTGTGGAACAGCAGTTGAAGAAAACAAAGAGACTGTTTTTTCTTCTGTACTTGCTGGTGTTGGATCAGTACCATCTGTGTAAGTATTCAATGATGCTAAATAGTCAGTCACTAAATCTTGTTCCATACTTCTAATCAAGTCAGCTGCTAATTCAGCAGTTCTCAAAGATTGCTCAGTAGCAAGACCAGAGCATAAATCTAAAAACTCAGTTTTGCTAAGTTTTACTTGCTTTGATTTCTTGTAGTGTGTTACTGTTACATCTTGGTATGAATAAGGATCCCCTTCGCCATTGTCCTCATCTGTACATACCATTTCACCACTTGAAACTGTATCACAGTTTCCACTTCTATAACGTACTTGGATTTTACGTTTAGCAGTATCTTGTGGTCTTGAGCCATTTGCTTGTGCATCAATTACAAATCCTTGTCTGTTGATGTCACTTGTTAATGCTGTTGTAAAGCCATTTTTTTGTATTGCGTGCAATACTGGATTGGCTGAACCCATAATGTCTGCTAGTTGTAGTTGTACTACACAACTAGCTTGTGCTGGTGCTAATGCTGCCATATTTTCTAATTTTAAATTTTAACAAATAATTAAATTGTGATTTACTGCTCACTAACAGAATTACTTGCCAAATTACAGATGGCAAATCTGATATTTTATTAGTCCAACAATGCTGCTGGAACTTCTACACCCATTGCCTTATACTTATTTATTATTTCGGCTTTTTGTGGTGATATTTTATTGCTTGGTGTTATTAGTGCAAATGATTGCGATGGTTTGCTTTCACTTACTCCATTCTTTTTAACATAAGGAGAAACAAAATGATTGATTAAACCATCAAAGTCTAAAGCCTTATCTTCTATTGTCGGCTTAGTTCCTTGCTCTGTTAATGCAGTAATTCCTTCAGCACCTAAATCTAAATTTACACCTAACTCATTAAACTTTGCTTTTGCTAGTATTTTCAAATCTTTTACACTTATAGCTAAGTTTTCAAAATTGCTTAATCTTGAATGTAAAACATTGTCAATTTTGAATGACTTAATACTGTTAGCTGCTTCAGATTTTAGATGTGGGATTTCTTCTTCTTTGATTCTTGTGAAATCATCTTTTAAAGTCATGTACTTGTCTTGCCATTCTTGTCCAGTTTGACTAGCTTGGTCTTTAAACTTATCTAATGCCACACCAAACCATTCCATATAGCTTTCTGCACCTTCTAAATCAGCTGCATCAATATTAAAAGACTTCTTTAAATCTCTTAATACTTTACGTTCTGCTTCTTTGAATCCTTGTAGCTTGTAATCTTTTACCAGGTCTGCATCATTTCGTACAACTTCTTTGGCATTTTCAATCTCTACTTCAACAGCTTTTTGAATTTCTGCTCTTAGTTCTTCATTTTCAATTTTGGATAGAATCTTCATATTTTTATTGGGTTTTATTTTTGGGTTTATTTCTTGTTGTCTTGTTTACTTTAGGCAAGGCATCGGTTTTTGTCCATTTGTTAGGATTGCTCAATAAGATTGCTGCACCCTCTGGACTGAACTCGTAGCTTTTGCCATTCTTTTTATTTTCAAGTCTTACTTTGGACATAGGAAAAAATCTTTAAATACACAAAATTTATACTTACAAAGATAAAGAAAAAAACAAAGCCTTTTTTAACCTCTAAAATGTAGTAAGGAATTGATAACCAAAACTGAAAGCAGAACATACAACCACCTAAAACTTTATACCATTTAGATGTGATGTCAGCTTCTTTGTAGTTGTACAAATCTTCTTTTAAAAGTTGTGGTGCATCGCCCTTAAAAAACTTATCAATCAAGTAGTATCTATAAAAATCAAAGATATTACCACTCTTAAATGTGAATGATAAAAACCAAATGAATGATGCAAAGTAAAAGCTATGCAGTAACATCTATGCATGGTTTAGTTTGGAATGTGTAACTATTAGTCATGTAGCCACTTGGCTTTTTAATAGATACAATGATTTCGCTAAATTCATTTATATAAATTTTAGGCAAAACAATTTCATCCCCACTTGTCAATGTCACTTCCTTTTTGATCGTAATGGACATGAACTTAATTTCTAAAACGTGCAAACCAGTTTCATCAGTCATCACTCCAGTTTGCAAGTCTGTGCAAACATCAAAACATCCTAAGTTTATTAAAGTATCACAGCACTTCATAATGTATTTTTAATTTTCATTTTATTAATTTTTATCTTTTAAACCTCAAAGTCTTTAAGCCTATCAACTACTCTAAGCATTAAATTATCGTAGTTTTCATAATTGAAATTAACTACTTGTATGTCTTCAAGTAAAAGACCAAACTTTGCCGTATCAGTTTCTAATAATACATCTACTGCAATAGTGTTTTTTGATACTTGCAATTGGATAGTATCTTCATTAGCCGATACTATTGGGTTATCTACTTCTACGTTAAACTGATTAAATTTGTATTTCATTTCTTTATGCTTTATGATAGTGTTGTGCCACTTACTGTGAATATTCTTATAAGCATTGCTCTATACGCAGTTGTCTTACTTACGTGAGATATATAGTTTAAACTATGTGATTTAAACAATGCTTGCGATGTATTTACACTATATGTTGTGCTTGTGTACATTCTGTTATTAGGACTTGTTACAATGTTAAAAGGGTATCCATTTAATCCTAGTGTGTCATTCATGTTCAGTAAACTTGCCATTTCTTGAAAGTTAACTAAATACCAATCTGCAAATGTGGAACAAGTATAGGGAGAATTTAACATCCAATCATTCCAACTTTGTGTCCCAGTTTGACTGCTATAATTACTACGGCAATATCCATTAACACTACTTCCCCCATCCCAAGTACTCCAATCTATTACAATATTGTTTGTGAATGTTTGCCCACCTAATTCATCGGTAAATCTAAAGTTATTGCTGAAAGGATTTAGATAAGCTATTGTGTTAAAGTCTGTTGCTCTACCTCTTTCTAAATCTCCGTCATCATTAGTCGCATAGCTTGTTGTTTGCCCAGTTTTTAAAGGCAATAAACCTTTAGCACTTACGGCATCTAATATAGTAATAGTATTACCTGCTAATGATTGTGGAGTGATTGTATTACCACTAACATCCTTTAAAAGTATATCTTGAGTTTTTACACTTGCTTTTGTTATGAATGCTGCACTATTAATTGTGATAGCTTCGTCTGGTATTTCTAAATCTCCACCACTTGCCACATTAACATCGTAGCTATCATCTGAATTGCTTACCCTTGCATCTGCTCCAGCTATATTTACTACAATCTCAGTTCCATTGTATGTTGCATCTATTGAAACACCATCTTGATCAACTAATGTTAAATTTAAATCTGTGCCACAACTTGGCTCATATCTTAAAATGCTATTTATATAAACCTTAACATCATTTGTGATTGGTATAACTACATCACCATTACAAGTTATATCTTCACAACCATCTAAAGGCATATATTCGGTATAGCTAATTTTAACCAACCTATACCCTTCCATTGGTTTGACCTCTCCAACTTCTTGCTTTAAGATAATCTCTTTTCTTATGTCAACCTCATTGACCTCATATCTTAGCCTATTGTAGTTTGCATTAAATACGTTTAAGGCTGCATACATTATTCCGTTCAAATCAAATTCTTTGAACTGCAAAACCAATACTTTAGGCGATGCAATCTCATAAGGTGTGCAACTTTTTATCTGTATCTCTGCCTTCTGAATCTTTAAAGGTCTATCATCAAATCTTGTATAAAAATAGTTCACCTTCCTATCACTTAAACCTACATCTTGCTCATTCTTTAAAACACGACCACCTAACAATAAGGCATCTTCAGAATAGGCTTCAAAAATCCCACCTCCGTTAATCGCTTTTATGTTGTCTATCAAGTTCATTTACTATCTTTATTGCTATTAATTTAATATTCATGGTCAAACTTTGTCGAATAGTTCCCTAATCTTGTCTGTGAAAAATCTGTTCGCTGCTTCAATTCCTCTTGTTGTGTCATCCTTGTTAACTTTTACTAAATCACCATGTCCATTTCTTTCAATCTGACCTCTATATACTGTACTAGTGTCTGCCTTTCCCCCTCCATAACTAACATTTTTCACACCATAAACAATGTCTTTGCCATCCTTTCCAATAGTCAGACTTTTTACAAATTCACCACTTAATTGCATATCAATGTAATTCGTTTGCCTTCCTTGTGTGCTTCTGAACTTTTCATATGCTTTAGATTTATACTTCTTTCTTGGCTCTCCACCATCTAATCTTTTTCTGTGTGTTGCCTTAGTATCATTTGCAATAATCCTCTTCATTCCTTCAAGAATAAATGGTATTCCTTTGGCAATTTCTACTAGGTTTTTATCTAAGTCTTTAAAGTTCCAGTCCACAATTTTCTAATGCCCATTCTATAAGGCTTTCTTTTGTATTTATCCAAATGTCATTCCCATTAACCAGGTAGTACACATTTGTTTTAAATTTTAGTTTGTAATTCTCACACAAATCAATATAATACCATCCATCAAGTATGTATGCATCTACCTTAAATTGTGCTTTCTTTGCACCTCCACATCCACAACTCATATGTGCCAGTTTATATCATAACCCTCGCAAGTTTTACAGCAAGAATCATCAATCAATTGAATGTACATAAGTCTTACCTTATCAGAATATTTTTCATACATTCCCATCCAAATATCTTCCCTATCTATACTCTTTTCTTCATTTGATAATCTTACCACATCATTTAAGTTTTCACTTAATCTCAAATCTTGTGCAATTAAAACTCCAGTATAATATAGGACAGCATTTTTAAAATTACTATTGCCCTTAAATCTGCAATCAAAATCACATACCAAACTGAAATCAACTTGCAAACCAGTTTGACCTTGTGTGTAGCTTACATCTTTGCAACAATTGTTTGCCCACTCACAACTACCTAATGTATTATAAGGTAAATACAAAACATCATCCAAGTAGATTTCAATATCTTTATTCTTGGCAGTATATTCTACATATACATCATCAGCTGTGTTAAAGGAAAAAGTTGTGATTGTTGATCCATCCTTAATGTATAAAGTTGTGTCAATATTATTTACGGCATTGGCAGTCACTTTATCAATTCTAATTCGTGCATCCTTACACAATGAACTTAAAACAACTGAGCCACTATAATCAACTTGTGTTGTGCCAATATCATTCAAACTCCCTACAACTGGTACACCATTATAATTAGGTCTTACATCGGCTAAAACGTATTCAATAGCTTCGTTTACCTTTTGTGTGCCATAGGCTTTTCCAGTTAAAGTTGCTTCATTCGCAATCTTAGAAAGTTTAGAAATGCTTATACCTATATCTTCCAAAAACTTACCACTTGTTGATGTGGCATCTCCACATGATTTAATCCCTATATAATTGTTGTAACATTCCATTTTTAATTCATTTCAATTCAATTGACATTATGATATAACCTTTAAGTAATCTCTTATGATAGCACACTTTAAATATCCTTC
>Ga0307377_10005788_pt1 | contig 13130 bp, 15 predicted proteins | sample TR3MG_FD_202535 | JGI IMG/M metagenome (GOLD analysis project Ga0307377, IMG submission 202535) | Soil microbial communities from Risofladan, Vaasa, Finland - TR-3 | ecosystem: Environmental > Terrestrial > Soil > Coastal area > Acid sulfate soil | place: Finland: Risofladan, Vaasa | collected... | reverse complement strand
CCGATTGGGGCACCACGTCACCGGAATTTGGAAACTCGGCGATATGTGCTGCAAATTCGCCTCGCTCTTCTTCACTCCAATAAAGCGGCCACTGCTTCTGAAACACGAGAGTTTCGACAACGGTGAACATTTCTAAACTATACGCCGGCGGCGTATAGATGTCCAGCGGCTCGCTTTATGAGGCATAACGTGGAGCCCACCGGCGCGCCGAGGAAGCCGTCTGAATGATCACCGACGCTGGCAGCGCGTCCGCGTGGGGCGCCAGGTTATGCCGCAGACTCAAGCGGAACCTCCCATCCCGGGAAGACAAGTACCGCAGGATGACATTTGAGCGCCTTGGCAAGCACCTTCGCCCGCTCGACGCCGAGGTTAACCCGACCATTCTCGATGGCGGACAAGGTGGCCTGAGGGATCCCCGTGAGCTCCGCCAATTGGCTTTGGCTTAGCTCCTGGAGTTCGCGAAGGATACGGACAGACTCGCCCACCGAGACTTCAACCCGTTTTTTGGCAGTGCGGAACTCCTTCATTTCAGAGCCTCCTGTAATCGTGAGGGGTAACTTGAACAACGTGGACCAATAGCGCATCAGCGACGACGCGGTATATCACCCGCCATTGCAGCCCGAGTCGCGATGAGCGGCAGCCTTTCCATTCGCCGGCCAAGGCTTCATCATGAAACCCCTTGATAGCCCGTAACCCGGGCGGACCAGAGAGCCTGGCAATGTCCTTCCATTTCTCGTACCGCATCAGGATTTCGCGCGGGACTGCTCCGGTGAGCTGTTTGTCGACCCGGCGGTGTTCCTCGATGCGCCACATGTCTTATTGTAGCTATACCATATTGGGTATGTCAACGGCACACGCTATTTGCGGCATAACGTTCCCGGCCAGCGGCCACCGGAAGCGCGCAGCGCTGGAGGTGGTCCGACTGCGCCGGGTTGTTAAGCGGCAACCGTCTCCACCTTGGAGGGGAGTTTGCTCAGGATGAGATCTTTAAGTTGAACCTTGTTGCTTGCATTGTCGATATCGATGCCGACAAGATGCCCGTCGGCATCATAATCAAGCAAAACACCTTCTGAAATTTCGCGGGTTTCAACGCTTGTCTTCTCCGACAAGTCGATATACAGAGAATCTGTTTCCGGATGGTAGTTCAGCTTCATGGCTTAAACCCTCGGTCAGGAAAGGCGTTGTGGATCGTTACTCTATCCTCAAGCGTGATGACTCTCAAGTAACGCCCTTCCAATTCGGCAATTGTTGCCCAAAATCGGTGTCGATTGTTCTCCTGCGGCTCCGACCTATATGGCGACTCGACGACACGCACACACCATTCCTTCTTCAAGTACGGGCGCTTGCGCAATACCTCATTTTCAAAGTAATCCGTGAAAAGATATTCGGCCATAGCCGACAGAATAGCTGATGCTGCCGAATGCTGCTTTGCTGCCGCTTAACGTGTTGTTCTGCGGCGGGCCACGATGACGATCGCGCTGGCACGACGCTGGCGGCCCGTCCGCAGCAACAAAAGGGTTGGGCAGCATTACATGAACTTTCTGCGTTTGAATGCTACGACGTCAGCGCGTGAAAGCTCAAACCACTCGCCGTTCTTGCGGCGTGTCTCAAAGCGTTTGTGCCAGTAGGCTTCAATGCCCGCTGGGTCGTCGGTGCGAATTGAATGAACGGTTTTCGATTTCTCTGGAAGCTGAATCTTCAACTCGTATTCGCGGCGCCCCAAAGCGTTTGTCTTGCCGATCTTGAAGAAGCGACCAGACTGAATTAGGTAAACAAATCCCAACTCTTCGTTTACAGATTCGTGATCCTCGTCGCGGTGCGTCTTTGGCGCCGCTATTTGAGCCTGGCAGATTTGCTCTACATCATCAAGGTTGCCTCGACTGCGACAGAACTCGATTGCCTTTGTGATGAGTTGCTGTTTGGTTCCGAAACGGCCAAACGTATTGTGGCTGGGAAAGGACGGGTCACTCCGCCTCTTAAGTCTCAACTCCATCGCGACTGGAACTCGACTCACTTCACGGATTAGCGCCACATATCTTTCGAGAAGATAGTCCTCGTCGTGGGCGCTCTGAAGTTCGTTTGCGGTAAAACCGGCTTCGCGAAGGGCGTCACCCCAGCGTGCCCAATGGATTCCTGACCAGTCTGATTCCCTTATCCCGGTCTCTTGAAGGAATTTTTCGCGACCAAGAGGTACTCCGGCGTTTGCTTTCGCTGTACGCTGAATCTCCCTGAGGATGTGCTGCTTGTCCATGCGTAATTATGCTGCCCAACGTTCGCCATAACCGGCAGGCAAAAGCAAAGCGAAGCGGCGCTTTTGACTGTCCGGGTTGATGGCGTTGTTAGGCATTTACTATTTGCATTCGATTGCCAAGTTGTATTGGGGGGCCGCCATTATCGAGCCGTTCACTGGCACTGCTACCGTCCCCGATGCACGGTCGATAATGTTGTACCCGTTCGGGCACACCTCTCCTGCCTTTTGATAGCAGGCATCAAGAGTACGTCCCATGCCACTACAGCGCATTGAATATGCCGTCTTTCCATTGGGGCCAATGAATTGTTTTGGTTCAATGGCAGCGCACGATGCAAGGGACACTGCGACAAGAATGATTGATAGTCGTTTCATTTTTCCTCCCACTGGAATGAATGTCTCTCCAACAAGCCAATGTCGCTGAGGTGCTTCTCGCGCTGCGCGGATTCAGCCTGAGCTGCGCGCTTTTTCATGGCGATGAGCGTCGAGATAGAGGCAACAAGCACTGGCAGATTGAAGAGCTTGGCTTGAACGGCTTTTGCTTCAGTCTCCGAGAATGCCGGAGAATCCTGTGCGGGGGTGAGCAACTCGGCATAGTAGACACCCTTCAGGGGCACCTGCAATCCCACCTTAGCAAACGAATCGGCGGTGAAACCGTGTAGTCGAAGACTTGCCAGAGCCGCCGCTACTCGCGCCGAGTTCTCGGCACTTGGCTCGACGAGAAGATCCATGTCATCCGCCTGGCGCTCGGGGCAGTACCAGGCGATGGCCAGACCACGAACGATGACAAACTTGACGCCGGTAGTGAGCAGTGCGCGCACGAGTTCTTCGTTCGCGCCAAAGTGAACCAAGTTGTGAACCGGACCCCGAAGTGCGGACACCACGAGCTGGCAAAAGCGTTGTCCACGGACGGCCGGTTCGGTCGCTTGCGACGAACCAGGAACCGGCCGGCGGTGGTCAACGCGGTGGTGCTCATTGCGATGGCGCTTCGGTCATGTTTTTGCCTTCGGCGCGCCAGCGCCGCTCGAATTGCGCCGGCGGCACGTATCCCAAGGACGAATGCCTACGCTCCGTGTTGTAGTAGCCAATGTACTCGATGATCGCATGTTGCGCCTGATCTCGGGTCTTGAAATGCTCCCCGTTGACGCATTCAACCTTGAGCGTGCCGTTGGCCGATTCCATCGGTGCGTTGTCCCAGCAGTTGCCCTTGCGGCTCATCGACACCGTGATACCACGCGCTTTGAGTACGTCTCGGTAGTCCTTGGCCGCATACTGCGAGCCTCGGTCAGAGTGGTGCAGGAGGCCGCCTTCGGGATCGCGCCAGCCCAGTGCGACCTGCAGCGCTTCCAACGTCAGTTCCTGCGGCATCGTCGGGCTGGTCGCCCAGCCGACGATCTTGCGCGCAAAAAGGTCCAAGACCAGCGCCAGGTACAGCCAACCCTCAGCCGTCGGAACGTAGGTGAGATCGGCAAGCCACTTCTGGTTTGGCGCAGTGGCTTTAAAGTCTCGCTCCAACACGTTGGGGGCGATCGGGTGGGCGTGCTTCGAATCGGTCGTCTGTATCCGAAACGCCCTTCGCTTGCGGCTACGCAGATCGTGCTTGCGCATCAAACGGCCGATGCGCTTGTGGTTGACGGGGCGTCCAAGAGCTTCGCTGACCTCGGGCGTCATCCGCCGACGACCATAGCGGCCGCGGTGCTTGATCTGGGCACGTCGAATCTGAGCGACAACCTTCTCCTCGTCCAGACGTCGCTCAGACGGCTCACGTGTCACAGCCTGGTGCAAACCGCTGCGCGAAACCGAAAGCAAATCGCACATCATCGCAGTCGAGTACATCTCGCGGTGCTCCACAATCCAGGCGTACTTCACATCGACTCCTTCGCGAAGTACGCCGCCGCTTTTTTTAATATTTCTTTCTCGATCCGTAGCCGCGCGTTCTCCTGCCTCAGCCGTGTAAGCTCGGCCTCCAGCTCGGTGAGCGGTCGCCCCGGTGGTCGCTTCATCAGCGCCTCACCCTTGCGCGTCCTGGCAACCCAGTTACCCAACGTGCCTGGCGACATTTCCAACGAGCGTGCTACCTGCGGGATGCTGCGACCGCCGTCGATCACCTGCTTGACTGCTGCCACCCGAAATTCCTGCGTGTATTTTCGATCCGGTCCAGACTTCTTCATGCGTCCTCCACAAGGTCAAGATTGTAAACCTCGTGGTGTCCGTTTTTCGGGGACCAGATCATTGTCCCCGATGCGATTGCTCATATTGCCTAGCCTATGGCCCGATAAAACGCGAGTACATCTGCGTTCGATGAACGGACCTGGATATTCAACTTCGGACATCCGAGGTTCAGCAACAACCGCTCGACGCTCTCCATCAAGGCGCGTCCGAACCCCTGCCCGCGGGCCTTTGGCGCAACCGCAAGGTAGTTCACCCATCCGCGATGACCTTCGTATCCGGCCATAACGGTTGCAATCAAGTGATCTTCAACTGTCCCAACCAAGAATAGGTCCGGCTGGATTGTGAGCTTGCGCGCAATGTCTTTGCGAGGATCGTTCCATGGCCGCGTCAGACCACACTCCTCCCAGAGAGATACAACCGCGCCTTCATCGCTCGCTTGGTAGGCGCGTATGCCCATAATTCTGCGGCTTAACGTCACCGTTCACCCGGCCGAGGGACGGCGCGGAGCGCCGCTCCCGAGGATCGGGTGCAACGGTTTGTTAAGCAGCAACATTTGATAGAACTACTCCAATTAGCCAAAACCCGATCGCGGCTATGAGTGTTTGGACCCGATAGTCCAATCCAAGTACGCGAAAATGTCCTGGAATTACCGTCGCTGCGCCAAGCAAGTAACCTAGATTTGCGAATCCGTATCCCAGAATGAGGACGGCTGATGCAGGTGTCTTACCCATATACAGAATTCCCAAGGCAGGGTAAGCCAAAGCCAGAAGGCTCACGTACGGGAATCCATGACGCGGCAGCAGCTGCCTATGCTCATCAACGAAGCGCTGTTGGGACGGCTCAAGCTGGTCCGATCTGGCATATAGCTTGAGAGATCGTCCGAGGCTTGGTATTGCCAGCGTGAACGGCCCGACGAACTCCGGCCCCGGGCGCGGTTCCACTGACGCCTGCACAATCCACGCTGGGTCGTTCGAAACATGTTCGAGCGCCTTCTCAGGAAAGTGCGCCGCCATCTTCCAAAATGTGAGCCTGCCAAGCCTGACGAAGAACCCGGCGAGCAACCCAAGGGCTGCAGCGAACAGGATTAGGGCGATGATCGCATTCTCCATGTGTGCCCTTGCTGCTTAACGTGTAATGATTTGCCTAAAAGCAATTAAACCTGGTGCCTCATCCTACACCCGGCCCGAAACGCTTGCAAAAACACTGGCCTAGGCGTACTGTATAAAAACACAGGTCATGATAGGTCGATTGCGATGAATCAAGATACTGTTATTAAAGGAATTGAGAGCCCAGTAACGCGTCCTGCGCGTTTGATGGATCAGGTAGAGAATGCGATTCGGCGTCTGCATTACAGCCGTCGTACCGGCGAGGCCTACGCGCATTGGATCAAACGTTTCATCGTCTGGAGCGGGAAGCGTCACCCGGCGACGCTCGGCGAGCCCGAGGTGAGTGCGTTTCTGAGCCATCTGGCCTGCGATCGCAATGTTGCCGCCGCTACCCAGAATCAGGCCCTTGCCGCTTTGCTCTTCCTTTACAAGCAAGTGCTCGGCCGGGATCTCTCATGGCTGGACGGCATGGTTCGTGCCAAGCGCCCGGTGCGTCTGCCGGTGGTGCTCTCCCCGCTGGAAGCTGAGTCTTTGCTGGCGCAGTTGAAAGGAGTGCACGCGCTTATGGCGGGCCTTTTGTACGGGTCGGGCTTGCGCCTTATGGAATGCCTGCGGCTGCGGGTCAAGGACATGGATTTCGCCTATCGCCAGATTCTGGTGCGCGACGGCAAGGGCGAGAAAGACCGCGTGACCATGTTGCCCGAGCGCCTGGTGCAAACCCTGCACGCGCAATTTGGCGAAGCGAAACGCCTGCATGCTATCGATCTGCGCGAGGGATACGGCGAGGTGCATCTGCCTTATGCGCTCGCGCGCAAATACCCGCGTGCCGGCTACGAATGGGCTTGGCAATACGTATTTCCCTCGCAGCTGCGCTCAGTCGATCCGGATGATGGCAAGATTCGCCGACACCACATCCACGATTCCGTGCTGCACCGCGCGTTGAAGCAGGCCGCGGCCAGTGCCGGACTGACCAAGCCGGTGAGCGCCCACGTGCTGCGCCATTCCTTCGCCACGCACCTGCTGCAAAGCGGCTACGACATCCGCACAGTGCAGGAACTGCTCGGCCACTCCGACGTGAGCACCACCATGATCTATACCCATGTTCTCAACAGGGGCGGGCGCGGCGTGGCGAGCCCGCTCGATAGCGTCGGGCAGCCGCGCGTCGAGCAGCGGCATGCCGCGTATGGCGTGCCTGCCGGGGCCGCGGCAGGTCTTTGATGCGCCGGGGCCAAACTTCGCGTGGGGCCGGCTGTCCAACGGCGTAGAATGCGCACTCTTGCCCAAGAACCGATCAGCCCCATGCAGACCTCCACCGCTACCCCCGTCCAGTCGCAGCTCTTTGCCACCGCCGAATCCTGCCTGCTCGCGCCGCATGATCTCGGCGCGGGCAAGCTCGAGCGCGTGTTCGGCTCGATCATGGTGCCGCGCGTCGACTACGCGGATCTGTACTTCCAGTACGTGCGCTCCGAAGGCTGGAGCCTGGAGGAGGGGATCGTCAAGGCGGGCAGTTTCAACATCGAGCAGGGCGTGGGTGTGCGCGCCATTTCCGGCGAGAAGACCGCGTTCGCCTTTTCCGACGACATCAGCCTGATCGCGCTGGAAGACGCGGCGAAAGCCACGCGCGCGATCGGCGCGAGCGGGCAGGCGGGCCGCGTGCGGGCGCATGGCCGAGCGGCGGTCGCGCGGCGCGGCGCCGGGCGCGACCTGTATCGCCCGGCCGATCCGCTCGCCTCGCTTGCGGATGCGGACAAGGTGCGGCTGCTGGAGCGGCTCGAAGCGCATGCGCGCGCGCTCGACCCGCGCGTGGTGCAGGTGATGGCGGGGCTGGCGGGCGAATACGAGGTGGTGCTGGTGGCGCGCTCCGACGGCTTGATGGCGGCCGACGTGCGCCCGCTGGTGCGCGTTTCGCTCACCGTGATCGTCGAGGAAAGCGGCAGGCGCGAGCAGGGCCACGCCGGCGGCGGCGGGCGCTTCGACTACGCTTATTTTGACGATGCGCGCCTGCGCGAGTTCGCCGGCATGGCGGTGGATCAGGCGCTGGTGAATCTGCGCGCGCGGCCGGCGCCGGCGGGCAGCATGACCGTGGTGCTCGGACCGGGCTGGCCCGGGATACTCCTGCACGAGGCGATCGGCCATGGCTTGGAGGGCGATTTCAACCGCAAGGGCAGTTCGGCCTTCTCCGGCCGCGTCGGCGAGCGCGTCGCGGCCAAGGGCGTCACCGTGGTCGACGACGGCACCATTCCCGACCGGCGCGGTTCGCTCAACATCGACGACGAGGGCAACCCGAGCCAGCGCACGGTGCTGATCGAAGACGGCATCCTGCGCGGCTACATGCAGGACAGCATGAACGCGCGCCTGATGGGCGTGCCGGTCACCGGCAACGCGCGGCGCGAATCCTACGCGCACACCGTGCTGCCGCGCATGACCAACACCTACATGCTCAACGGAGGGCGCGATCCGCAGGAGATCATCGCCTCGGTCAAACGCGGCCTGTACGCGGTCAATTTCGGCGGCGGGCAGGTCGACATCACCAATGGAAAATTCGTGTTCTCCGCGTCCGAAGCCTACCTGATCGAGGACGGCAAGGTCACGCATCCGGTCAAAGGCGCCACGCTCATCGGCAACGGGCCGGATGCGTTGAAGCGCGTCAAGATGATCGGCAACGACATGCGCCTCGATACCGGCGTCGGCACCTGCGGCAAGGACGGCCAGAGCGTGCCGGTCGGCGTGGGCCAGCCCACGCTGCGCATCGACGGCCTGACTGTTGGTGGAACCGCCTAGGGGCGGTAGGGCGGAACCGTTTAAGCGGTAGGGCCGAACCGCTTATACCTGTTGCAAAATGAGCTGTCATTCCGAGGCCGCAGGCCGAGGAATCTGCTTTTCATTTGATTCAAAAGCAGATCCCCCGCTAGGCTCGGGATGATATTGGCAAGGGTGGTCGTTTTACTGCAGGTCCCGAGGCCGTAGGGCGGCATCGCCCGAGTGGCGCTCGACGCCCGCCCTGGGCTAGCGCTCGACCCAGTTCTTCGATCGCTGCAGCGCCCGCGTCCAGCCCTCGAGCCGCGCCTGGGCTTCGGCGCGGCTCATGGAAGGTTCGAAGCGCCGCCCCACTGCCCATTGGCGGCCGATTGCGGCGGTGTCTTTCCACACGCCGGTCGCAAGTCCGGCGAGATAAGCCGCGCCGAGCGCGGTGGTCTCCAGCACCTTGGGACGCAGCACCGGCACGCCAAGCAGGTCGGCCTGGAACTGCATCAGCGTGTCGTTGGCCGCGGCGCCGCCGTCCACGCGCAGCTCCCTCAGGCGGATGCCGGCATCTTTTTGCATCGATTGCAGCACTTCCGCCGACTGGAAGGCGATGGCTTCGAGCGCCGCGCGCGCGATATGCGCGCGCGTGGTCCCGCGCGTGAGGCCGAGTATGGTGCCGCGCGCGTAGGCGTCCCAGTGCGGCGCGCCCAGGCCGGCAAAGGCCGGCACCAGGTAGACGCCGCCCGAGTCCTCGACGCTCGCGGCGAGTGCTTCGACGTCGGCCGATGAACGGATGAAGCCCAGACCGTCGCGCAGCCACTGCACCACGGCGCCTCCGATGAATACGCCGCCCTCGAGTGCGTACTGCGCTTTGGCGCCGTGCTGGGCGCAGCGGGTGGTGAGCAGGCCGTGTTTGGACGCCATCGCCCTGGCGCCGGTGTTGAGCAGCATGAAACAGCCGGTGCCGTAGGTGTTCTTGGCCATGCCGGCCGAGTGGCAGGCCTGGCCGAACAGGGCCGCCTGCTGGTCGCCGCCGATGCCGGCAATCGGGATCGGCGCGCCGAAAATTTTCTTTGCGCTTTCGCCGTATATCCGGGAAGAGGGCACGACCCGCGGCAGCAGCCCGCGCGGAATGCGAAACAGCGACAGCAGCGCCTCGTCCCAGTCTCCAGCGTGTATGTCGTAGAGCATGGTGCGCGAGGCGTTGGTCACATCGGTGATGTGCAGCGCGCCGCCGGAGAGCTTCCATGCGAGCCAGCTGTCGACGGTGCCGAAGGCGAGCTCGCCGCGCTCGGCGTGCAATCTCAGGCCGGGAACGCTGTCAAGCAGCCAGGCGAGCTTGGTCGCGGAAAAATAGGGGTCGAGCACCAGGCCGCTCGTGCTCTGCACGATCCGCGTCTTGCCGCGCCGTTTCAGCTTGGCGCAGGCGTCGGCGGTGCGCCGGTCCTGCCAGACGATGGCGTTGTGCACCGGCTGGCCGGACTTTCGCTCCCACAGCAGCGTGGTCTCGCGCTGGTTGGCGATGCCGATGGCGGCGATGTCCGCCGCCTTCAGACCTGCCTTGGCGAGTGCGCGCCGCGCGACGCCGAGCTGCGAGGACCAGATCTCCTCCGGATCGTGCTCGACCCATCCTGGGTGGGGGAAGATCTGGCGGAACTCCTGCTGCGCCTGCGCGCGCACGCTGCCGTCTTCGCCAAATACGATGGCGCGGGAGCTGGTGGTGCCCTGGTCGAGCGCGAGGATATGCTTCATATTCTTTTGGTTCCCCGGTTGCGCATAGTGACGATTCTAATCGAGTGGCAGAGAAAGCGTGCAACGGGCGACCGCCTGCTTTGACGCCTGCATCCGCAGGCGTGCGCGGCGCTGCGCCGATCCCGGGGCAGGCGATTGTGTTACTATTTGATACTTGTTTCGACGATTTTTTTCAAAGCAATGCCGTTGTCCGCCGATTTCCCCTCCCGCATCCGCAAACACACCCGCAGCGTCCGCTTCGAAGGCTATGCGCGTGCCGACGGCTTGTGGGATATCGAAGGCCATCTGACCGACGTCAAGCCCGACGATTATGTACTCGCCTCAGGCGTGCGGCCGGCCGGAAGTCCGGTGCACGACATGTGGGTCCGCCTCACCATAGACCGGCGCATGAACGTGGTCGGCGCCGAGGCCAGCATCGATGCCATGCCTTATCCGCCGTATTGCGCGGAGATCGCGCCGGATTACGCGGCCCTGGCCGGGCTCAATCTGATGCGCGGATTCCGCAGGGCGCTGTACGAGCGCTTCGGCGAAGTGCGCGGCTGTACCCATGTGACCGAGCTGCTGAGCCAGTTTCCCTCGGCCGCGATCCAGGTGCTCGCCGGAGAGCAGCGCGACAACCACGACGACGGCAGGAAGCCGTTCCAGCTCGACCGCTGCCATGCGCTCGACACCGGCGGCGAGGCGGTACGACTGTATTACCCGCGCTGGCGGCGCGAAGCGAAGACCGGCACCGATTGACGCCGATTGACCTGGGTCAATGCGCTTGCGTACACGTCTGCCGGATCATCCCATTGCGGTTCAACCAGGAAGCGAGAAATGAAAATCCACGAATACCAGGCGAAGGAAGTGCTGCGCAAGTACGGCGTGCCCACGCCGCGAGGCGTGCCCTGCTTCTCCGTCGACGAAGCAGTCAAGGCGGCGCAGTCCATACCGGGCAAGGTGTGGGTGGTGAAGGCGCAGATCCATGCCGGCGGCCGCGGCAAAGGCGGCGGCGTGAAGCTGGCGAAATCGCTGGACGAGGTGAAAAGTTATGCCGGGCAGATCCTCGGCATGCAGCTGAAGACGCACCAGACCGGCCCCGAGGGGCAGAAGGTGCGGCGCCTGCTGGTCGAGGAGGGCGCCGACATCAAGAAGGAACTCTACGTTGGCATGGTGGTGGACCGGGTCACGCAGAAGGTATGCCTGATGGCTTCGAGCGAGGGCGGTATGGACATCGAAGAAGTCGCCGCCAAGACGCCGGAGAAGATCCACAAGGTGTTCGTCGATCCCGAAACCGGACTCAAGGACGCCGAGGCCGATGAGATCGCGGCGAAAATCGGCATACCCGCGGCGTCGGTGCCACAGGCGCGCGCGGTGCTGCAGGCGCTGTACAAGGCGTTCTGGGATACCGACGCCAGCCTGGCCGAGATCAATCCCCTGGTGCTCACCGGCGACGGCCGCGTGGTGGCGCTGGACGCCAAAATCAATTTCGATTCGAACGGGCTGTTCCGCCATCCGGACATCGTCGCGCTGCGCGACCTGGACGAGGAAGACGCGGCCGAGATCGAGGCGTCGAAATACGACCTGTCCTACATTTCGCTCGACGGCAACATCGGCTGCCTGGTGAACGGTGCCGGCCTCGCGATGGCGACCATGGACACGATCAAGCTGTACGGCGCGGAGCCGGCCAACTTCCTCGACGTCGGCGGCGGGGCCACTGCGGAAAAAGTGACCGAAGCGTTCAAGATCATGCTCAAGAACCCGAAGGTCAAGGGGATACTGGTCAACATCTTCGGCGGCATTATGCAGTGCGACACCATCGCTACGGGCGTGGTCGCCGCGGCGCGCGAGGTCAACCTGTCCGTTCCCCTGGTGGTGCGCATGAAGGGCACCAACGACGAGATGGGACGCAAGATCCTCAAGGATTCCGGCCTGCCGATCATTTCAGCCGACAACATGGCCGACGCGGCGGAGAAGATTGTTGCAGCCGTTGAAGGTAAATAGGGAAAATATTCAATGTCCATCCTGATCAACAAGAACACACGCGTCGTCACCCAGGGCATCACCGGCAAGACCGGCCAATTCCATACGCGCATGTCGCGCGACTACGCCAACGGCAGGAACTGTTTCGTCGCCGGCGTGAACCCGAAAAAAGCGGGCGAGGATTTCGATGGCATTCCCATCTACGCCAGCGTCAAGGATGCGAAACAGAAGGCGGGCGTCGATACCTCGGTGATTTACGTGCCGCCGCCTTTCGCAGCCGCAGCGATCTGGGAGGCGGTCGACGCCGATCTGGCTCTGGTGATCTGCATCACCGAAGGCATACCCGTGCGCGACATGATCGAGGTCAAGAACCGCATGCGCAAACACAACAAGAAGGCGATCCTGGTCGGTCCGAACTGCCCCGGCGTGATTACCCCGGACGAAATCAAGATCGGAATCATGCCCGGCCACATTCACAAGAAAGGGCACATCGGCGTGGTGTCGCGCTCAGGCACGCTCACCTATGAGGCGGTGGGCCAGCTGATGGAGCTCGGCATCGGACAATCGTCGTGCGTCGGCATCGGCGGCGATCCGGTGAACGGTATGAAGCACATCGACGTGCTGAAAATGTTCAACGACGACCCGGAAACGGACGCGGTGATCATGGTGGGCGAAATCGGCGGCTCCGACGAGGAGACCGCGGCATACTGGGTCAAGGACAACATGAAGAAGCCGGTGGTCGGCTTCATCGCGGGAGTTACCGCGCCGGCAGGCAAGCGTATGGGCCACGCCGGCGCGATTATTTCCGGCGGCAAGGGCACGGCGCAGGAAAAGCTGGAGGTGATGCAGGCCTGCGGCATCAAAGTGACGCGCAATCCTGCTGAAATGGGCAAGACACTCAAGGCGATATTGAAGATTTAGCAGGCACGGGCCGGCTGCGCGCGGATTCGAGCTGAACGTATTCGCCGCTGTCCCGGTCTAAAATTTGTTGGCGGTAGTCGGTCTAAAGAACGGGGGAGGGTGAGCCTGTGTAATCCAGGAGCCCGCGCCCGATGTGGTCTGCAGCAAGGCAGATCGCAGGTGTCTTTGAAAGCAAACTCATTTGCACAGGGGAAGCTCTGAGCCCCCGACGCAATCGGAGCTTT
>Ga0307377_10005787_pt1 | contig 13132 bp, 11 predicted proteins | sample TR3MG_FD_202535 | JGI IMG/M metagenome (GOLD analysis project Ga0307377, IMG submission 202535) | Soil microbial communities from Risofladan, Vaasa, Finland - TR-3 | ecosystem: Environmental > Terrestrial > Soil > Coastal area > Acid sulfate soil | place: Finland: Risofladan, Vaasa | collected... | reverse complement strand
CCGCAACGGCATGCATCTGCGGGGTTTCAAGCAGCCGCTCTCCCGGTAAAACATCAAACCGGGTAACTTTCCAAATACATATTTGCTATGAGGTCGGCGCTCAGGGCCGGGCTCGTCCAATAAACGGTTCAGATCGTGGCTTCGCACGATCTAACCTTATTCGTTAGGCGCGCCGGGTGTATCCTAATGGTCATAAGTTACTGGTCAGATAAGGAATTGAACGCACACCGGGACAGAATTAACGGATACAAGGTAGTTTTATACCGACATTGGGCAATTGGACTGATGCCAATTTCGTCGAATTCAAAGTTGGATTGCAGAAAGGCGCCGCCTGCATGATTTGGGACCGATACAAGTTTAATCTTGTGACTCAGCGTTTTCTTGAAAAACGTTGGGAAACTGCCATAGGGCAGAGGGTCCGCAATGAAGTGCTATCGGGACTGAAAAACTCTGTAGAAGTCCGCGCGATACTAGATCCATATGTTCTAGATCATCCTGAGAACGTTGAGCCCTATAGCCATCCTTATTACCCCAAGGACGCGATGGGTGCTGATGATTTTTGGGTGCTCACACAAGACGATCTACGTGGAATCAATTTCTACAACGAAGACTTCACGGGAAGTCCGTCATTCGAAAAGAAACAGCTAACGTACAGTTCTTTCTATAACTGCAATCTGAGCAAAGTTAATCTGGAGAGGACTGATCTCTCATTTGCTCGTCTAGAAAAGTGCAATCTAGACGATGCGGTCTTTGCTTACTCCGGCGGTTTCTCGACTCGGCTGATCAATTGCTCCGCCAAGAGGTCTGTCATGTGGACGTGCGGTTTCAGGGACTGTGACTTTTCCGGAACTGACTTCTCTGGCACCTATTTTGAAGATGTCGTCCTTGAGGATCTGAAGGTCGACTACCTCACCAAGTTTGATCTACATTTACCCGAGCGATGGAACACACGAACGCTGCCTCGAAGTCAAAAGCCCGACGTACTTCGTGCAATTCGGCTTGCGTACGAGCGTGCTGAGATTTGGTCTTCTATGGATCGATTCCTGGCGACAGAAAAGGCGGAGGAACGGAAGGAAATACTGTGGCCACGACTCGTGAATGCGCGATCCTTGGAAAACGCAATGGCGTGGTTTGGCAGCCTCGTGTCAGGATGGTCATCCGGCTATGCGACGGCACCTGGCCGAGTTCTAATGCTCTCAGTTCTGACAGCTCTTGCTTACACCGGTGCTTACATCACGCTAGGTATGCCAGACAAGAATATTGATGCAATGCAGGCACTATACTTCTCTCTGACCACGTTCGTGAGTTTGGGTGACGGAAACATTATTTACGGCTCTGGTCGCCCCTATATGAGGCTCCTGACCACGACAGAGGCTTGGCTTGGTGTGGTCCTTATATCGCTCTTCGTCGTTGTGCTCGCCCGCAGGCTGTTTAGACGATGAATCTACAATCTAACAGAAACATTGAGGGGATCGCCCGGAGAAACCAACAGCATATAGCAAAGCCCTTCAAGCTTTCGCAGAATCCGCCTCTGCAAAGCAGTTGAAGCGCAATCTGTTTATGCGTACTACGAGTGTAGGGGGTAGCATGAAATGTAAATACTGCGACCAGAAGCTAATCAAAATTGACCGCCGAGAGGAAATGGCAGATCTGGATGGTGAGGTCACAGACGGCCAAATGGCGGATTATTTGGCCGCTGAACTTTCAGGGGACCATGGCGCATGGGGTATTGGAATTGTCGGGTATTACTGTTCACGCTGCAAAATGACATTTGAGGTCATCAGCGACCAGTTGAAAGACTATAGTTCTTTGATTCTTAATTGGCACGAAAAGGCCAAGGGTGGTGATTATTTTTCCCGATTTGTTTTTGAATATTTGGCACTCATTGCCCACCTAAAGAACAATCTCTTTATCGACGCAGCAAGTGACAGAAGAGCAATCCAGTTTCTCAAGCAAGATACGATTCGGGAACAGTGCTATTTGCAAACCGTAATGGCGAATCGCCAATTGCTTGAACTGTGGCAATCTGTGATCGCAGAATTAGGTCGAAATCCACTCCACAACACGTCAAAAGATTGGGATTACCCAGAAATTGATGCCTGGTGGAACAGCACCGGTAAAACGCCCGATCACAAAGATCAATCCCAGAAAGGTGTTGTGAGATCGCTGTCTGACTGGGGAAATATGGTCGAATATTGGTACGGCGTAAGAAATAATCTATTTCATGGAGGGAAGGATCCAGATATTCAAAGAGACTGTTTCATCGTCGAACACGCCTATGAAACCTTGGCAAAATTTATGGACAACGAAATTGCGGCTGGTTCGTGCGTATAAACGCAACGCATTAAACCACTCACTGAAGGCCCTCCGTTCTTGACCGGTCGGCGCTTGAGCTCAATCGTTGAATGTCCGCTTCTGAGAAGTGCAGACAGCCGCTAATGGTCGCTGACCTCAGTAGTTCCTGATACCAGACATTGTGAAAATTCACTAACGCTAATGCCGGCTCTTAAAAAATTAGGCTGTATGCAATGATAACCGACGACAACCTTACCGACAGTCTCAATCATGCAGACGCTGGGACCTTTGCGAGCTTCGTTGAGCTTATTGAAATCTTACCTTTTATCTCTGGCGTTTCGATCTATCGTGGGCAAGCGGTGAAGGGCCAACTGATGCCTGGCGTTGCACGGAGCAACCCAAAACTAGACACAACTAAGGTAGAACGCGAAGTACTTGAGCAACTAGCTTTGCTAGGGGCAAATCATTTGGATTCGCCGTCACCGTTGGATATGATGGTAGTAGCTCAGCATTTCGGTCTCAAAACTCGCTTGCTGGATTGGACAAGCAATCCTCTTGCTGCCCTTTGGTTTGCATGTGCTGACTCTATTCAGGGCGACGCATATGTGTATGCTTTGGCCGCAGAAAACTTGCTCGCGCGAAACTTATACTCCGCCGACCCATTTGACCAGAACGAGACACGAGTATTCCAGCCACGCCAGAACAACCCGCGAATTGTGGCGCAACACGGATGGTTCACGCTTCATCGCTATTCAGCTAAGGACAAAAAGTTCGTACCACTTGAACTCCATGCGAGGATCAAGAATTACATCACCGAGATCAGAATTCCCGCCACCTCCCGTGAAGGAATGCTCCGCTCTCTTGACCGACATGGCACGAACCTTCGGGTACTTTTCCCAGACTTGGAAGGACTCTGTCGCCATCTCAACTGGAAACACAATGGAGGCTAACCCGTCATCGACGACGCAATCGATAAAACTGCTTCAGCCAGAAATGTACGATGTGAGCGGCCGCTTCTACAATGCTCTATTTCCGCTTCGGGCACAGACCTGTCGTAGCCTGAAAGGCGAAGCTGCCGCTCAACGTGATTGTCGGCCGAACGGCAGGTGACCGATGCATTGCCGACCGAGGCGGAGCGGAGGCCCAAGGTCGGCTGTGGCCGACGACCTGCCCGATAGATTGATTTCGGCTCTGGCAGGAGATCGGCCAAATCAGACCTTGAAGCTGCGATCCAAATATGTCGGCAATGGGTCGGTTACCCGCCGTTCAGCCACAGATCACTCGGAACGGCAGCAGCTTGATCTGACGAATGTGAACTCTCGCCCCACAGCTGGCGCCCAACTTGCCTAGTGAAAGTGCACAAGTCCGACCGTCACAGCCTCGGCAGCACGTCGTGCTCGTAGATCTCGATGGGTGTCATGCCGTCTATGCTGCAGTTCTGCCCATGCATTTCACGCAGTGGCTCCTGATACCCGCCGACGGCCACGAGCCCGTAGCCCAGCCGACTTTCGCCGAAAGTAATTTCCCTGGCCGGAAGGTGCTTCATGAGTGCCAGCATGTCCGACCGGTCGCGTTCCAGGAAACGCTCGATGGACATTCCTTGCATGCTGAGCGCCTCTCGGACCTCTGGCGATATTAGCTCCGCTGGCGACAGTCGATAGGGGCGAAATTCCTTTACCATGGCCATGGCGGGCAGCGCTTGCATCATGTCTATGTTGTCATATGCTTGGTACTTCACGGTCACGTCCGCGACAGCAAACGGAGGTGCCACGACGATCGCATGCGGCGCAGTGAAACGCCCGACGTCAATCGAATAAAAGTAGCGCGGTTCCCTAGACACCGCCCGCGGGAAGTAGATCGCCAGGTTGCTCTTCGCGGTGTAGTTCCACACTCCGAGCTCGTCAAGAATTCGGGACAAGATGCCTGATGCGACGACGCACAACCCAGGGCGTCGGTCACGCGCGACCCGGCGGCAAACTGCGTCGGCGGCTACCAGCACCTTCTTCTCAGCGGCAAGGAGATAGTCCGAAGAGTAGGTTCTTGCCTCGACGAGCCGCGCGACCATGGTCAACGCTTTCGGGTCCTGACGCTCAGCGCACAGAAATGCTGCACAGTCGTGCAAGCCGGGTCTTGATGGGTCGATGTCGCGGTGAATGAACCACTCCTCGAGCTGCATCTGGCTGGTCTGGTTCGACAAAGGCCAAAGTGCAGCCACCGGCAGTCTTGCCGCCGCCCCGGCGGTGTTCGCCATCAACTTGCGTCGTCTTGCTTCACCCATGGAATTACCCCCCGTTGCCCATATCTCGTTCGAGAGTTTCAACGATCCCGCACCCGGTTTGCGGCCGCCAGAAAATCTTGGAGGGGCGATGCCAATCACAGCATTGCCGAATCAGGCTCGACGCGAGCTGATAGTTTGCGGTAATGCTACGAGAGACGAACCATGTGCGCCCCGAGCAGATTATCGAATGCTCGTCCTGCAATGATGACTTGCGATCCGGCCATCTGTTTGGTTGCGCATAAGTCAACGAACGGTTTCAACAGATAATTCTCGCTATCACGCAAATCCCCCGCCTTTAGGAACTGCGGCGGGAAATCAACGATTAAGAATCCGGGATAGTTGTACTTCCCGTCCTTCGTCAGCGACAGCAACGCGTAGTGGTACGCGATCTGGATCATGCAGGTCGCTGTCCCGCCAGCCTTCACCGTCCACCGTTGGTTGTCCAGATACACTTCAAAATCATCACGGCGCAGCCTGACCGTTACACGCCCAGTCTTCCACCGACTCAAGCTATCGGTATTAACCAAGTTGAGATAGTCGTTCATCCGGTCGGCGATAAGGTCGCCCAAAGACCCAAAATCGATGGTTGGGGTAAGCCGCTTGATCGCGATATCGAGCTCCGCGATTTGGGCATCGAGCACGGCAATCCTCGCGCTCATGTCATCCCTCGAACCGATTGCCCGCTCGACGCGATCGAGTTGCTGCAACTGCTCATCGATTTGCCCCGCCTCCTGATCCAGCAACGCGATGTCTGGCGGGACCGCACGTACGGCCAGAGATTGCGCCGCAGCGACTGTTCGCGTCTCGGTGCTGATCCGGTGGTTGATGTTGGCAATCTGAATCGACAGTGCCTTCAACTCCTGATCGAGCTCGCCGACCAGTCTATTTAGCTCCTCGCGTTCCTCGACAACCTGTTGTTCCTCGAACTCGATACGGCGAGTCCCCGCAGCGTTATCGCCTTGGCGCTCGACATGAATCTGTCCGCAAACCGAGCATCGATCAGGGCTGCTTGCTCGGTCGGGAACCTCCTGGTCGCAGGCTGGACAATGGGTAACCCGAAGGTCCGCAAAGACAGAAGCCCCTACCTTCGCTCGCGCCAGACGTTCAAGTTCCGCCGTCAGAGACGCCGCATACGCGACCAACTCCGCCTGGCGGCGAGCGGTATCGTTACGTTGAGCTTCGGCCTTGCCAAGTTCCCCATGTAGACCAAGCAGGTGCTCCCGCATCACATCGTAGTTCGGGTTCGCCCCCGCAGCACCTTGCCGGTCGAAGTCATCAAACAATGCGGCTCGCTGAGTCTCGATTGCGGAAAGTCTGTTCCGCAGGCGCTGCCGCGAAGTCGCCACCGAGTCCGGGGTCACCGCCACGGTCATTCCGGGTTGCCCAACGAGATCGACGGCGAGGTCTTGCATGACGCCGACGAATACGTCCTTCTGGGCTTCCAGGTGGTCCACCTCCTTTTTCTTGGCAACCCTCTCCATGAATTCCTCCGGATAGAGGCTGGTTGCGGTCCCGAGGAAATGAAGAATGCAGGCGGAACGGGTAGCCTCAGGCTGCTTTTCGGCAAAGCCGCTCCATTGCCGTTCCTGCTTGTAAATGTGCCGAAACAGCTCGCGCCAGCTTAAGTCGTGCCAACTGCGTTCGTAGGGATTGCCGCTGGGAATCTGGATCACCGGAATGTTCAGCTTCTCCAGCAGAAAAGTAGAGAACTCTAATGGAGCCAATTTTTCGCCATCCACGAGAATCTTGCTCTTTGCTCCGGCTTCCTTCCAACGCCGTTCGACGACAATCTCCTCACCGTCTATAACCAGCGTAACGGCAATACGCTCATATTTCTCGGCGAGCGCCGCATCGAACGCTTCATCGACCTTCCCTGTATCACCCAAAACATAATCGATCATGCGCAACCAAGTCGTCTTCCCCGCTTGCAGTTCGCCGACGATGACATTGACGCCAGGCTTGAGTTCGAGGGAGTCCTGTTCGTCCTCAATGGGATACCGCACCGCCTGCTTAATCTGGATTTTTCTTGCGGTCATAGAATCAATTCCCCGAGTTTGCGCTGCTTGACCTCTGCGTCGAAGACCTCGTAGACCAGGTTCTTCAGCTGCGTGCCCGATTTTCTGCCGAGCAGTTTGCGCACCGCCTTCATTTGATCGATAAGTGGTCGATATGCATCGCTTTTCGACAGAGCCCCGACCTTGTCGTGCCCAAGCGGCGTCAGCGCAAACTCATACGAGTGGTTGTGCTTGGCCACCGTCATCAGTCCGCGCGCCTCCAGGAAACCGAGAATCTGGTAGTAACGCTTGTCCCATGGCCCATAGTGGTGGCGTACCATCGCCGATTCCATCTGCTGGGTTGCCGCGGCGGCAGCTTGATCGAGATGTCGGGCGATCCGCTCGAAGAAGTTGGGATAGCGCACAAAGAAATCAAGTTTGGCCAGCTTTGTGAGCCCATCGATTTTGTCGCTCGCGCCGCAGTGGTGTAGCAGCAAGAGCAGCCGCGCGGCATGCAACTCGGTGATGTCGTCGGCCGCCAGCGGCAACGATGTCGGCATGTTGCCCAGAGTCCGCGCCGATCTCATGGCCGGAACTTTGTGAAACGATGGCGGCAGCGGGCAGTAATTTCGTACATGCATCCCGCCAAATATCCCGACATCACTGGCGCAGCCGGGTTCGCTGGCGGCGGGCTTATGGAGCGGACGTCGTCCAGGCAGCGCGCATGAAAATAAACGCCCGTTTCGTCGATTTTCGCCGAATCCAGTGATGATCGAAGGGCGTGTAATCTATCGAGAACTTGCCAGTCAAGATTGTCGATTTGTTGCGTATCGAGGTAGCCGGCCTGTCGCCGCGTCTGTAGGTAATAGCGCTGTTGATCCTTGGCGGCCTCAATGCACACCAGATCGAGGCCCGCATCGGCAAGCTTTTGCTCCAGCTTCTCGGTCTTGCCCAAGTCCGGGTAGGGATTGATCCACGTCTTCAGCTTTTCGAGAAGCTGGTTACGCGAAACCGCCTTTTTCTTCCACTTGGCGGCGCCAAATTCAGCGGTCTCCTTGGCCAGCGTAAGAAGATTCTCATAGATGCCTTTCACGGTATCGGGATCGCTTGGATGCCCAAGGCCATGCACGGCAGTTGTCAGCGACTGGTGGTTCAGGTGTTTAATGTCACGCTCGGCGATTACGTCCCAACAAGCGTTGATCAACCAGTAGGCCGTATCGTTTCCCTTGATCGACTTCGCTCCATCGAGACGTTTGCCAACATCCTCCAATAGGTTCTTGAACTGCGGAAACGCGGCAGACCGGTGCTCGTGGCCGCGCTCACGGGTTTCAAGAAGTTCCAAATCCGAGTTTGCCTGCCGACATGTAACGATACGGAACCACGACGGCTCCAGGTACTTGTCCTGACCCAGGCTCTTCTCCAGAATCGACGATCCCAAGCCATCAGGCTTTGTCGGGGACTTTGGTCTTTCACACAGCTTCGCGACCGACCAAAGTTGATCGGGATGCTCCGCCTTAACCTGTACGAACTCGATTATTTTCTCGACATCCCTTTGCCACACGAGTCGTATGTCGTCATAGGTTTCGCATGCGACTTCTATCAGATCACCACGCAGCAGCATTTGGATATAGAAACCCGCTGCTACGTCGTCCTGATAGGCGAAGCCCCGGCGTGCGGGAATGCCGCCCAACACTTCAGGCGCTGCGTCGAACACGGACGGCAACGTGGGTGCCGCAGTAGTTGATTCTACCTTCGTACTCATGGTCGATGAGTATGCCTCCCCATTGCCCGCGCATAGTTTGTTGTTGATCGGCGCCCGCAATAGCGGTAAGCGAACTGGACGCCGAGCCCGGAAGAAGCATCCGGCGCTAGTATATGCCACACGACTCCGTCGATGCGAACCGAGTTCTCACCAGTTTCGCGCAGCCTCTTCGTCTCTAACATCGTCCAGCATGCCTGCAAGTTGTAGTGGTCCATCATCGGCGGGCAGCAATCCGCAGTCCGATAATTCATTAATGCCTTGCATAAAGACAGCTTCGGCCGAGTTGACCTCGTTGTGTATCGGCCAGCTCTTCGGCCAAGGCTGACGGCGGACAGAAGAAAGTCGTAGGTCGGAAATCGGCTGGATTGTAGCCTGTGCCGGCGTCGGAAGGACGAACGAAGGTGTAGAAAAACGTCATTCATGCCTGCATTTTGCTGTGAACCAACCGGTATATCAAGCGTCATAGTCTTGTCTCCTTCGGATGCACGCCCATGGCTCGCTACAAACTCATCGACACCAGCCCGCGCTTTCTAGCCGTCGATCTCGAAAGGCAACTGCTGCCAGGCACCTTCGAGCACGCGCTGAACTACCTGGTCGATCGCGAACTCGACCTGCGTTGCTTTGATCGCCGCTACAAGAACGACTTCACCGGCGCCAGCGCCTACCCGCCGGCGATGCTGCTCAAGGTCGTGCTGTTCGCCTACAGCCGGGGTATCGTCAGCTCGCGCGGCATCGAGCGCGCCTGCCGCGAGCAGGTCACCTTCATCGCCCTGTCCGGCGACAGCACCCCGCACTTCACCACCTTTGCCGACTTTGTCAGCACCCTCGGCGCCGAGATCGAGCCGCTGTTCAAGGAAGTCCTGCTCATCTGCGACCGCCAGGGACTCATCGGCCGCGAGATGTTCGCCATCGACGGCGTCAAGCTGCCGGCTAACGCCAGCAAGGGCAAGAGCGGTACCCGCGCCGACTTTCAGCACCAGGCCGACAAGATGGAAGCCGCCGCCCGCGCCATGCTCGCCCGCCATCGCGAGAACGACGCCCTGGCCATCGAGCCCGCGCTCGCCGAGAAGGAAGTCCGCCAGATCGAACGACTGACGAAAGGCGCGGCCCAGATGCGCCGGTGGCTCGCCGCCAATCCACAAGATCGCAAGGGAGCCAAAGGCAAAGTCATCAAGAGCAACCGCACCGACAACGAATCGGCCAAGATGGCCACCAGCAAAGGCGTGATCCAGGGCTACACCGGCGTGGCCGCCGTCGACGACCGCCATCAGATCATCGTCGCGGCGCAAGCCCATGGCACAGGCAGCGAACAGGCCTTGTTGCTGCCCGTGGTCGAAGCGGCCAGTCCGCTCTGTTCGGTCGATACCCTGATTACTGCGGACGCCGGCTACCACAGCGAGCCCAATCTCAAAGCGCTGGCCGAACAGGAGCGACCGGCCCTGATTGCCGACAACCTGATGCGCAAGCGGGACGAACGTTTCAAGGATCAGGTCAAGCACAAGGTCAAGCCCGATCCACTTTACGACAAGGCCCATCCGAAGAAGACGGCGCGGCATTACCGTCCGGCCGATTTTGTCTACGACGCCAAAGCCGGCACTTGCATTTGTCCGGCCGGGAAATCACTCTACCGGAACGGCGCCAGCTGCATCCACAACGGCCGCTTGGCGGTGAAATTCCAGGGTGCGCTACGGGACTGCCAGCCCTGTAGCCAGCGCGACAAGTGTCTGAGGAAACCGCAGACGACCAAGGCCCGGCAGGTCTGCTTCTTTCGCGGCAAGGCGTCCGGCGGCGCGGTGAGCTACACGGAAATCATGAAGCAGGCGATCGACTCGGAACGCGGACGTCGGCTGTATGGCGGACGTTTCGCCACGGTCGAGCCGGTGTTCGGCAACCTGCGCTACAACAAGGGGCTGGACCGGTTCACGCTACGTGGGCAGAAGAAGGTCGATGCGCAGTGGAAGCTTTACTGCCTGGTGCACAACATAGAGAAGCTGGCGCATCACGGGTATGCGGCGTAGCGGAAAAGGACAAGCGCGGCCCTGTCCAACGGGCATGTCACCGGCTTGACGCGGACGTCCGCGTCGACGGTACGCCGAAATCAAAATCGGGCGGTGAAATGACAAATGGCGCGGAGGAATCCACGCCGTTTGGGGCGGCCGTCCCCGCGTGAAATTGGGTTTTTCTACAGCTTCAACGTTCGAATTGCAGGGTTGTTGAACGCGAACCACCGACCCTGAGCGGGCGGTTCTACTCAGGAAAGTAGACGTCAACGTCTGTATTCAGTTGCCTGCCAGGGCTTGACATGAAAACTCTCATCCGTAAGGCACCTCTCCGCAGACTGCAGCAAGCGCCCTCAACTCGGGGCGCCCTTCATTAAACTTGAACGACGTGTGCCAATCGCACATAGAGGAGCTCAAAATCCTCCGAAAACTCGAAGATGTGCCCTACGAACTCGTAAGTCATGATGCCGGACTCGCCATTGTGTCTAATGGCAAACACCGGCCCACCGCTCATGCCTCGGATGGTTTTGGGCTCGACTTCGTAGCCGTGTATGACCCAAAAGTCGCGTTCAAACTGGCACACTAGATAGTCTTCGCCCACAGATGTCACCATGGATGCGCCACTGCTGTAGCTTCCGAAAGAAATCTTGTCGAAGGAAACGGCTTCGCGAAGTTCGCCGGGAAACCCACCGAAAGCAACAAATTCGCCCTGCTTCACTTCGCCAGGTGGCCACTGATCTGGCTCGGCGAAGAATGTGCCATCGAACGGGCCACCAACCTTGGCGACTTCCTTGGCCTGGTCTTCTGTTAGTGCGATGAGGGCATAGTCAAGCTTCTCATCTTCGGCCTTTAGCTGAGCCAGTGGGTCAAGCGCACAGTCCCCAAGCTGGAAGATGCTCGAACCGCTCGCCAGGCGTTTCCGATAACCGTTGAGCACGTGCGAACAAGTCAAGGCGAAATGCTGGCCGTTCAAGAGCAGCAACGACGCTGTCCCGCTGCTGACGGTCGCCGGTGTGCCAGGCTGCGTCCGAGCGCTGAAGTACGCAGCAGTGGCAAACTTGAGTGGGTACTTCTCCATCTCAATGCCAAGGGGGCCTGCGACCAGAGCCTTTGCTTCCTCGAACGTCTTGGGGTTCTCAAACATGCCGTCCCCGTTCAGTTCGAGGATTCAATTGTCTCTTCTGTTTCACCCGTGCCACCATCAGCCTCGGTGCCGCGCCTCTGTCGATGCTGTTCTAGCGCAAGTGCGACCATCTTCTCCGGGGCCTGAGGAATGATATTCACTGGTATAACTACCTCGCACGGCACTGGGTCTAAGCCTTTGATACACAGCTCAACCAAGGCGTTGCCTATAACACTGTGGAGGTAACGCGTGTAGTGCTCCACCTCTGCCTCTGTGACCTCGTTGAACTGCTCTGAAATACCGCCGTTCTCAAGGAGAGTGTGCAGCCGGCCGTTGGCGATATCCAGCGCAAACCGAAGGAAGACCGTCTTGCGTTCGTTGTGAGCAAGAAACTGAAGTACGCCTGGCGCGCTTCCTTCAGCGAACAAGACCATGTTCTGCATCGGCTCTGGCGCTTCATGAGGCCACAGCCGCACCGACACCATAGTCCGTTCAAGCTGGCCAAGTTCGCCAGCGTCGGTAATTTCCTCGCCAGCTTGAAGGCGGTGCAGCGTATTTGCGGGCAACAACCCATGCCAGGGTTCCGTGCGATCTCGGCTCTTATAGAGCTCCATGTCATCGGGGACGCCAGCGTCAATCTTCAGGTATCGAGTTGCCAAGCCGGCCATTACATCAAGGTCCGCCGTGATTCGCCGACGGTCAGCTGGGATGTCCGGGTCAACTATGGCTCCGCCGAGACTCGCATGCGCGACTGCGCATCTTCCTGAGTCGAACAGGTGCTTGCTAACGTCTAAACCCTGTGCGCGGAGATCGGTGACTCGCTTCGCTGCGGCACCGTCCAACTGGTCGAGGTTGGCCTGAAACCAGGCTACTCGATCCTTCGAGTTGAATTGAGACTCGACCACCTTGAAGAAGCTGAGAAACGAGTAAGGCTCGTGAACGTGACGTAGACGTCTGCCTTCACGCATGAACGCCAAGGCTTTGCGAACCTGGTCGTCCTCAATGATGGGCATGTAATTGCAGCTGAAGTACTTGCCGCCGTCGAGCGTCGTTGTGAATGTATCACGTGAACCATAGAGCACCGGACTTGTGCCCCAAACGCTTCCGGTAATGTCGGCCTGACCACCTTTGAACCAGCCGAGGACTGAGGCGAACCTGTAGAGCCTGGTCAAAGCACCGTCAATGTCGCCGTGCAGACTGGGTGTTGAGATACAGGGCGGCCGTCTTTCGTCGCCGCTCTTAGCGCTGCGCAAGACGTACTCGTGCCCGTCGTACAAGACCCAGACGTCCTCCTGTGGCCAAGCGACTGAAGAGGCCACGCCGGCCGTTAGCCAACCCTGGCAAGACTTCAGCTTTGCCTGGGCGGCGTCTCCAAAGAGATGTGGAATATATGGCGTTTTCATTGATCTTCCCACAGTTTCCCACAGCTGCCATCCAGTTGACAACGGGCCTGCTAAATCGCCACGCCTTTCTTAGACAGATCCTACGGCTGCTTTGGCAGCCAAAGCGGCTGGTGCCTGGACTAGCGTCGGACGTCGGCAATGGCCGAATTTCAGGCATTGGGGTGAGAACTATCAATGCGGGACTACGCGATTGCACCGACCCCAATTTACGGGGTTGCGTGAAATATTCTGGCCAAGCAGTCCAGCGGCAGATGTTTCCAGGGGGTTGATTCCATCC
>Ga0307377_10005783_pt1 | contig 13141 bp, 7 predicted proteins | sample TR3MG_FD_202535 | JGI IMG/M metagenome (GOLD analysis project Ga0307377, IMG submission 202535) | Soil microbial communities from Risofladan, Vaasa, Finland - TR-3 | ecosystem: Environmental > Terrestrial > Soil > Coastal area > Acid sulfate soil | place: Finland: Risofladan, Vaasa | collected... | reverse complement strand
TGAATTTAGTCTTATCATACAACCATAGGTAGGTAGCCCAAATGTATGCCTCCATGTGAGGACAGTAGTCAACATGGTCAAGATTAAAATAGTATTGCCATCCATTTTGCTGTAACTGCTTTTCATTTATGTTTTGTGGTCTAAATCCACGTATGCCGGAAGTGCGGAAATTAGCAAGTATTCCACGGACTATCGATCCATCCCAACGGTCTTCATTTGTTAAAGCGGATGAGGTAATAATACTAAGTAAAGAACGGGCATTGTCATCGCCCCAATAAAGACCGGGGGAAAAAGTCCATGCTCCGATTAAACCATATGATGGACTAGTAGAATCGGCAAGTGTGCCTTGGCAAGCCCCTGAATTAAACAATATAAAGTCATTAAGCTTATGCACTTGATTACGATAGTAATCCTTTTCTTTTAGTAGTTTCACACCACAAGCCAAACCCATTGCGACTTCTAAATTACAATCCGAACGCGTGCCCCGGCTTGCTGCTTGTTTGCCTGTGTAATAAATCATCTTAGATATATAGCATTCGCCTATACCATAAGTCCCATCTCCACGTGGCCAAGCATCTGGTATTGGGTCCCTACCTCTATCAACCGGCCAACCCGGATGGATATATAAGTGTGACCTGTCATAGTATTCCACACCTCGTTTCATTGCCTTAAATTGAGTATCTTCAGGTAGTTTATCGGTAGCAGAGTACATAGGTCTTACAGTAGGATCCCATTTCAGTAAAGGTAAGTTATTATTGCCGGTTGTCCATTTTAAAATCATCCCTATAACATAAGGCCAGGCGTCATTTGGAGCATAGCGTCCCGTAACAAACTGGCTAAGTTTTGTTGTGGTTACCAATATGTTACCACTTGGATGCTCAAATAATAGAGGCTGTGTTTTTTCGGGTAAGCCATAAACAGCAGTATTATATCCCTCAACACGAGCAAGTACCAAATGTGGAAATTTTGCTGCTACGGGCACATAATGACAATCTTTCATCTCCATAATACTCATCTTTGGTAATTTTGGACCAAAAGCATCGGAACTAACGACTGTACGCTCAACTACTGCACCGTATTCTCCTAATTCTATATATTCTGGCTTTCCGACCTTCATATTGGGTAACCACCAAGGATATTCAACATACAATCGAAGTTTTTTCTTAGCTGCAGCAAGAAACATTGCTGAATCTACGTTGGTACGTACGTCAGGATAATAATCTGCAAGAATCATTAATCCTGAACCCTCCTGTGCATTTGCTATTGCTTCCCGAACATCGTCAACCCGATTGAAGGCTATCCCATTTTTTTGTAATACAGTAACCAAATCATTGTCAGCTTTAGCTACTATTTGCAAATTCGTACGAATTTGACCAAATGCCATCCCGCAGAAATAAATTCCGAGACAAAGCATGGTGAATTTTTGTGTCATTAATTTTAATTTCATTTTTCCTCCTTTTTATAGTAATTAATTTTAACCTTTTACAAATTGATTATAATAAAGGTACCTCTTAGATCAAAATTTATCTTTTTTCATTCTGGGCCTCAAAGAAAAGTGAAGCAATGCGTTTCTGTCTTGAATCACCTTGATGATTGTAACTCTCCATCCGCTTTTCAAAGCCACGGTACATAGCTATTGCAGCTTTTGCATATGACCTGATCATGGCCTCTTTTCTTTGTTGATCTATTGGACGAAAATATCCTGGTCCCACTTCCATACCTATACGCGCCTGATAAGCCTCGAACGATTCTATGGCTGCAGTAACAAAGGTGCGGTCGTATTCAGTACCTGTTTCTTTGGTCAATAATATATCCAATTCCGAAAGTATGGTAAAAGGTTTCTGCAGTGAATCAGGCAAATCTGATTTTTGATCATTTTCTGTGATAAGTGCAGGAACCACAGGATATTCCGCTGAAATTTCCTCCTTTTCCCAGCTTCCGTTTGTAACTATTTCTATTTTTGCCTCATTTGGTAATTCACTGTACATAAGAACTACCTCTTCAGGTGTTTTAATATTCAATTTTTTACCGTTGACTTTTACCGACTTCACCTTTGGGCCACCATTACGGCAGGAAAGATAGAGACTCTTCTCTCCGAACCGCACCGGTTCCTTCTGAGTATACTGAGTTATTGTACCCGGAATTCGGGGACGAAGTAAAAGCCTGTCAGATTTGTAGTCATAGTCGAATAAACCGCGGATAGTTGCAGCCGGAATAGCAAAATTATCAACCGTTACAGAGACCCCTTCGCCATGCAGCCAGAAACCCTTATCATACCAAATATTATTAGTATTTTCTCCTCGCTGTGTAAGATGGTCATCCATACGAAAATCCTTTGCCCATTTCATGGCCCGTGTGGAAGAACGGCGAATGTCTTCAAACTTGCCAAGGCGATAGTACATCAGAATAGCGCGTCCTTCTACTGTGCCCCAGACCCCTCCGTTAACCCAGCACCCGAACTCCCATATTCCATCCAGTTCTGTCTTACCCCAGCTGACGTAAGTATCATCTAGCCCCGGTGCATTGGTGAGAAGGAAATCAAAGGGACGAATGTCAGGATAGGCAGCAATTTGTTTATAAATGCTTTCCGCAGTCTGGTCGTTAATCACTCTCAGCCCCACAGCATCAGCATTGGCCACACCTTCCAGATAACCATACTTTTCCTGGCCCAACACACCGTGTTTGATTCCATCAGGTTCAATCGACTTGACAAAATAGCCGTCAGGTGTCAGAAGTTGAGGTAGTGATTCACGGGTAAGCTTTTGTCTATGGTTGTACTCCGCAAGTTTATCTTTATCACCGATCATTTTATAGAGTTCAACCATGCGGTCAACCGCTGCAAGATAGGTGATCGAAATACCTGACAGGTATCCTTTACCGAAAGTTCCATCGGGCTGTTTAACTCCTCCGTAGCTAGGGGACAAAAGATTGCAGGCGGGACCCACAAGGAACAGGTTATTTTTTGGATCCCTTGCATTCTCAATAAAATCGCATGCGCGTTCCATTTTTGGTAAATAGTATTCTATGGCTTTAAAATCACGGCTGGTCAGCAATATTTCGGTTTGCATTACTACTCCAGCAGCTGTAGTTTCGTAAAACCATTCGGCCATGTCAATATTAGCATCCCCTTGTTTGTAAGCAATTTCACCTGGTCGAGCACCATCTCCTAAACATCCATCAGGAGCTATTAAGGTTGACAAGGGAAAACCTTTAGTAGGCAACCCATTTACAATTGGCTTACCATTAAGCATTCCCATTCGCTTGCCATCTCCCTGATTATTCCAGAATATATCCCAGGAACGCTGCAATATTGAAAACCATGGTTCCTGAAGAAATGGAGTTACAGAGTAGGAGAATCCATAACTGTTCTGAATCCACCATGCATCCCAGCCGCCACTTTCAATGAAAGTATCCCATTTGGGCTCATATAACATAGATATGTTAGGCACTACTGGGTTGGGATTGAAGAAGGCAAATGATTCATCAATCAAACGTAGATAATCAACATCACCTGTACCTGAACAGAATTTGCCGTCGTAGCAAGTAGAATTCTCAGATACTGGCCCGCATGATATTAACAACATTAAAGTTAGAAGGACAGTAGATAGTATTTTCATAGTCAGATTATTCTAGTTATATATTAAGTTTGAATTGTTGAAATAGGTATTATATTTTTCTCTGTCATTGTATATCAATGGTTCGTTAAACTTTGACATAAATATCTGAATTTCAATGAAATAAGTGCTTAAAAATTTGGTTATATCCCTAATAATCAGTAACTTAATAGATTAATCAAATCTATATCAAGTTATGACTACCAGGGAGTATAAAAATTACAAAAGTCTCATTATCAGTATGTTAGATACATTATCAAATATTAATCAATGGAGGAGAGATTTCTTGATAGAAACCTTCATCCTGTTTTTATCTATTCGCGGCCGTATTAACTTCTTACAGCTTGCTCGTTACGGGAAGCATAAAGAACAAAGGTACAGACAACAATTCGAAAAGCCATTTGATTTCTTAACATTTAACAAGGAACTTGTTTTATCTTCCGGTAGCGGGCGTTACGCGATTGCCTTTGATCCAAGTTATATAAGCAAGGCCGGGAAGAAAACACCAAGAGTTGGATTTTATTGGTCCGGATGTGCCAACCAAGCCAAATGGGGTCTGGAAATCGGAGGTCTTGCAGCCATTGACATTGACAACCATACCGCTTTTCACCTGGAAGCTGTACAAACACTCAATACCGATGAGCAAAGCCTTACCAATTGGTATGCCGGGGTAATATCTGCCAGAAAAGATACTCTGACCGCTATATCAAGGTACTTGGTAGCTGACGCATGGTTTTCCAAAAAAACATTTGCAGACCAAATAGTATCTATGGATATGCATCTGATCTGTAGACTAAGAGACGATGCCAACCTGAAATATATCAGCAAAGATAAACCAACCGGGAAAAAGGGCAGACCTCGTAAGTACTCTGGTAAAATTATCCTTAATGACATCGATAAGACTTACTTTACATTTATATCCCAAGACGAAGAATCTACGGTATATTCCGCTGAGGTTTATTCAAAAGCGCTCAAGCGTACTATTAAACTGGTTCATGTTACTTACCGAAACGCGAAAGGAAAGAAAACCTGCAAACTCTATTTCAGTACCGATGTGTCAATGCCTGCCACAGACATATTGCTTTATTACCGGAGCCGTTTCCAGATCGAATTTCTCTATCGTGACGGAAAACAATATACCGGGCTCAACGATTCCCAGGCACGAAGTGAAAATAAATTGCACTTTCAGTTTAATACCTCCCTGACTTCTATAAACATTGCAAGGGTCGTTCATTGGTTAAGTCTGCCTAAAGAAGAAAGAAAAGCATTCTCAATGTCAGACATTAAAACCGTGAATCATAACACTATACTACTGCAACGATTTATTGACGTGTTCGGCATTAATCCATACTCTATCAAAAATCAGAATTATGTCAAAGAACTTATATTATACGGTACTATGGCCGCTTAAAAGTTTAACGAACCATTGTATATATTAATCAAATTAATGATTGTAACATAATCAGTATTTCTCGCGATTGTCTGCTACGATGTGAATTACTTGGAAACGTTGTATCTATAGCGCTCTTTTTTGGTAAACTGCTCTTCGGCAATATAGATTTACAACTTATGCCAATTAAGGTCTTAGTTGGCATAAGTTGTATGTGAAAAATGTAAAATGCTTAAAGATTTGTAACCACTAAATTCATTTCTTCGAGTGTTTTCCCGCTGGTTTCCACCAAATATTTTTTGTAAAAAAAGTAAGCAATTATGGTTGAGATACTGTAAAAAATGAAGGTATATCCCAGTCCAAGATTTTGGGGGTATGCAGCAACAATTACCGGGAACAAAAAAGAAAATGCAGCATTTGCAAGCCAGTTCGAGAATGAACCGATAGAAGATGCCCGGGCTCTGATTGTATTTGGAAAGAGCTCAGACAACAGCACCCAAACCGTAACTCCTGACGAAGCACAAAAAGAAAATGCGAACCCTATTATTAATAGTAACAACCCAAATCCCTGGTATCCGATAAGCGTCAATATCCCGAATAAGGCTAAAAACAGCGCCATACTTAATGAGCCTATAAGTAGTAACCTTCTTCTCCCGACTTTATCAATTAAAAACATTCCTATAATTGTTGCGATCAGGTTAGTAGCCCCAATAATTACAGTTTGCCAGATTGCAGAATCAGTCGAAAAGCCAACTGAGCGAAAAATATCGGCACTGTAATACATCACTATGTTTATACCAGTCAATTGGTTAAAGACACCGACAGCGATACCAATTAATACCAGGTGAAAATTCTTCCCGTGAAATAAGTTTTCCTTCTTTACACCTTCTTCCGAAGCCAATGATTGTTTAATTTCGTTTAATAATTTTCCATTGTCGAAAACCCGCAGTTTATTTAAAACTTTAATAGCCTCCTCTTCTTTCCCGACTTTTACAAGCCACCTTGGACTGTTAGGAACAAAAAACAGCATTCCAAAAAAAGCGAATGCCGGAACGCTTCCGGACAAAAACATATAACGCCAGTTATTCTCACCTGTATGCAATAGGGCTAAGTCCGAAGCAAAAGCCACAAGAATACCAATAACTATAGCCAATTGAAACACAGAACCCAGCTTCCCCCTGATTTCGGCAGGTGAAATCTCTGAAATATAAATCGGGGATAACACTGAAGCTCCTCCAATCGCAATTCCCCCGATTATTCTTGCTATAATAAAAACACTAAAATTGGGAGCTAAGCCTGTTCCCAGTGCAGTAATAATAAATAGTACAGCCAGGAATTTCAACATCGTTCTGCTTCCAAAAATGTCGCTTAACTTCCCGATAAATATTGCGCCAATGACACAACCTATTAATCCGGAACTAACAGACCAGCCTTGCATTGCTCCGTCAAGGGCAAAATGACTACTAAAAAATGGTAATGCCCCGTTAATTACTGCTGTATCGAACCCAAATAACAAACCGCCAATTGCAGCGATAAAGGTGTAAAATAGAATGTTTATTTTCAATGTTTCTGTATTAAATTGTTTTTTCTCTTCGTCTGATTTCTTTTACTGCTTCAACCATGGCATGGAAACCTTCCACAGGAATATAGCCGGGAATTGAATTTCCAGAACCTAATGCATATCCTTTGGCTGCTTGGCGGAAAAAAGTTCCCTGCTCAAGGACAGTATTGTATACAGTTTCAGGTTTTTCCAATACCAGCAAATTCAGATCAAACCCTCCGAAAAGCCCGATTTTGTCAGAATATTTTTCAATCCAGACTGCAAAGGGTGCAATCTGGTCTTCGTTAGAATGTTTAGCATCAATTCCCAAATTGATAATATCGTCCATTAGCGGGAAAATATTACCACATGAATGGAGTAAAAACTTTTTACCTGAACGATGTACCAAATCAATAACCCTTTTATATTGAGGGAAAATGACCTGGCGTATAATATCAGGATCAAGCAATGTCGAGGTTTTATGCCCAAGGTCATCACCCATCCTGAAAAAAACAAACAGATCCGAATATTTTTCGATTACTCCCTGCCATAAGGTCTCCCACAGGTCACCAATCTTCCTGAAAATGTCACCAAAGAGATCAGGGTCCATACATTGCATCATGCACAAATATTCATACCCGACCAGATCCTGGCTGGCTTCAAAGATACCATACCCGCAACCACCGTAAGCCTTCATTCCCGGGGGCAATGTTTTCCGGATTGCTTCAAAATGTGGCGTATAAGTTTCCCAAAATATTTTTTCAACTTCTTCCCATGGATAATTGTCAAAATCCTCCCGGGTTTGAATTGGTCCAGCCATTCCCCCCATAATTGCCCCATGACCTGGCAAAATATCACAGATAGCAGCTTCGAAATCGAAAGCGTCATAGGTCATCTCTTTCCAGAAACCAATTACTTTTCGGTAATAGTCTTCTAATTCACCGTTTTTCAATCCCTGCGCCGAAATATTCTCGCCAAGCACCTTTGAAATAAATGGGGCATCAATGTGATGCTCGTACAAAGGAAGCCTGGAAGGTCTTTCGTTATTTAAGACTTTCAGAATATTCCTGTAATCGGGTTCAAAAGTATTCTTCATAAAACATTTAAGTTATGCAAATTAAGGTTTTAAACCATATAAGTTATTGATATTCCCAATAAAGGTATCAATCTCATCCGTCCCATTTAATAATTCAATAGTCAGGTCAAAATTCCTGATTTCTCCGGGTTCAAGGTATTCTAGGACGTCACTATTCCTGGGATCTGCTCGGCCTCCAACATAACAATTACAAGGTTCCATTCCCATCACATACTCCCCTTCACCCATTTGTTTCCACTGGGTGAAATTAAATAGCTGATTTTTATTAAAGTGTAGAGCTATACCAATTTCAACCTTTTTATTAACTAAGGCCACATAAGTATCTCCATTCTGATTCGATTTCAAGTCATGATAAAAAACCTGTTCTGAATAATCAGGTGTAGGTTGCTGACAATAATTATAAGCGGCTTCGCCCATAGCCGCCTCCTCATCCCGGGGTGTCAGCGTTTCAGTTGGAGTCACTAATTGCGCATTTTCATCCAATAAAGGATATCCCATGTTAAAATGGAATAACAGCATAAGTGCCTCCCGTTTAAATTTAAAGCCACAATTCTCTACTGTGTTTTGAATGAAGATTTTGTTTTCGCCATACCGGCAGGTGATTTTCCTTCCAAGTATTAAATTTTCACCAAAAAGCCTTGCTTCCCTCATTTTACCACTAATGGTTAAAACCGGAACATCATCAATCCATTCGGTGGTTGCACAGATTTCTTCCCCGGGAGTATTTGAGATCCTGCCATGCAGACCAAAGGTTTCACCATTTTCTTCACAGGGACCACCCGCATTTCGTAAACCACACGTGGTCAAAAAACCGGCGTGGAAGCTGCGTAAAAACCCAATACCGCTCTCATCGTAATATTCCGGAGCAACTATTCCGGTTTTGCTGATATAACTGCAGTTAATTCCTTTGAACGACAATCCGGCAATATCAAGACATCTGTCAGCGAGCACTGTAAACTCCAGACCGGAACCATTTTTGACATCGAAAGCCTTAACTCCCTTTGCTTTTCCACCGTTTAAGGTATATTCTTTGATTCCAAATAGCTGGCTGAAGTCTCCAACATACCTGAGTATCTCTCTTTTGTTTAAATTATTGGCTGTCATTTTGCTATTGCTTTATTCCAAGTGTAACTATTTCATGTGGTTTCAGTTTAACAGTGATGGTTTTTCCCTGAATTACAGGTTTGGCTGCATTTATTAGTGGATACTCAATAAGATTAAGGCGACGTACCGATTTAGCTTTAAACTGAAGGTCAATAGTTGTAACTGTTTCCCTCCCTTCTATCTCAACTAACCTTATTATAAGTTCCTTCCCTTCCTCCGACTGCTTAACTCCGCTCATTACTACGCTCGATGGAGAAACTGAGAAAAAGGATTCTTCTTCAGGCCGGGTTGCATGGCTTTTCGCAAGTGCCAATGATGGAGGTTCAGCAGCATATACAGGTACATTAAAGTCATCTCCTTCCGCCCAAACACCATTTTTCCAATCACTTGAATGTGGATAAAGGGCATAGCTGATGTGAAATTTACCTATGTTAGGGAAGACATCGGGATCTCCACCAGCACGCATCAATGTCAGGCGTAGTTCTCCATCGTGAACAGATTGTCCGTATTTAGAATTATTCAATAATGCCATTCCCGCTTTTCCATCCGATAAATCAACCCATTTTTGTGCGGGGACTTCAATTCCATCCCCTTTATCTGGAAGTATTTCTCCGTACAACCAGGTTTGTCTTAATGTATTTGGAGCATCTTTCCCATCAAGCTTAAAATCAATTGGCCTTTTTACAACATCAAATGGAACCTGGCAGAAAAACCCCGGATTTTCAATATCAAGCGGGAAGACTGCTCTTAACATAGGAGAATCATTCTGTTGGTCACCTGTTTCCAACCAGGAGACATCTAAATCATAGGTAATCCGTGGATATGATTTATAGATGTATGTTTTTATTACAAATGTTGATTTTCCCCATTTCTTCGTGGCTTCAACACATGCCCTGACCGGGCCATTCTCCGTGATTTTAACACTTTTTACATCGGTGACCTTATCCTGGCTCACAATTTTGTTAATAAACCATGCCTTCATCGGTCCATTTTTGTCCTCCATATACATCTTTAAGGTATTCAGCTGTTCACCTTTTTTAACAAATTCCTTATTTAAACGCTTGTCATATAGGCTTATAATATTGCCTGTACTCATATCAAATTTCACGTTGAAAAAATCAGTTTCAAAAGTATTGTCTGAAGTAATGGGAATTGAGCTGTTATCATTTCCTGGTTTGGTAACATCTACGTAAAACGTTTTGTATCCACCTGCAGGCATATTGTCAACAATAAATTGCACCCTTGAAGTATATCCCGGAGGAGTGATTTTACCCCAGACAATTTGGGCAGGGTAAGTTTTACCAGAACCATCTTTGACCAAAATGCTGGCAACATTCCCCTTCGCCGTTTTCTTCGGTTTTATTGACCGGGGCACAATATCGTTCATCCAGCTTGCCCAGTTAATAAGCTCTGCACTTGCCGGCTCTTCATTTGAATAAACATCGGCTTGAACTATTGCTTTGCGCTTGTTTGGAATCAAATTAAAAGCTACAATCGGTTGCCCGATACCTTTTTGAAACTTGACTTCATCTGCCACTTTTCGGAATGCCAGTTTGGTTAATTCATTTGTTTTACGAAGCACTTCATAATAGCGGGATATGTTTTCCTTATTTGATTGATTGATACCGGAACCAGGCAAAATATCATGGAATTGATTAAAAGTGAGCATCTTCCAAAGCTCATTCAGCTCGTTACCGGGATATTTGTCACCATGCAGCCAGCCCAGGGTGTTAAAAAACTCGCAATTATACAAGGCGTTTTCACAACTTCTGTTTCCTTCCTTAATATCAGCTACTGTGGTATAACATCCATCACAAATAAAGCCCATTTCGCCAAAATGCGTCGGACGATCACCCATTTCTTTTGAAGCAGCATTAAAGAATCTCTCAGCGGAAGAGAAAATTAAACGCGGGAAATTTTCCGTTTTATTGAGTTTTCGCATTGTTTCAATATTGGCACGTGTAGGTCCGCCACCATGGTCGCCAACACCCATGCTAAAAAAAAGACGATGCTTACCAGGAATTAGTTTTTGAAAATCATCTTTTATTTCCGGAGTTAAGTCTCCGTTATAGGAATGATTTGCGTATGCCAAAACTTTTGACGAGTCAGAGCCAACCCACCAGTATGTTCCTAGGTAGGGTTTGCAACGATGGTGATAAAAGTACTTACACCCGGCAAGTTTGAGAATCTGAGGACCTTGCGAAACATGGCCAAAATTATCCGGAAGCCATCCAACAACAGCAGTTTTACCGAAATTCTCCATAAAATAACGTTGACCGATTAGGTACGAACGTGCAATAGCTTCGCCTGAAGAAAGGTTCTCATCGCCTTCAGTCCATTTTCCTCCCAATAATTCCAACCGACCTTCTTTTACGTATTTTTTTACCTTTTCGAATAATGGAGGATCCGCCTTCTTTACAAAATCGAAAACAACAGCCTGACTCTGAGACATGCGGAAATCGGGAATTTCATCCATAAAAGCTACCGTTTGACGCAAATTGTCCTGACACATTTGCATCGTCTCTTCATACCCCCATAGCCAGCACATATCCATATGAGAATGACCCATCACATGAATAGTGTCTTTTGGAGTTTTTTCATCTGCTTTCATTAATACCAGGGGAATCGTGGTTACGGCAGAAGTTTTAGTGTCACGTATCGCTTTGTTTATCCCTGGTTTTGCATAAGGGCTTAGTGTACAAACGAACGTAAATAAGAGAATAATAATATTCTTTTTCATGAGTTAATCTATTTAATGATCATTTATGCTTTTACTTTCAGTAGTATATCCTATCAACTTGACCGATCCTATCATGCCGCAGGGGTATAATGGCTGACTTGCTGTCCACCTTTGAGCAACAACATTATCCTTTAATGATTTGCAGTAGTTGCCAAGGGTAGTGGTTACGACGACCTTTAGCTTATTTTCACCCTGGATTAGGAAATTGCCTATATTGGAAAGATGTTTTCCATACCACACTACGCCTGCCTTCATGTTGTTGACATAGAGTTCGGAAACTCCATTTATTGTACCCAAATCAATATAACCAGGTTTTGCTTTTTCTACTTTGAGTACAGTCTCGTACACAATTTCACCACCAAAGCCATTATATTTTGGATTCTTTGACAAGTCAATCAATTCGCTAAAATTCTCGCTGCTTGTCGTCCCGTTTACATGTTTCATTGTAACCCTCCAGGTGGCATTTAAATCTGTTGACTTTGAAAGATCTGGGTATTGTTCTTTCATGATAATCCCATCTTTGCGCTTGTCAAATACGATAAGTTGCGACTCAGAGGGTTGTAACATAAGTGATAGCTCGCTTCCTTTCGCAGGAAGCATAAATCGTTCTCCCGATTCAGGGTTCCACCTCCAGGCATGCTTACCCTTCACGTTAATATTGAAAACCGCCTTTCCAGCATATGGATTGAGCTTACTGCTATTGGATATAAAGAAAATTTCCAGATCGTTATTTTTGTAGTACACCTGACTTAAAAACTTGTCAGGTTTACTAAAAGAAATGTATGGCGTGATATTGAGTTTTTTCTGAATTCCACTGTACCACTCCATGAGAGGTTTGGTAGGTGCATCCACTTTAAACACATGATTTGGATGCTTGCTTTTGATTTCTGCAATGATGCCAGACAGCTTTATCCCGTCTTTTTCAAAATTTTGCAGACCAGATGACTTACAGGGCTCTTTCCCGATGATGACAAGTTTGCCACCTGACTCTGCAAAGTTTTGCAATGCTATGGCTGTATTCATTTGAATGGTTTCGACCTCCATTAGCAAGAGGGTTTTGTAGCTCCTGTTACCGTAATTTTAATATCCGTTTTTAAAGGTTGAGTTTTGAATGATATTCTCACTCACATAATCGCATCCGCTTCCGTTCTGATGCACTGCCTCCCAAAGATTATGTGCGTATTCGGGATAAACTATAGTGGGGAAAGGGTCGCGTTGCGCTCCAAAGTTTGTCCATAGGTCAGCTATCGGGTGGAGAATTGCCACATCTGCCTGCATATTGGAATTTTGAAACACCTCTGAAAGTCTTGCTTTATAATCGCTCCAGTTTCGAAAATACTTCCACCACGTATTTCGGTCACTAAAGTAGGTTCCATACTGTATCCATCCAGGGAATGGAACTTCAGGAGGGCTGTAATTATATCCATGTAGTACGGAGTGGGTCACTCCCGATAAGTAACTTAGGTCTCCAGTAAGTTTTATTTGTTCCAAAGTTGCGTTGAAAACCGATCCTACATTAGTAACTTCCTCGCAACTGATCACTCTTTTTTCTGCCAGATGTGCAGCTGAGGATACAAACTTGTTTGACATTGAGTATGAACGACGGGACTCGAATTCGGGCATTTCAATTCCCACATTTGAATTGAACCAGGTTTCA
>Ga0307377_10005782_pt1 | contig 13144 bp, 9 predicted proteins | sample TR3MG_FD_202535 | JGI IMG/M metagenome (GOLD analysis project Ga0307377, IMG submission 202535) | Soil microbial communities from Risofladan, Vaasa, Finland - TR-3 | ecosystem: Environmental > Terrestrial > Soil > Coastal area > Acid sulfate soil | place: Finland: Risofladan, Vaasa | collected... | reverse complement strand
GTCACCGACTACATGCAGTAGTCCGGCGGCGCATCGTTACTAACAACCCAATGGGCTCCGGGCCACGGTCCGGGGCCCTTCTTCTTGAGGCATTATGAAATCCATTGAGATTGTCACCAAAAACTTCTTCAGCAAGTCTGCCGGCCTGACGCTCTGGCCTACCAAATCGAAGCGGGTCATTATTGACGGGATGTCTCAAACCGTTGATGGATCTCCGATCGAATTTCAGAACATGGGGAACGGCTGGGGCAAGTACTCCACCAACGATCCCGAGCAAATCGAGTTTCTCGAACGCCGCATGATAGTCGCCAAGGATGTCTTCGATCAGGAGACCTACATCGACAAGACGACTCCACCGGAAGCGAAGCTGGCCGACGCCAAGCGGCAAATCACAACCCAGAACCAGCTCATCGCCGACTACCAGGCGCAATTGGAAGAGTTGCGCACCAAGGCCGGAGGTGCGTCATCGCGAAAGTAGACCTCTGCTTCTTCACCTACCGGTCGCTCTCGCTCAACTGTGTGATGGCCATGTTCCAGATGATCCATCACGCCGAGACCCAGGGGCATGACGTCAAGCTCTTCCTCTACGGAAACGCGCTGATTCACACGGCCCGGAATAAGGCGACCGGAGCGCTGCGGCCAGATGCCGACTTCGTTCTATTTATGGACGACGACATGCTGGCCCCGGACTATGCGCTCACCCGGCTCGTGGAGCACAATCTTCCCGCGGTGAGCGGATTATGCACCAACCGCAACCCGCCTGTCAGTCTGGTGGCGAAGGTGTGGGATGCCGTGAGCAAACAGTTTCGGAGGGTCACCAGGATCAACATGGAGAAGGTGGTGAGCGGCGAGTTTGCCGTTGGCGGGGCCTTCCTCCTTCTGAAACGTGGTGTTGTTGATCAGCTCATCGAATACCATCTGAGCGGTCAAGACTGGCTCGATCAGAACGTCGAAATGCTCAATATCCTCCACGTCCGGGCAACTCAGCGGGAAAACTACGTGAAACGCCTCTCGGAAGTCCGCCGTATGCGGTGGGAGGCCGACCGATACATGCTGCTGTGGGACTTTCCGGTGGGCATTGACGGCCTGATGCTCGGCGAGGACGTGTCCTTCTGCCAGAAGCTGCACCGTCTCAAGGTTCCCGTGGCGATCGACGGCGGTCTCCACATAGGCCACGTCGCGGAGTATCCCTTTGGCCTTTGGGATGTGCTTCGGCAAGAGCGGGAAGGTATCGAAGGCAGAGAGGAAGACGCAACGATCGGCGGACCGGTCACCATCTTGCCCTCGAACGTGAATGTCGCCAACGTGCAAGAGGTTCTGCAGGAATACGTGGAGGCGCGCGCATCATGACCACCACCGATGTTGAAAAACGAGCCAACCGGGAAGGCCTGGCCGACTCCAACTTCGAATTGCAGGAAACGCTACGACTCGATATCGTTCCGCAGTTTCTGGCCGATGTCGCGGAGGTCGTCGGCATTCCGCACTGGCGCCGGAAGACTCTCAGCCTCAGCTTCAACACGACCGACCGGAATTACGATCTACCCGCAAACTGGCATCGTTTTGTCGAACTGCGGCTTGGCCTGACAAGCGGCGGCATGGCCGCTGATCCGATGGTCTACATCGGCGAGCATCCGGACAAGATCCTGAGTTGTGAGGCGGCCACTGTGGCTGTCTGCCCATCGCAGTACTACGTGGTGCAGAGCACTACGGCCGGTCTTTGGGCTGTGCGCCTCTCCGCTCCATCCGATGCCGCCTACACCGCCCGGGGCGTCTACCTCTGGCGCATTCCCTTCGATGAAGCCGACACATCGGAGGACATCGACCTCAACGAATACATGCCGACGGACATCCAGTACGCCCTTGTTCACGGCCTTCGAATGCGGATTCTTGAGGACCGCGTGGGCATGGAAGACTCCCGGTACACCCGGGCCGAGAAAGCCTACAACAAGATGGTAGGCTCTCTCTACTTCCAGCCCGAAGCCGCGCCGGCCGGTAGCCGGGCAGTCTATGCGAGGTAAATCGACCTCATGGCGCAACTCAAGCAACCCCAACAGTTCGACGAATTCTACGGGGTGGTCACTTCCGGGCACCCTCTCCGTCGCCCGGTGACGGCGGCCAAAGTCTGCGAGAACTGGCGAGTCATGCCGGGGCAGTGGTTGCGCCTGCGATCCGGCCGTAAAGCCCGCATGTACAACGAGACGGGCAGCTTCCTTCAGTTCTTCGAAAACTACAAGCAGGGCGACAAGCTGGCTCAGTGGCACGACGGCACCGGCCCGACGTGGCAGGACTTCTCAGTCGCTCCGTGGTGGAGCTTTGATCCATTCTTTGATTACGGGATCACTACCAGTTTCGGGGGAACTTTCGCGGCGACGGAAGCCGCCCCAGTGGTCAAGATCCAGACGCGGGTTGCGTTCTACAACGGTTTCGGAGTCAGGGACTCGACCAAAAGCCGGCCGCCATTCACCACATCGACGCGATACTTCGGGATCGATGCCCACTGCCCATCTGCCAATCCGAGCGCTTCCTTCGTCGCCGGCGCCGGCTACAACACCGTCGTCAACTCGCTTCAGGTCTTCGTCGGGCTCCACAATGCCACCACTGGACACTATTCGAATGGAGTCTACGCCGGCACGATCTCAACCAGCACAGAATCCGGCACCATCACGGTGTCGAACCTCTCGAATCTGAAGGCGACCTACCACGACAACACCGAACGCGATGAACTGAAGTACGTCTTCTACTCCACGATCGACGGCGGGGCCATCCCTTACCTGATCCTGAACGCGGCGCTGAATGACTCCCACCAGGTCGCCGTCACTGCGACGACCGCTTCATTGTCTCTCTACAGCGGGGGCAACGGCTTCGTCCTGAATCTCGACGCCCCGATGCCCACCGACAATCACCCACCGCGGCCCATGCGGGATGTGGCGTATGTGAACGGCCGCCTGTACGGCGTGGCCTTGGGCGATGGGGGCTCGGGATCCGCCGTGCTCCAACAGCGCGCCGACGGGACACAGGGGCTGGACTTCACCTATGTTCCGCCCAGTTCGCGCTTGGCCGGTTTGGTCTACTCGAAGGCTGTCTCCGATGGAACGATCAAGCAGATGATCGGCAATCATGAGGAGTCATGGCCTCTGAATAACTTCACACCCACGCCGAATTCGGAGATACCCATCAAGGTAGCCCCGGCGCCGGATGGCTACAAAGTGCTCGTCATCACGGCAACGGAGTCCTTTCTCGTGGAGGAATCCCTGGACCGGGTTCACGAGTGGACAGCCATCGGTCAGTTGAATGGCATTGCCAGAAAAGCCTGCATTGCGACAACCCCGTATGGAACCGTGTGGCTCACCCAGCGCAACGAATTGGTCCTGCTGCGGAAAGGCGCTGAAAACATAGAGATTATCAGCCGCGAATATCAATCCATTCTGAGCGGACGGACGGCCCGGTTCCTGATTTACGTCAACGACCCGCTCAACGAAACGGATCGGATCGAGGTGTACTTCACCGATGGAGAGTCGGTGATTCACGATTTTCGGTTGATCACCGAGTACTTGCCCTTTGGGCAGGCGTACACGGCCACCGGTCAGGACTATACCGCAGCAGCCACGCTCACGGACACGGACGGCAAGCAGCATCACGTCGTCGCCAGCACACACGTCTACACCAGGGAAGGGCAGGTGGACGAGGATGGGGCCATCGTCACCTACGACGAAGACTACACCGGGCCCACCACGAAGGCCAAGACGAACTTCTCCGGCACTTACGAGCGCCAGTGGGACGATCGCGGCGACGATTCTGTGCGGTGGGATACCCCGCATGTCGATCTCGTCGGAGACCCGGAAACGAAGCTCGAGTGGTACGTCGACCATCAGAACGTCATCGACGCCAACAAGAAGTTCAACTACACGCCGATGCGGCGTCCGCAGAGCGAGACTTACAACTGCTGGCGCTACAAGATGGAGAAATGCCACAAGATTCTGTTGAAGCTGGTTTTCAAACTGACCGGCAACTATAGTCTGGGCTTGACTTACGACCACCCCAGCGAACAAGGGAGCCTCGCCCAGAACTTCCTGGGGTGCATTGCCAAGCTCTCCATCTTCAACGGCAACCAGGTGAACCGGCCATGACGACACTCTCTACGGCAGATCCACGGTACCGGTCTTTCCGCCGGATGTCTCTGCGGAACATGGGGCTGGTGGTGCGTGCTCTCGAGCCGCCGCGCGAGGTCAAATTCGAGCAGAACCTTTTGACTTGGAAGCCGCCGGAGGATATTGCCGGGATCACCCATTACCGCATCCGGATCGAGAAGGATACCGGCGCCCCGGACTTCGAGGTCTCTTCCGGCCAATTGGCGCTTCAGCTTTTCCGCGGCGACACCTTCGCCATCTCGAGCTACAACAAGACGGCCGATCTGGAGAGTCGCCCGGTGATCGTGGGCGGCGATTACAGCCTGTCGTCTGGGAACGTCGGATTAGGGCTGGCGGGTTCTCAGGGCCTCACCATTAATGCCGTTAATGCGACTCTTACCGACCCGACCGATTTTGGGATGCGGTTCTGGGTCATTGCAATCACCTACATGGCGTCGATCGAGGGGCTGGTAAAGGTGGAAATCTGGGTGGAGAACCCATCCGGTGAGCAGCCCGAGAAGATTGGCGAGTCCACTTACGTCGCGGCGGGAGATCACATAGCGTACTTCGCGATGGACCCGCCCGAATCTGCCACTACGCTGCGGGTGTACCTCGTCCCGGTCACGACGGGGATGGTCTATCCGCTGTTGAGCGTGGCGGAGTACGGCGAAGGGGCCAGCGCCAACGACACGGTGCAGATCACGCCGGTTCCGACAGACGACCTGGGCGTGGAAGTCTGCGAGAACGTGAGTTCGTGGGACGTTACCACGCCGAGTGATTTCTACGATGCCAACGGCGTGAAGCGCATCCAGTTCAAGGCCACGTTCACGAAGCCCAGTGACGCCCGGTGGGGCGGGGTATGGATCGTCGTCAAGAAACCCGGCGGCCGATATGTTCACTTCGGGCCGTTCTACGACAGTCCGACCCAGGATGTCGAAGTGCCGCTCCCCATCGTAGAGGAGAGTTGGCGAGTCTTCGGGCAGTCGCAGGACAAGTTTGGGAAGAGAAACTCGATCAACGAGAGCGAAGAAGGAACGAAGACGCCCTATGAGGACGTGGACGTCGGGATAACAGTCGGCGCACTCGATTTAGGGAAAGCATTGGATACGAGTATTTCCAGCGCATTGTCTGTTGTCGCAAATGTTCTCGGAGTGGCGGGGGAGGGGATAACCGAAAGCCTAATCAAAGATTTCGCCATCTCTCAGGTCAAGCTCAAGAACGCGCAAATTATTGACGCTGCGCGCATCGTGGACGCAGCGGTGACAACGGCAAAGATCGACAATCTGGCCGTCACGAATGCGTTGATCGCTAACGGAGCAGTCACAAATCTCAAGATCGGGGACGCCGAGATCTACGGCGCGAAGATCAAGAATGCTGCTATCAACGATGCACACATTGGCACGCTTTCGGTCAGCAGTATATCTTCATGGTCCGGGGCAAGCGTTTCAATTACCTCCGACTTTACATTCGCTGGGACAGCGGGTCTAGTTGTAAGCGCGGGTGGCGGGATTCACTGCAACGGGATACTTTACGGAGGGACGATTATAGCCGGATCGGGCAGTTACGTCCAGACTCCAAACATCGTCGACACCTGGCCATCACCCACTGTGCAGGCCGCTCTTGGGGGTGGGTGGTTTCAGGTCACGCCCGGAAACATAGCAGGTACGATCATACGGGCTACCTCGAAGTTTCAAATAAACACAACCGACGTTATCAACTCCTCGTTTGCCTTCATCGGTTCTGGGGGCGTGAACACGGCCGGGAATATCGCGGGCGCAAACCTCAAGTACAGCGGTCAGTTCTGGGCACCGTATAGCAGTGAGAGCATCGACTTGTCCACAATCACCATTGCGAAATGGATTGCGGCTTACGACACGGCGGGAAACTATTTGGGAAAGATCCCGATCATTCCTTAGATGGCCACATGCACTCATTCCATGGCGCTGGTTGAGAGGCATGGCCTCGCGGCGTCGACATAATCGGGCTATGACTACAAAAGAAGTGAAAATTGAAATCCCCCTCAATCAAAGCGAACAAACGCTGATTCTAGGGGAGATGCAGACCATCCTGAAGGGGAAAGAAGCACGACATCGGTACCAGCTTATCCTGTCAGGGATTGCGATCAGAGCCGGCTACAATATTGACGGCAAACCAGTAACTATGAGTGAAGATCTATCCAACCTCATTGTTATTGAAACACCACGGGAGACATAAACTGGCAATCAGAGAAGCCGTGTTAAACTCTGGATGCCTAACCGGGCAAGGAGTACCACAATGCGACGAATTGTGTTTTCTGTGATTTTGGCGGGCTTACTGGCCGTTTCCGCCTCGGCAGCCTGCAGCATCGACTATCGGAATTTCGAAAAACCAGTGAACAAAGTGTTTCCTGGCTACCATTCCATCGAAACTTTTTCTGGGGTTTGGGCCTTCCTAAATTGTCCCGGGCGCGAAGTGCGGGCAGTGTCAGTGACAGTTGAGTATGAACAAGAGAATGGGATTGTTAGCAGGTTCACGGAAAATGCCGTACTTGGACGTTACGGTATGGCCTCTGTAATCTTCTGGACGGGGCCGTGCCATGTCAAGGGTTTTCAGGTGACCGAACTGAAGGAAATCGCTTCGCAGACCTTCGTAGTGGGAACCGACATTCCGGATCGTTCACAGTAGGGAATTTCTCACAGCTTGATTCGAAGTTCGCTCGGAAACCGGGCAGGAGGGTAACACTATGTCTTTTTGGGGACTCAACGATGCAGGCAAGCAGGCCAAAGGCTTTCCCGGCGAACTTGGCAACTGGCAGTTCGGGCAGTACAAGGATTGGCTGGCGAAGCAGAACCAGTATGGGCAAACCGCCGACCCTCTTGTTCAGCAGGCAATCAGCTACTGGAACACGCAAAAGGATGCGGGTGCTCCCAGCGTCGCCACCACTCAGGCCACCGGCAAGGAAATCCTCGATGTCGATCCAACCTCCCAGGCCATCATCGACCGGTCCCGCGGACTCATGGACGAGTTTGGAAACCTGACGCCAGCTTCGAAGACCTACGGGAACCTCCAGAGCAACCTCCGGCAGTCCGGTGCTGATATCAACACCACTGGTACCGCAGTGAGTTCGGAGATCAACGACACCGCCACGCGGATGGCGGACCGCAACGAAGCCTCCAGCCGGGACATCATCCAAAACATCCTCGACACCTACGGCACCCTCGGTGAACAGACCAACGACACCTTCTACGGGCTCCGAGACGCCAACAAGCTGACCTACGAGGATCTGTTGAAGGCGTCGACCGGTGCCTACGGGAACGCTTTCCAGGAGTTGGAGAAGATGCGGCCGGGCGGAGACTTCGCCGCGGCTACGGCGGCCCGCGCCTTCGCCCCGGAGACCGCCCGGGTGATGAGCTCCCTGAGACGCGCCGGCACGGACATGAACTCCCCGGAGGCTTCCGCCGCTCTCGGTGGTGTGGGTGAAGCCAAGGCACGGGCGATGGACGACGCTTTCGGGCGCAACGCCTCCGACTTTTCGAGGCAGGCCATCGACCTGAATTTGAGTAAGTTCGGTGCGGAGTCTGGCATCAAGAATGCCCGCCTGGCGAACGAAACCGCCCTAGCCACGGGCCAACTCGGCGAGACAACCAGACTCGGCGAGACGCAACTATCCGGCGTCACCGGCCAGAAGGGCAAGGCGACCGATGCCGCCCAGGTGATCGACGAAAGCCGCAAGAACGATCAGATCAGCAACATGCTCAACTCTCTCGGCTTGCGTAGCGATTGGTGGGACAAGATGAACGCAACCGACGTCGCTGGCCGACAGATGGAGCGTGAAGACCTCACCACCAAAGGCAAGCTAACCGAGAACATGAACGCGGCCGACATGAACGCCCTCAACCTGAAGCTCGAGCAGTTCGGTCTCGGCAAGAACTTCCTGGACGCCGATCAGGCGACCAAGGACAAGGCCATGGCGAACCTGATGGGAATCAGCGACCAGCAGTACGCCAACATGTTCAAGGCGGGAGCTTCCGCACAGGGATCTTCCAACAGCGCCCTGCAAGCGTTCCTGACGAGCTTCGGGCTGCAGAACGCCGACGCCGGATGGGGCGCGAAGCTGCTTGCGAACCTCGGCTTCTCGGCTGGCATGGCCGCCCTTGAGGCATATGCCCCGTGGGCTGTACCAATACTGGAAGGTGTGCAGGGCAAGACTACTGGCGGTGGCGGTGGCGGTGGCGGTGGCGCCACGGCCATCTAACCTTCCACATTTTCTCTCGACGGAGGTAGCACTATGACAGGTCTGATTAAGAGTCTGCCTCGTCGCATTGGCGAGATCTTCTACAACCAGCAGCCGGTGTATTCCCCGGAGATCACTGACTTTCCGCTCCATCTGCCGGGACTGGTGAGCATCATCGACCCCGAGACTGGAGAGCCGCGGCTGGTGACGGGCGGGGAAGGGACGTTCGAACAGGTGCAGGCGCCCACGGGCCGCTACGAGCAGACCGGCACCACAAAGTCCCCCTCGAAACTCTCGCAGGGTTTGATGGAAGGTGTGCAGCGGGCGATCGCCGGGGTGGGTACGCCCAACATCGCAGGCGGTGGAGCTACGGATATCTTCCGTTCGTTAGCCGCTGGGGATGCCGCAGTACGGGCAGAACAGGACAGTCAGGCAGCGCGCGCAGAAAAGCAACGGCAGCTCGACATCGACCGCATCCGGGCCGAGGGCGAGCTCGCCATGCGCAAGAAGCAGTTGGCGCTGGAGGAAGAGCAGTTGGAGCGGATGAAGGCGAGTGGGCGGCCGAGCCTGAAGGATAACTACATTGCTACGGGCGGAATCCTGCTCCATATACCTACCGGGAAAATAATTAAACCTCCGGCCGAGCCCACGGTGTTGCTGAAGGCGGATGTCGTAAAGAAACACGGCTACTCCGGCAAGGAGAACTCGGACGGGGATGTCGAGGTTCCAATTTCTCTGGCAAAGGCATGGAGCACGCAGGAAGCAAAGCCGAAAGCGGTTACTCCTGAGACTCCTCAAGAGGCCGTGGATCGAAGGATAGCAATGGCTCCCTCTCTTGGGTTGAATGCGTTCACTCCAGAGTGGAAAGAATTTGTCATTGACGGAAACTACAGCGCTCCCAGCGCGGCCAAGCCGGCCGCAGTTCCAATGACCGCCGAAGAACTCGTTCAGAATGAAGCCATTTACAAACAAAGCCGCGAATCGGTGAAAAGCTACTACGATAGCATTGACTGGAGTCAGTACTTCTATGAAGTAGAAGACCCGAAAACGAAAGTCAAATCTTGGGCCATTCGTGCCGATCTCAGGGACGAGTACTTCAAACTCAGGGGGGAGGAACGCAAAGCGGCCCAGGACATCGAGAAGGGCTGGGCTGACTTGATGGGCAAGGCCACCAAAAAACCTTCCATGGCCAAGAATGTGGACCAGGAAGTCAGCGACCATCGGGACGAATTTCTGCAAGACAAAAACCTCCTGCCGCGAAAGGAACTTGGGGTGAAGCCCATAGAGCAGGAGGAGAAGGAGCCAACCGGAGAGGACTATTTGAGAAAGTACCGAGCAGAACACTACAAGAGTCCTAAAGTGTCCAGTTCTCCGATCTTCAGGCCGCAGGGCCGATAACCATGCCAGCTTTACAGGAATACGATATTGTCGAAATCCTGACTGATCCGGAGTTCCGGAAACTGCCTGAGCCTGAGCAAATGAAGGTGATGGCAGAAGTGGATCCGGAGTATGCCGCCCTTGCGCCTGAAGAGCAGAAGAAGGTACTTCAAGACCCCGAGTTCCAGTCCGAGTCCATTAAAGCCGAGCCTCCTCTCACCCCCGAGCAAGTGCCCGGGGAGCTTGACCGCCTGGCCGCCGGCAGGTTCGCACCGACGCCACCCCTGCCCGAATTCGTCACCCGGCCGATCGACGTGCCGATGCCCGCCGTTGAACCATTCACCGGCCCCCAGCCGGGGCCTGAGCCGACGCCGCCCGAGGGACCGCCGTTGCAAATTCCTGAAATCTCCCCGGTCGCTCCCGGTATCGGCAAGTTAGCCTTGCAAGGCGCGGCCAGCGGACTTGGCCCGGTCGGCGCGATGGGTGCCGTTCTACGCCCGGACCTGACCCGTCTCCCGGAGATGGTGAAGAAGGGCGCTGAGAACGTCGCCGCAGTCTTGGCCGAGAACGCCAAGATGGGCATCATGCCGGGCACCGCGATTCCGCCAGCGCTGCCAGCAGATACCGCAGTTGGGACGGAAGGGTATCAGGCCCAAGCGGAGAAAGCCGCCGAAACATATCAGGCCCCCGTTCTTCCGATTTCTGAACTGACGCCGGAGCCGGGACTCTCCCGCGGTATCGCTCAAGGTATCGAAGGGTTGACCTCGCCGCTGAATCTTTCCATTGCCGGTGCTCTTGGAGGCGCTGGACAGGCCGTGCGGACAGTCCCATCGGCCGCGCGCGGAATCTACAATCTACTCGACACCGCGCTGGCCGGGTACTTTGCCGGGGCGATGGCGGAGGGTGCGACCGAAGAAGTCAAGGCGGCATACCAAGCATGGCAGGATGGCGACTATCCAGCCGTGGCGCAGCATTTCGGGACGGCTACGGTTGAGGGCCTATTCGCCGTTGCTGGGGCGACCCGCGTAAAGAAGAGTGTCACTGGAGCCAAGGAATCCTTCACACGCGGCTACCGGCGCGGGCAATCCCGCAAGGCAAAACTCAGGGAAGAGATGGGCAAGGCTGAAGCGCAGCAGGAAGCGGGCAAGCCCCCTGTTGTTCCGAACGAGTTGCCCCCGGCGGCCGCAGAGGTTGCGGTGCCCGAAGCCCCCGCTCCCCGGCCTGTTGTGCCAGCGCCGCCGCCGCCCGTAGTTCCGCCCATCGTGCCGCCCGTGGTTCCACCGACTCCCGCCGTAGAAGAGGCGGTCGCCCCGCCAGTTCAGCCGAAGGCGACGACGTTTGATCAGCAGATGGCAGACTATGGCCGACGCCTCTCTGAAATAGCAAAAAGCCATGATGTAGACAACCTCGAAGCCATTGTCGGGGAAATGGAGGACTTTCGGAATAAAGGCGGGGCGAGAACAGACCAGCAGATTAAGGTGTTGAATTCCGCTATCGCCAAATCGTGGGATACACTCCAATCTGTTCGCAGGGCGGAACAACAGAATGCGCCCGTTCCTCAAGAAGTTGCTCCTGAGATGCAGACCATCGACCCGGCGAAGATGGAGGTCGCGGAGCCGAAGCCCGCCGTGCCCAAGGCCAAGGAGCCGTGGGCGATGACGAGGGATCAGTTTTTCTCGCAGCCGCATAATCCCAGAGACGCCAGGTTTCACGGAGATCAATTCCACAAGGATGCTATTAGAGAAGCTATTGGAATGGGTAGACCCGTCCCGCCCGAGGTGCTGGCCGAGTACCCGGACCTGAAGCCCCCGGCGCAAGCCGAAACCACGGGGCAGAAGGAGGTGATCGAAGAGCCGACGGTAGAGTTCGCCGTGCCGGAGAAGGCGGAAGCCCCGAAGCTGGAAGCGCCCATTCAGCGCTCGACTCCCCGCACAGGTACTCCCGAGCGCCAGAGCCAGGATGCCGAGTTTGAAGCCACAGAGAAGGCGCAAGAAGAATTCTACGCTGTAGAGCGGGATCTTCGCGACAAGATCGGTAACGCGCGATCTGGAACAAAGAAGCGCGATGCACTGGAAAACAAGCTCAAGCGTCTCAAAGAGAAAGGCGAACCACAACAGTACGAGCCATTACGCAAGCGCTGGAGGCAGTCTCAGCTAGAAGACGGCGCGGAACAGACCGAGAACCCGGTTCTGCACGCCATCGCCAACTATGAGTTGGAATATCCGAAGATCGCTGACCACAACGCAAAGCAGAAGCTCTTCAACGACACGGACAAGAAGCTCAGGGAAGAACTGCGGAAACTGGTTCCAAAGAACAGTTGGGACGAGTCCGAATTCGCCAAGCACTTCTCCGAAGCTGAAAACAAGAAGGCTATTGATGCGGCGGTGAAAGATCTCGCCAATAACTACTTCTCATTTCCGTTGAGCGCAGAACATCCAGCCAAAGATCTCGCCGGAAGGATACGTGGAGAGCGGTTGGCCATCAAGCGCAATAACGCAATAGGAGAAGTGGACCGGCTGGAAGAGCGGATGAAGTCGGCTGGCATCAAGTTCCGTGGCACCATTGACTACAGCCGCAAAATCAGGGACGCTTACGACCTGGACAGGATCGACGAGATTCTCAAAGAAGCGGAAGCATTCGTCGAAGACCAAGAGACGGTACACAAAGCCGCGCTAAAGGATGAGCGCGAGTCCGTTCTCAACAGGACCAAGGAACTCAAGCCAGTTGCGGACATCAAGCCTCCGGCGGTAACGGCAAAGGGCCTCTGGAACGGAAACGTCCTGGAACCTGGGCGCTACGTGTCGGATGGGCATATTGTCTTCGATACGGAAGCACTGCCTCTGGCGTCCAAGAAGCAAGGGATGAGCCTTGCTAATCGCCAGTCTGACATCGGTAAAATCGGCCAAGACCGTGTTCACAAAGAGTTCTGGCCGAAGACCGTCAAGGGCGCCACCAATGAACTCACATCGCTCGGGCACAGTACCGCTCCTATCCAAGGTGGGATCAAGCCAGCATATTTCATCGACAAGGGCGGCAAGGTCTATGCCGTTCCGGCTGATCAACTGAGTTTTCTGCTGAAGGTTACGGAAGCGGACAGCATCAGAGGTGATTCGCCTAAGTCTCCAATCGTGTTCTACCGCGAGGGGAAACCGGTAGCGGCTTTGTCTATACTGCCTAAGCCGCCTCAAATTGATGTGGAATTAGCAAGGGAGAATGCTGAAGCCGTCGCCTTCAAGCCCAAGGGCCACCCCTCCACATGGCCGAAGCAGCGGGCACGGGCCGACTTCGAAGCACGACGAGGGAAGGCAGCTGCCAAGCAAGCCAAAAAGAAGCCGGCTGCACCCCCCGTCGACGTCTCCACCCCCGAAGCCGTCCACACTGCCGTCGGATCAGGCAGGCGCATCCGCTCCACCGACGGCAGGGTCAC
>Ga0307377_10005781_pt1 | contig 13144 bp, 14 predicted proteins | sample TR3MG_FD_202535 | JGI IMG/M metagenome (GOLD analysis project Ga0307377, IMG submission 202535) | Soil microbial communities from Risofladan, Vaasa, Finland - TR-3 | ecosystem: Environmental > Terrestrial > Soil > Coastal area > Acid sulfate soil | place: Finland: Risofladan, Vaasa | collected... | reverse complement strand
TTTTTCCTGCGAGGAGCGGGGACCGGAAAGGTCCAGTCGTTGATCCTGGCGGCCATCCTGACCATCGTCGGCTTCCAGGTCTGTCTCATCGGCCTGATGGCCGACCTGGTGCGGCTGAACCGCAAGATGGTGGAGGAGGCGCTGTACCGGGTGCGGCGGATGGAGCTGAACGCCGGTGAAAGAGAGGCTTCCGGGCAGTGAGTCGCCTTTGGAATAGGCACCTTTGGTGGCAATCGTCCTTAATTGATCGCCGCTGGCTCACCTCACCGCTGCACTTGGTAGGATACAATGGCGTCATCAAGGCCGGTGTGGGCGTAAGAGACATTGGGTGAAGCTACATTTGGTAAAGTCGGTATATCTCTTTCAGGGCAGTATGGTCCAATATGTAGCGCTAACTACCGAGTACTCGAGATGCATAAGCGTGTGCCGAAGCAATCCTCACGGGAAGTGGGCATGATATGAAGCCCAGCGTGCTATTCATCTCTGGGCGTGAGGTAGACTATATACGCAACCGAGTCGTACTCAATGCCCTGCGAACGCACTTTGACGTCATCATGCGCACCGCCAGCGCTCACACCACCATGGCTCGTACCATTGCCGGATTGGCTCGATTCATTACTCATACCCCGGAATACGATGTCTGCTTTGTAGGTTTCTACGGCCAGCTTCTTGCTGTTGCCCTATCAGTCCTGCAACGCAAACCCATCGTCCTTGATGCCTATGTCTCTACCTACGATACCCTCTGCGAGGACCGCCGCCGTTTCTCTCCTCGCTCGCCGATCGGGCATCTGGCTCGCTGGCTTGATCGCCGCAGTTGCCAGGTAGCCACTCGTGTCATTACCGACACGGAAGCCCATGCCCGTTACTTTAAAGAAACCTTCGGCATCCCGGAGCACAAGCTGACGACCATCTACGTGGGGTGCGACGAGAAGCTTTTCCACCCACACGGGCAGGTTTCCGCCGAACCGCAACGTTTCGAAGTCTTTTATTACGGCTCCTTTCTGCCGCTTCACGGCACAGAGGTCATCGTTCAGGCCGCTGCCCTGCTGTCCGACCGGGCCGATATTCACTTCACGCTCGGCGGAGACGGTGTGCGCCGGGTGGCCGTCGAGCGGATGATCTCCGACATGGCTCTCTGCAACATAGATCTGGTGGGCTGGATCCCGCTGGAGCGACTTCCGGCGTACATTGCCCGTGCCTCCGTCTGCCTGGGCGGGCACTTCTCGACCGTGCCCAAGGCCGGTCGGGTTATCTCGACCAAGACTTTCCAATTCGTGGCTATGCGCAAACCCACCATCGTAGCTGACAACCCGGCCACACGGGAACTCTTTGTCCCTGGCGAGCATGTCTATGTCACCCCAGTGGGTGATCCGGCAGCGCTGGCAGAGGCCATTCGAGTCCTTGCTGGCGATGACGTCCTACGCCATCGTATTGCATCGGGCGGCTACGAGGTCTTCAAGCAGCGGCTTACCACCCGCGCCATCGCTGACCAATTAGCCATCCTGATAGAGGAAGCACGATGCGTGTCTGCCTCCTGACGCTCGACTTTCCACCCTTTCGGTCCTCCGGCTTGACCATCTACGCCGAACGGATCGCACTGGGGCTCGCTGGGCGAGGCCACACCGTGACTGTCGTGACATCCAGCCGTCCCGAGCACAAGCGGGTGGATACCGTGGAGCTGCCAGGCACCGTCTCCGTCGTTCGTGTTCCAATTGGTCGCCTGGACTGGATTGGCTTCGGCTGGCAGGCTGCCAGGTACCTCCGCTCCCACGGAGCTGACTTCGATGTGGTTCACTTTGCCGACGTCCACTTCGCCTATGCCTACCGGGGCCCGTTCGTCGCTTCGGCTTTCCAATCCTTCCGTCAGCGGCTCGCCAGTCATCAGGGCTGGCCCTACCACACCAACTGGCGCAATTTCCTGTTCCGGCTGATATATTACAACGGGGCGCGGTGGATCATGGAGCGGCCGTCCGCGCGGCACGCATGTCACATCATCATGCCCAGTGTCGCTACCCAGCAGGAATTCATCGAGCACTACGGCGTTGACCGGGCGCATACAACGCTGGTCCACCCTGGGATTGACACACACCGTTTCGACAGACTGCCGGCGCAGGGCGAGGCTCGCCAGCGGCTGGGACTGCCCACTGACGTGCCCGTCCTGCTCTATGTTGGATTTTCAACCCCCCGGAAAGGAGTGGAATACCTGGCACAGGCATTGACGAAAATGAAGACGTTGGTTGTCCACCTGGTGATGGTCGGCAAGTGGGAACCGCATTACCAAGAGCGATTCTTGGACGAGCTGGGTAGTACACGCTCGCGAGTTCATATTGCCGGCTATGTGCCCGATGCAGACCTACCGGCCTATTTTGCCGCTGCTGACGTCTTCGTGTTGCCGACCCTGTTGGAGGGGTTTGGCATCCCGCTGGTGGAGGCCATGGCGGCAGGGTTGCCCGTCGTCACGACTACGGCCGGCTCTGCCGGTGAGGTTGCAGGCGACGCCGGATTGGCTGTGCCACCTGGTGATAGCACCGCGCTGGCTTTCGCATTGGACCGTGTGCTGGCCGAACCCGGCCTGGCCCATCAACTGCGCGAGGTTGGCCGAGATCGCGCGCGCATGTCGTTCAACGAGCGCCGGTTTGCTGCCGACATCGAGGCAGTTTACCGCCATGTTCAGGATGGTTTCTTTAGAGAAGTGGGGAAACCATCTGGCAGGTGAAAATAGCAGATGCCTCACGTTTTTGTGGTGATTCCTTCCTGGAATCTGAAGGATGATTTGATAGAGTGTGTGACTTCTCTGCTCAAGTCTACTGTCCACCAACTGCGCGTCGTCGTCGTCGACAGCGCATCCACAGATGACACGGCTGAGGCTCTGGACAGAGAATTCGGACGGACGGTCGAGGTTATCCTCTGTGAGGAGAATCTGGGGTTTGCTCACGCCGTGAACGAAGGAATCCACTTTGCTACGGGGTCCGGAGCGGACTTTGTTCTGATTCTCAACAACGATACCATCGTCGATGCACAAATGATCGAGCGGCTAGTTGAAGCAATGGACCAATATCCTAATGTAGGAATAGCAGGTCCGGTCATTTACTATCTTGAGCCAGCGGACCGCGTCTGGCGGTTCGGTGATCGGCAGTTATTTGGCCCACCTTTGAGCTGGAAGGTTTCACCATCCAGGCTCGGTTCCGCGCCTGTGAAGGTTGACTACATCACCGGATGCGCCATGCTTGTAAGAAAAGAGGTCCTCGAAGCCATAGGTGAGTTCGACGAGGACTATCTGATGTATTTTGAGGATGCTGATCTCTGCCAGCGGGCACGCTCAGCCGGCTTTGAAATCCTGGTTATTCCTGGAGCCAAGCTATGGCACAAGGTTTCCCTCAGCACGCGCAAGGCAGCGCCCAAGCGAATCTACCATCAGTCGCGGAGCCGGGTTATCTTTCTAAACCGACACAGCCCACACATACTATGGGTATTAGCCAATCTCTACCTTTGGGCACGTCTAATCCTTGAAGTGGAACGGAACCTGTTCAAAGGAAACATCAGTTTGATCAAATACGCACTTCAGGGTATGCTAGCGGGGTACACTTTCCTGTGGCAGAATTGGCGACAGAGGCATTAGATGGACACGTCAGGAGGGGCTGTTACGAGGCCAGAGAGGGAATGGGTTAACTGCCCTCTCTGCGAGTCAGATGCATCCGACTCTCTATACAGGTTGAGGGACTATTACACCCACCAACCCGGGCTGTTCACCCTGGTCCGGTGTCTTCGATGCGGGCTGGTCTACGTAAACCCTCGGCCTACCGTCGAAGCAATTGACGCCTATTACCCATCGACCTATGAATCTAGTGCCCCCCTTCTGCTGGAGAATCTGTCTTGGCCCAGGCGCTGGCTGGTGCAATACGGCCTTTGGAAACGCTGCCGCCCATTGCTGCTCCGCCGGCCGCCGGGCAAGGTTCTGGACGTGGGATGTGGCACAGGTCACTTTCTGGCGGCCATTGAAAAATATGGCCACTGGGAAACCGTCGGGATTGACCGCAATCCACAGGCCGTTACATTCGCCAGAGAGGCCTTGAATGTAGAAGCCCACGTCGGTAGGATTGAAGAGAACAGTTTCCCCGACCAGGCGTTTGATGTCGTCACGATGTGGGACAGTCTGGAGCACTTTCACCATCCGCGCCGGGTGCTTTTGGAGATCCGACGCATTCTCAAGCCAGAAGGCCATCTCCTGCTCAGGGTGCCCTCGCTCGACAGCCTCGATGCGCGCTTATTCGGGCCGTATTGGGCAGGGCTAGATGCCCCACGACACCTGACGGTATTCTCTCGGGAGACGGTCACCCGCTTGCTAAGAAAAACAGGCTTTGTCGTCGAGCGTGTGTGGTGCATGTCCGGCAGCCACGCCTCTTTTGTGATCAGCTTGCGTTTCTTGTTGGAACACCGAAAACAAACCGGCAAGCTGGGGCGCTTGCTGCAGGGCACAATTGCCAGCCCTTTAGGGATGGTGTTAAGCGCGCCTCATTTCTTCGTAATTGACAAGCTCTCGCTGGGTCCTGAAGTGACCTTCTTGGCCAGAAAGCGCTGAGAGGATAACAGATAATGATCGAGATTCGCCACGAGCATATACATACACCTGCCGATGAAATCGAGGCGTATGACCGAATATACGGTACGACCGGCCTTCGCCAACTGGACTCTTTCTATTTGTGGGTATTACGCTTGCTCGACGCCCGTCCAGGCCAGACTTTGCTTGATGTTTCGTCGGGCGAAGGAAGTCTGGTTTACTTCGCCTTGCGACACGGTCTGCGAGCCTACGGGATTGATTTTTCCCCCGTCGCTCTGCGGAGAGGCCTGGAGAACTATCATCTTACCTCTACCTGGGTTTCCAACGCAGAGCGTCTGGCGATTGCCGACCGCAGCTTTGATTTCGTCACCAACATTGGTAGTATCGAGCATTACTTCGAACCAAAAGCTGCGGTTCGGGAGATGAGCCGGGTTTTGAAGCCAGAAGGGGTGGCCTGCATTCTTGTGCCCAATACCTTCAGTCTGTTCGGTAACGTGAGACACGTCTGGCAGACAGGCGACGTCTTTGACGATGGTCAGCCTCTGCAGCGATACAACACCCGCCTTGGCTGGCACAGGCTTCTGGTGGAAAATGGGCTGGCGCCCTCTAGAGTATTGAAATATGAGCGCGAATGGCCACGGACGATCAAAGACTGCCTCTGGTACCTGAACAGACCGATGAAGGCCCTAAAGTTGCTGATCACTCCTCTGATTCCAGTTAATCTAGCGAATTCGATTGTCTACTTATGTCACTCTTTGGATTTGGGTAAATGAAGCTGGTGGCCCCAATCAACAAGATATTCCAAACTCTGACCACCCGGATCACGTGCTCGGCGCCACGGCCTGCAGGAGATTTACGGAAGAGGCTGCTGCGGTTGGTGTGGGTAGGGCTGGGTAGCCTGGTGCTTGTACTCATGGCCCTCCTGATCTGGCGGAGCAGAGAGACCCTCTTGGAAATGCTCCGCACAGCTCGTTACGAGTACTTTGCCTGGACGTTTGTTGCCTATGCCGTCTCGATAGGTGCGGTTGCCCTTGGCTGGCACCTGGTGATGCATCACCTGGGACAACAGAGTGATTGGATCCTCAACTTCAAGATCTATATATACACGTTGGCGGCTCGACGTGTGCCGGGGACCCTATGGTACATCGCCGGGCGTGCTGTTCTGTACAAACGTTTGGGCATCCCTGGGCGGTTCAGCGCCCTTGCCAGCGCAGTTGAAGTCCTCCTGAGCATTGTGTCAGGTTTGATGGTGGGCGCGCCTGCCTTGTTCCTGCAGACGAAGAGCTCACCGGCGCACATCACGATTTTCGTCCTAGTCGAGCTGGTCGGACTGTGCCTGCTTTATCCAAGGGTTCTACACTGGCTGCTCGCTCGCTTCGGGCACCACATGGAGCCAGGGCGGCTGACTGTACCCAAAGTCCTATCTTGGCTTGGCGCATATGCTGCTATGTGGGTCAGCGGTGGATTGATGGCATGCACAGTTGTCGCGGCACTCTATCCTTTGGACCTGTCCCAGATCCCCTGGGCGATCAGTCTCTGGGCTCTGACCGGAGCCATATCCTTTGCGGCTTTTCTGCTACCACATAACCTTGGAATATCAGAGATTACGCTGTCCATTCTATTGAGCCGCCTTGTTCCACTGCCCATTGCCATGGCCACTGCCATATTGATTCGAGTTTTAACGACCATTTTCGATATTATGTGGTCATCCCTTTTTCTGTTAGAGAAGAACAAGGCGATATCGGCCCGGTAAGCCGGATCTAGCCCTAAAGTATTATTGAAGTCGAGCCTTTTTCATTGTATAATAGCCCATAGCTAAGTGATTATTCCATTACGCGCGCCACTCCTAGAAGGAGGTGTCGATTACCCAAATGCTATGAATGAAGCGTGAAGTAGATTGTATGTTGACACGAGTGGAAATCACACTGATTTGAAAGAGAGGAGATACCAAACTATGAGGAAGAAACTGTCTTTATCGGTGCTGGTCGCTTTCTTGGTCGTGCTTGCGTTCGGCTCTGGCGCTACCCTGGCCCAGGGGCCGGTTACATACAGCAGCGCTTTCCAGGTTCAGAACCTCGAAGGCGCGGAAGCAACGGTTCACATCGCCTACTACGATCAAGCATCCACCAGCGTCTACGGTGGGGACATACAGGTTCCGGGCAACGGATCCAAGACCATTTTCCCCTTCCTGACCGACGGCATCACTGGCCCAAGCACATTCAATGGGTCAGTCGTGCTGAGCTCTGACAAGCAGATTGCCGCGATCCTGAATACTCAGACCGCCACCGGTTTCTCACCGTTTTACGGTGCTTCCACGAATGGCTTCTCTGAGGGGACCACAGAGGTCAGCCTCCCCCTGATCGCGTGCAATAACGCCGGCTTCGACACCTGGTTCAACGTCCAGAGTGTAGGTACCGGCGATGCGGTGATCGACGTAGCCTACACCCCTGGCTCTGATGGCACGGCGGCTTCTGACACAGGGATAACGATCGGGCAGTATAAAGCCAAGACCTTTGACCAGCGATCGGACAGCACCACCGGTACCAAACACTGTGGCGCTGGCCTGGGCAGCAAGTTTGTCGGCTCGGCGAAGGTTACGAGCACCAACGGCCAGCCGATCGTAGCTACTGTGATGTTCCTGGGAACCGGGGGCATCAAGACCTTGCAGGGGTATAACGGCTTCACAGGGGGATCGACCTCCGTCAGCCTGCCCCTGATCATGGCCAACAACAGCAGCTACTATACCTGCATGCAGATCCAGAACGCTGGTACGAATTCAACCAACGTGACTGTTGACTTCGGGGCCAACACAACAGGGAGCGGGACGCCCAACGACGAGACGTTCACATTGACCTCGGGTGAGGCCAAGACCCTCTGTCAGTTGGGTGGTATCAGCGGCTTGAGCCCCAACAACGATTGGAACGCTTTGGGCAAGTACGTGAGTGGGGCCACAATCACCCAAACCGGCAGCGAGCCGTTGGTGGCTGTCGTGAACCAGAATAGTACTGTTGCCACCTCGCTCGGCAGCACCTACGAAGGCTTCGACCCAGATTCTGCGTCCCAGACCATCAACCTGCCGCTGATCGCGGCCAACAACAGCGGCTTCTTGACGGGCGTTCAGATTCAGGCGGTCAGTGGCACCCCGGCCGTGACGGTGGATTACAGCACCAACACGGGTAGCGGGACCTTGACAGAGCCGGTCAACGATACCAAGACCCTGAGCACTGGTGAGACGTGGACGATCATTCAAGCCGGTGGCCCGGGTGGCCTCAGCGGTAACAACAATTGGGGCACGGCTGGACAATACGTTGGCTCCGCCAAGGTGACCGCAACCGGTGGTACCATCGTCGCCATCGTCAACTTTAACGGGCCAGCCTCCGGAGACACGTTCTTCACGTACGATGGGTTTAACGAATAGACCCCGGCAGTGGGTCTCGTAGAGACCCTGATCAGACAGGGCTACCGTGCGGGTAGCCCTGTTTTTTGCGTCACGTACTTTCTGGTGATATAATAAGCTACTTTGGATAGATGTGGAAAAAGCAGAGGACAAAGATGCAACAACTTGGTGTAAAGCTGTTTATCGCCAGGACACGAAACAGGGGCCTTCGCAATACGACCCGGTTGGTGCGCTACCATGCCGATCACTTGCTCCGCTATAGCACCCCTGTCAAAGTGGTTAATTTCATAGCCATCAAGTTCCAGAAACGGTTGAGATGTGGCAAAGTCTGGGGAATGCCCTATCGCTATAACATCGATCCCACGAACGTCTGTAACCTGAGATGTCCTGTCTGTCCCACCGGCCTGGGAACCATAGGCCGCGAGCGGGGAAGAATTCACTTTGACAACTTTGCGGCAATTGTGGATCAGATCGCAAAATATACATACGTGTTGGAACTCTACAATTGGGGGGAACCTTTTCTCCACCCTCGCATCTTCGATATGATCCATTATGCCCACAAACGCAGAATATCCGTGCGGCTGAGCAGCAACATGAACTACTTTGGCCGTGAAATGGCCGAAAGAACCGTGGCATCTGGTCTGGATCGGATCATCGTCTCGGTGGATGGCAGCACGCAAGAGTCGTATGAAAAGTATCGCAGAGGGGGAAACCTCTCGAGGGTACTCGGCAATGTGAGTTTGCTGGTAGAGGAAAAGAGGCAGCAAAACAGCCTCTACCCCTTCATCCTGATACGCATGCTGATCAATCGATACAACGAACACCAGATCGATAAAGTTCGGCAGATTGCTAAAGAACTGGGCGCCGACGGCTTCTCCACCGGTGGTTTTTTTATTGACACGACAGACCCATCTCAGGTCCAAGAATGGCTGCCTACCGACAAAGCACAGAGCTACTACGCTCGCTCTGCTGGCAAGCTGGAGAACGTCTGGCATTGCTCAGATTTGTGGGAGAGCATGACGATTAATTGGGATGGGGGGGTGGCTCCTTGCTGCTGGCTTCACCATAAGAAGAATGATTTTGACAACGTTTTTGAAAAGCCCGTGGCCGAAATCTGGAACGGCGAAGCCTATGTCAGTTCGCGCCGCGTTTTCGCCCTGGGTGGCTCAGGAGCTGGCCCGAAGAAAACGATCTGCACAGCCTGCAAAGGCAGGCCCCGATATCTGAAAGACTAGGAGGTTCCCTTGTTCACCCGAAGAATTCACAGCGTTCTTGTTCTGGTAGCGATCATACTGTCCTTCGCTGGCTGTTCTGGTGGCGATGGGGTTGTGGAAGTGAGCGAGACTGCCTCACCGGTGCAATTTACGTCTCCGCTGTCTCCCATCACCTCACCGGCACCGGAACAGCAGATAGCACCCACACCCACGATCCCGGAGCCGGAAGGCGGCAAAGGAACGGTTGTCGGTGTTCTTTACGATCAGGTTGACGCGGAGTTTTTCGCCCATCAGCTTATCTACCTGGCCAGGGTGAGAGAGATGCAACCCCAGCAAGGTGAGGGTGAGCCCATGTTATTCGCCGAGTTAGACATTAGCTCCGACCCCTTCGCTCAGACAGACGAAAATGGGCATTTTGTCATCGAAAACGTTGAGCCAGGACGGTATGCTCTCATCGCTCGATTACCCAACCTACAGGAGAGTGCCCTATATAAGGCAGGGACAAACGTCAATGTATCCGTTGAAGTAGAACAAGGAAAGATCACAGATATGGGGACCGTTGATATCGCAGGGCCATGGTGAACAAACCGATGCAGGCCCTCTCCCGGCGCTATTTCGACTGCATCTATCGCGACATGGTGAGAAAACGCCTGAGGGCACAGCTTGAACATGTCCAGACACAAGCAGCAGAGGTTTTTCTAGATCTGGGGTGCCATGTCGGCTACAACACCAACAGGGTTCGTAAAGTGCTTTGCCCAAAGCAGACGCTTGGCCTGGAATTCGACCATCTGTCTATTCAGGAGGCACGTGATCGAGGTATTGATGTCGCCCGACACGATCTTAATCAGCCGTTACCGCTGAGATCGAACTCGGTGGATGTTGTTACTGCCTTTGACGTCCTCGAGCATCTGGTTGAAACTTGGCAAGTTATTACCGAGATCTATCGGGTTCTTAAGCCAGGAGGATTTGTCCTGATTGACTGCCCAAACTTGGCTGCGTGGCATAACATCTTTGCCCTGGTGCTGGGCCTTCAACCCTCTTCTGGGCCTCATTTGATCTCCATTGTCGATTCAGATCTGGGATTTGTCGAGGATATGCATCGACGAGATCACAATCTGTCCGAGCAACAGGTTGAAGTAGCCAGCACCAGTAAAATGCACCGGCACATCGTGATCCCAGCCTATCGGTCTTTGCGGCGGGTGCTGGTCAAGGCAGGGTTTGAGATTGAGAATAGTTGGGGATTTGGCTATTATCCTTTTCCTCCCGTAATCTCGGATTGGCTCTGCAGAATTGACGTTAGTCACGCGCATCATTTCATCATCAAGGCACGTAAACCCGTTCATGCGAGGCATTACGAGGCGTATCGGCCCCTTTGCCTGACAGAGGTTGAAGGCTCGCTCTAACTAGCCCACTCCCCTGCTTCTCTGTAGGCAGAGAGGTGGGTTCTTCTGTGATAACGGCATACAGCGCATCTGCCACCAGCGTGTGAACTTCAACGCTGGGGTGGGTATCGACTGAATTCGCAATTAAGCGCTTCGGCTGCTCCGCATCTATCACAGCCGCCACGTCAACTATGGCAACCCCTCGAGTCTGGAAGAAATCAACCACCCTCCCACTCAGATCGCGTGTCTCCTCCAATTTGAGCATGTCGGGAAAGACGACTACGACAAGCTGAAGCTGTTGGGTTTGAGTCAGGTTGCACACCTCTTGCAATTCCTCTTGATGCGCTGCCCATACCTCTGGATCTTTATACAGAGCGCGAAGGTGGTTCTGGTAGGTTTGAATATCCGTACGCTGATTCGGGTCAGCGAAAGCATGCCAGCGAAAAAGACGCCAGTAGGCAAAGTTCAATGCGTATGAGTTGTCTACCAGCGGGCGAAGCCAGTCGGGGGGATAAATCAAAAGGCCTGGAGGCCTGGAAATCCCCATTCTCCCGGCCACCCCTTCGATATCGTTGATATAGTAGGAGAAAATCACTATATCCGGCTGATAGGGATAGGCCAGCACCCCTTCAATCTCCTGTCGGGTATTCCAGCCGTTTCGGGCGACGGTCATTACCACGTAATCATCGCCCAGTTTCTCTCCAAGTTGGTTGGAGAAGCGATCCTCGATTTTTTCAACGCCCCCCCCGGCAACAAACGAGTCACCTACTACCACAATTCGTTTTCTATTCCCAACCTTTTCCGGCGTCCATTCGTAGTCGCGATATCCCAATGAATTTATCGGCTGCCAATAGCGTTCAAACCAGCTTCTAGAGGCCAGGGTGAAGTTTATACCATCTGATTGAACGAACAACAACTTGCAAGCAACTTCTACAACCGTCAGAGTGAAAAGCAGTGCAAAGAATGCCAGGAGCATGTTTTGAGCAAGACGACGGAGGAAGCTGTCGCCTTTCCACACTGAACGAAAGACAGGGATCGCAATTGCTGCCAGTCCTACTTGAGCAACGATGATCAGGCAAATGGCAAATGTATAAGTCATTATCAGACCTGCTAGACGTTTCCCGGGGGCAGTTATTGACGCCTATCGGAATTGCGTGCTCCAATGCCTCGCCCGGCCCTTTTTGGGTAACGACGCATTATACTCAATCTAACTCATACCTGCAAACGTGATCAGGGACCGGGTCACGGTGTGTTGTCTGGCAATTCGTATCCATGCTGAATTTCACCGTGTCGCCGGGATGCTTGACAGCCACAGCCCTGACCATTATAATTGAATCCACGCACCAACAGCCACATCCTGGCTATTCCCGTCGGATTGCCAGAATTGGGGGTCCTCCAGAGATATGTATGTAAACGGTTATGGTCCCAAAATCAGCCCGGAAGTTCGACCGTGGCGCTATGCTCAGAATCCTGTTGAAGCGCCTTGGATCGTGGGGCATTGCATTTCTGCCAGGAACATATCCGACAATCGGCGATTCGCGCCAAGACAGGGGGAGATATGAGCGAACCAACAATGAGTAGGAGCGCAGAGTTCTTGACCAAGTTGGGTACCATTGGAGAACTGCTGCGCTTCTTGTGGAAACGGAAATTGTGGTGGATGATCCCGATGATTGTAATACTGACGTTGTTTGTGGCACTATTGGTTTTTGCCCAGGGATCAGTTGTAGCCCCGTTTATCTACACGTTGTTCTAGCAAGCACGGACGAGGTGAAGTGTGGACTTTGTGAGCGGATTGGCGTTGATATTGTTGACTCAGGTAGGATACTCTGGCGGGGCAGTGGTGGCGGGGAAGGACAGGCAAGTGTTTCCAGACTTGCTCGATCTGATCAGCGTGTCCGTGCTATGGGCCGTGGCTTTGATAGCCCGGGCGACGCTGGGCAAGTGGTTGACTCTCCTCACTTGGCTTTTTGTAGGTCTGACAATCGGAGCTAGTCTGACGGGTCTGCGCAGGGAGAGATACCCAGATCGTAAGCCAAAGGCTTCAGTGACAATGCAGAACACTGGCAGGCTGCGAAGGTGGTGGAAAAGGTGGAAGATATTTGCCACCGAGATGGGGAACTACCAAGGCCGCATGCTCCTTGCCTTTTTTTACTTTGTCGTCGTAACGCCCTTTGGGATTTCCATTCGTCTGTTTGGTGATCCATTGCGACTGCGTCGGTTTAGTAGCGGCTCCTTCTGGATAGAGCGACAGTCACTTAAAGAAGGGATAGAAAGGGCCAGGGAGCAGTTCTGATGAGTCCAGAGCGCGACATGTACATCCTGGGGATCTCTTGCTTCTACCACGAGTCAGCGGCTACACTGATCAAGGATGGTGTGCTGATCGCAGCAGCACAAGAAGAGCGCTTCAGCCGGATCAAGCACGACTACAGCTTTCCCATACAGGCCATCCAGTTCTGCCTGCGCCAAGCTGGGATCAATGCTGCTGACCTGGACTATGTGGTCTTTTACGAGAAGCCTTTGGTCAAGTTCGAACGTATCCTGCTCACTACCTTAGGCACCTTCCCACGCTCGTGGCGCACCTTCGGCGAGGCAA
>Ga0307377_10005780_pt1 | contig 13145 bp, 7 predicted proteins | sample TR3MG_FD_202535 | JGI IMG/M metagenome (GOLD analysis project Ga0307377, IMG submission 202535) | Soil microbial communities from Risofladan, Vaasa, Finland - TR-3 | ecosystem: Environmental > Terrestrial > Soil > Coastal area > Acid sulfate soil | place: Finland: Risofladan, Vaasa | collected... | reverse complement strand
AGCGATCAAGGATGAACGATGTCCCATTCATCATTCATCATTCCGCATTCATCATTTGCTCTACATTCCCAGCCTCTTGCGGATCTGCCGGCCGAGGATTTCGTCGACCTGGCGCTTGTTTTCCTGGATCCAGCGGTAGTAGTCGCGCCGCTTCAGGCCGCTGGCGGCATCCTCGTCGAGGATGAACGTGGTGTCGGCGTGCAACTGCAGGATGGATGCGGTGTTCATCTGGGTGACGGGGCCTTCGACGGCCCCCGCGATCGCCTCGGCCTTCGACTTGCCGGTGGCGATCAGGAGGATCTTGCGGGCCTCCATGATAGTGCCCACGCCCATCGTGATCGCGAAGCGCGGCACCTCGTCGGCGTTCTTGAAGAAGCGGGCGTTGTCGTCGATCGTCTCCTTCGTGAGTGTCTTGACGCGCGTGCGGGAGCCGAGCGACGATCCCGGCTCGTTGAACGCGATGTGGCCGTCGCGGCCGATCCCCAGCAGTTGCAGGTCGATCCCGCCGTACCGCTTGATGTCTTCCTCGTACGACTTGCAGAATCCCTGCGGGTCGATCGCCAGCCCGGACGGGACGTGCACGTTGCTCTTGTCGACGTTGATGTGGTCGAAGAGGTTCGACGCCATGAAGTAGGAATAGCTCTGCGGGTGCGTTGGCGGCAGGCCGAGGTATTCGTCGAGGTTGAAGGTGATGACCTTCGAAAAATCGAGGCCGCCTTCCTTGTGCTTGCGGATCAGCTCCTTGTAGACGACCAGCGGGCTGCTGCCCGTGGGCAGGCCCAGCACGATGGAGGGCTTGCGGAGGATCTGGTCGGCCATCATGTTTGCCGTGTGTTTGCCAACGTCTTCCGGGGTTTTTACGATGATTACTTCCATACGTTCGTGTCCTTTCTGTTCAGTTGGCCAGTTATTCAGTTGGCCGGTTGGTCAGTTGTTCGTACAGTTGAGCGGACCAAGTGGACCCAGTGGACGAAGTGGACGAAGTGGACGAAGTGGACGAAGTGGACATTCCGATTGCCGAATGCAGCACCCTGCATGCAACCTGAATCCTGCTGCCTGCCGCCTATAGCATGCCGCCTCCGACTGCCGCCTGCCGCCTGAATCCTGCCGCCTGCCGCCTGTAGCATGCCGCCTGCCGTTATGCCTGGCAACGCGAGCATGCCAGCTCGTGCGTCTGCTTCGCGATCATCAGCTCCTCGTCGGTGTGGATGACGAACGCCTTCCGAGGCGACTCGGGGGCGGTGACGATGGTCTTGCAGGCGCGGTTGGCGGCGGGGTCGAGGATGAATCCGTTGCCGCCCTGATCTTTGAGCACCAGCTCGCGCACGCCGTAGTCCTTCTCGCCGATGCCGCCGGTGAATACGATGTGATAGTCGCCCTTCAGATACCACGCGTATGCCCCGATGAACCGCGACACGCGGTGGGCAAACGCCTCGAGCGCGAGCATCGCGTTGCGGTTGCCCTGCTCCGCCGCTTCCCAGATGTGGCGCATGTCGGCGCTCTCGATGCCCGCCAGCGCGTACATCCCGCTCTTCTTGTTCAGCCACTCCTCCATCTCGTTGATGGTGAAGTCGGCCGCGCGCATGATATAGAAAATGGCCGCGGGATCGATGTCTCCGCAGCGCGTGCCCATGATCAGCCCTTCGAGCGGCGTGAAGCCCATGCTGGTCTCGATGGACTTGCCGCGCTCGACGGCCGCGATCGACGAGCCGTTGCCAAGGTGGCACGTGATCAGGTTCACCTCGCTGGCCGGCACGCCCAGCAGCCGCGCCGCCTCGAGCGTCACGTAGTGGTGCGACGTGCCGTGGAAGCCGTACTTCCGGATGCCGTTCTCGAAGTGCTTGAAGTGCAGGCCGTAGATGCGGGCCTTGTCGGGGATCGTCGTGTGGAATGCAGTGTCGAACACCGCCACCTGGGGCACGTCGGGAAACAACTGCTGCGCGATGGTGATGCCCAGCAGGTTCACCGGGTTGTGAAGCGGCGCGAACGGCTCGTACTTGCGGATGATCCCGATCACCTGCTCGTCGATCAGCGACGGCCGCGAGATGTCGGTGCCGCCGTGAACCACGCGATGCCCGATGGCGCTGATCTCGGAGCGGTCGCCGATCACGCCGCAATACTGCTTGTCGGTCAGCAGCCGCTCGAGGAACAGCATCCCGTCCTCATGCGAGGGGATCGGGCGGTCGACCGTCTTCCTGCCGTCGCCGCACTCGTAGACGACCCGCGAATCGGTGTGCCCGATCTTCTCCAGCAGGCCCGACGCCAGCTTCACGAACTGATCGCCGTCCGGCTGATACAGCGCGAACTTGATCGACGACGATCCCAGGTTCAGCACGAGAATCTTCGTGGTGTTGGTTTCCGCGGTGCTCATTTACTCTCGAGCGTGTCAATGCTTACTCCTTGTTCCTTGTTCCCTGTTCCTTGTTCTCTCTTGTCTCCTTCCTCTTCTCTTTCTTCGCTCTTGACAAGGAAGAATGGACGGAAGATGAACTGAACAGGAATCAAGGAACGAGAAGCAAAGAGCATAGAACAGGGAACAAGGAACAAGGAGCGAGACTCATTTCACGAAATGGTCGCTCACGGTGCCGTATCGGCCTTGCTTCTCGAACATCTGCGCTCGCACGGAGCACGCCGCGATCACGGCCTCGATATTGGCGGCGGTATCGCCGCGCGACAGGTCCATCACCGGCAGCCGCAGCCCCTGCGTCACAAACATCGATCGCCCGCCCACGATCAGCTCCTGCAGGAGCTTGTAGACGGGGTTCGACAGGTTGAGGCTGCTGCCGATCAGCAGGTCGGCCGGCCGGTCGGTGAACGGAGCCCCCTTGATCACGGCCACGCCCGGCCGCAGGGCCGCATCGCCCTGGGCAAGGTAGATCGGCCACGGGTGCCCGCCGCTCTTGTACATCTCGAGCGCTCCCTTGATCTTCGGCATCTCGGGATCCTTCTGAAGATGCATCGAGCTCGGCTCGCCGGTCACGTACGACAGCACGGCGATCCGCGGCTCGCGCCCGGCGAGGTCGCGGAACGTCTCCGCACTCGTCACGATGATCTTGTACAGCTCTTCGGCGTTCGGATTCTCGTGAACCACCATGTCGCCACAGGCGATCAGCTCGAACACCGGGTAGCCCTCGGGCGGCTCGCGGAAGAACAGCCCTGAGCTGATCCGGCCGTCTTCCTCGCCGATGATGGCGTTGGCGAATTTCATCACGTCGCCCGACTTCGCGTATCTGCCGGCGACCATCCCGTGTGCGTAGCCGGCCCGCACCATCATCACGCCGAATGCGATGGGATTTGCGAGCGCCCGCAGGCCGATCGCCTTGTCGCGCCCGCGCATCGCCGCGTACGCCTCGGCAAGCTCGTCCATCTTGGCCGAGTCCTTGATCGACTGCTCCGTCAGCCGGACCACGCGCGCCGTGCCGTCCGCCGTCGCGCGGTCCGCCGCCTCGGCCATCACGCCGTCCTTGTCCAGCCCGCACTCCGGCAGCACGATGATCTTCGGGTCCTGCTTCGCCCGCTGCTTCAATGATTCAACGAACGCCATGATTGCTGTCCTCAATTCAAACGATGAACCGAATCAGTTTGCCAGTTTGCCTGTTAGCCAGTTTACCAGTTGGCCGGTTTGCCAGTTGGCCAGTTGGCCAATTGATCAGTTTGCCCTCTCTTCATCTCTTCATCTCTTCATCCCATCATCTCTTCATCTCTTCTTCGTGTTCCTTCGTGCCTTCGTGCCTTCGTGCCTTCGTGCCTTCGTGTCAAAACCACCCGCTATCACGCCTATGCCTGCGCTTTCGGTTTCTGCGTCGCCTTCCACATCTCGCGTGTTTCGGCGCGGAACTGCTCGGCGAGGTGGTCCATCATCGCCTTGTATTCGGGCGTCAGCGGCACGCCCCGCCTGCTCATCACCGTCTCCGCCGTCTTGAGAGCAGCGCGGTTGATGATGATCCGCCCGTTGTCGTAGATCGCGAAGTGCGGCAGATACTTGTCCTCCGTCACCTGGTTCATCAGGATGTTCGACATGATCCCGGCCACGGAGCCGGTGTTGAAGAACGCCCCGAGGGCCGTCTTCGTGTGGTCGCCGAAGTAGCAGCCCACCGTCTTGTTCTGGCGGCTGTTGATCCGGCGGCCCCTGCTCAGTTCCACCTCCACGTTGCTGTAGTCGTTCTTGAGGTCGCTGTTGGTCGAGCCAGCTCCCCAGTTCACCCATTCGCCGATCACGGCGTGGCCCATGAAGCCGTAGTGCTGCTTGTTGCTGTAGCCGAGGATGATCGATTCCTCGATCTCGCCGCCGATTCTGCAGACCGGCCCGAAGCTGCTGCCCTCGCGGACGGTCGCCTGCTTGATCTGGTTGGCCCGGCCGATGACCGCCGGCCCGCAGATTTGCGAGCCGGCCTGGATGATCGTCTTCTCGCCGGGCGAGTCTTCCATGATGATCGCCCCGCCGCGTGCGTCCAGCAGCACGGAGCTTTGCACCTCCACGTTCTCGCCGATGTAGACGCTTCCGCCCCGCAGGTCGAGCTGCGCGCCCGGGAAGACGTCCGCCTTCTCCGAGATGAACGAACCTTCGCGGCTGCCGCGGATGATCACGCCCTCGGGGGTGAACGTGTTTCGCTTGTTGCGCTCCTTGAACTCGGCCTCGATCGCCTTGGCGCTCAAGATGATCAGGCTCCAGGGGAATGCGGCCACGGTAATGCCGGCCGCTTCCTTCACGGGCACGCCCGCCGCGTCGGGGTCCTTCAGCGCGTTCTCGAACGCCCCGACCTTGGCGATCGCCGCCGCGTCCAGCCGGGCGTAGACCACCCGCCGGCGCTCCACCGGCTTGCCGTTCTCGTCGAACGCTTCGTTCACGATGCCGATCTCGTTCGGGCCGTCAAGCGGCGGCATGGTCGACAGGCTTGCGATCACCGCGCCGTCCACAAACAGCCCCCCGCCCGCGAACGCCGCCGGATCGTTCACTGTTGCACCGCGAGCGAAGATCTCCTTGAAGTAGACCACCTGCGGCACCGTTCCCGCCAGGTACGGCCGCGTGATGAAGTGCACCTTCGCACTCCCGTATTGCCCGCGGCCCGCGATCTTCTCCGCCAGCGTCGACGTCCCCACGCGAAGCCCGCACACCGGCCGCGTCAGCGTCAGCGGCCCGAAATCCTCCGCAAACTGTTCGTAGATCACGAGATTGTTCGACATCGCCAGATCCAATCCCTATGCCAGATTTGGTTGCGTAAAACGACGAAAATACGGCCGCCCAGCGGTCGGAAAACCCGACCCGACGCCACTCGGCCGGCCCGAGGCGGCACGACAGATTCCAAGCCATCCGCTGCAAAACGGGGATCATGTGTAGAAATGGATATTCTAAGCTTTCGGGCGTTCTTTTCAAGAGGAAAAGTCCCTCTTGCATCCTGCCTCCGAAACTGGTATAAGTTACCCTGTGTCGGCAATCGGCCCCATTCTGCTAATGGAGGTGCACAATGGATCATTCCGAGCGTCATGCCTGGATCCGGCGGCGTGGCCTGACCCGCATCACGTGGCTTACCGTGGGTTTTCTCGTGTTCGTGGTTCTCCAAATGGCGGTGGCACGCCATCTGCGTGATCTGCATTGGGGGTGGACGCTCGAGAGTTACGTTGCCGCTCTGGTGTTCGTCGGCGGGGGAGGGATCCTCTACGACTACTTCAGTACGCGCAAACGCGAGCCATGAATGCCTGCGCGCCCTACCGGGCGTAAGGCCGCGAAAACGGACCGACAAGGAAATGAAGGAGTAGTGGCGCTTCGGGAAAACTAGTTGCCTGTCCCCGGTTTTCGGGAAAACTAGTTGCCTGTCCCCGGTTTTCCCGTCCCCGGTTTTCCCGCCCGGTTTTCGCCGGTTTTCGGTTTTCCCGCCCGGTTTTCCCCGGTTTTCGCCGGTTTTCGGTTTTCCGGTTTTCCCCTGCGATTTTCAAACGGATTCGCGGGGCCGATTCGCGGGGCCGAACGGCGTGTCGCCGGGGAAGCGACGCTGTCTCGAGGAGCTATGCCATTCTCCAGCTCTTCGCCGGAAGCACGCCGATGCCGGGAACGTCGGCTTGGCCGGAGCCGAGGTTCGCGACGACGCGCGTCCCGTCCGCGAAGGTGGTGCGCTGCACGAAGCGGTCCTCCGACAGGAACTCGAAGCCGAGCATCTCGAGCTTGCCGATCCGCTTGTGCAGCCTGGCCACCGGGAGGGCGCAGGCCAGGGCCTCCTGAACGTGCGGGTCCATGATGAGCATCCGGAAGCCGAAGGTCTCGCCGCATGGCTGGTCCTTCCAGCCGTATTGGTAGCCGAAGGGGAAGACGTTGGGCGGGAGGCCGTAGAGGGCATCCTGCGCGGCCTTCAGGTGCGGCACGCCGGACGTGGCCATGCCCAAGGCGCCGGCGCCCGTGTGGGCAGTGTTCGGGTTCCAGCACGGGTTCTCGTTGTAGCTGTGCATCTCCCACCAGTCCTGGATGCAGCAGTCGTGGTAGACGAGCATGCTCAGCGGCACCGGCATGGCCCGGGGGCTGCTTTCCTGGAACAGCGGGATCATCTTGGTGGAGCCGATGTCGTAGGCGGCGGTGCAGGCGTCGTTGAAGCCTTCGCTCGACACCACGCGGTTCCCAACGGTCTCCGCGCTCAGCAACCGGCGCACCTCGTCGACTTCGGCGCGGGAGGGCAGCGGACGGTTGCCGTGGAGCGCATGGTCCCGGCGGAAGCACGGCCCCGGCAGCAAGGTCGCATTCACGTCGAAGTGCAGCCAGTCCACGGCGCGCATGTCGCCGGCGAGGCGGCGACGGATGAACTCGATCTGGTACGGGGTGCAGACGTGCTGCCAGCGCTGGTTGTCCATTGCCCAGCCGCCGGACAGGCCGCCTTCCCGCGTGTGGCGGAAGATCGCGTGCATTGCATCGGACCCGTCGTCGATGCCTTCGATCGTCCAGGCCCAGGGGGCGGGATGCACGCCGCCGATCGCCTTCAACTGCTCGATGGTGGCGTCGTCCAGCCAGATGGGCGGCCGGCCGCCTGCCATGGTAAACTGCTGCGTGTAGTGGGCGAAGCGCACAGGGTACATGAAGATGGACTCGAAGCCGAAATCGCGCAGTGCCCGAGTGTTCGCCACGTAGTCGGTCTCGGGATCATGCACGTAGCCGATGAAAACCATGACCGCGCCAAACAGGTCTTCGAGCATCGGCTTGGCGGCGATTTTCGTTTCCCACGGCACCCATTGCCCTCGGGCTTGCGCCCAGCGCCGGTAGCGTTTGGTAACCGCCGTGACGCCGGGATCGCACGGGCAGATGCGGATGGTCATGGGACGCCAGCCTTCGACCGCACCCGGTGCGGCGAGGAAATACGCGTATGGTGCGGTTGCATCGTCGCCGTAGACCAGCCGCCAGTCGACCAGCTCGTCCGGCGTCACCAGCAGGCCGGCGCGGTTGTTCAGATACGCCGCCATGCCCATCGACATTCCCGTGTGGCCACCCCGCCCGGCGACGTTCTCCCAGGTTTCGCCGGTGTGGCGGAGCAATGCCCCCTGGTATTGCGGGACGAGCACTTCGCTTGCGAGGCCGGCGGCCTGGAAGCGTCCCGGCAGCGCCAGCAGACCCGCGTCAACGTCGGTGCCGCGGCATTCCACGGTGAGTGCCACGTGGTCCGCCTCCAAGGCCCACCGGCACACGATCTGCCCGCCATCGATCCCGTGCACGGATTCGATGGTGTTTCCGTTTATCGTGTGGACTACGCCACCCGGCAGAGGATACTTACGCGCTTGCGCCCCGCCGTGGCGCGACGTGATCTGCCGAGCCGTGGCATCGACCGTCCAGACGCAATCACGCCGCTTGTCCGCGATGGCCATGCCCAAGCCGTCGTCCGACAATTCGATTCTCAATCCGGCATTCTCGCCTGTAGCCATGAAAACTCCTTGGCTCGTGCCTGTATCTGATCATCATGGAAGCACCGTGCTCGGCGTGGTCCATTTGGTGCCGGGGGTTGGCCGGTTCGTATGACCGCAGTGTTGGGGATATCTACCTCGACATAGTAGTCCCTAACGCGGACAAGCCGCAGCCAATGAAGAAGGCAAGCGATGCGACTGCCACACTGGAGAAACTCATCAATGCCACGCCCAAGGAGCGCGAGACTTCCTTCCACATCATCCTCTGCCTTCCGTACTTCACCTCCGCTGCGATCCGGCGCACATCATGCTCGCTGACGGCATCGCGGCCGCTGCCGAACTGGAACAGCCAGGGCAGATGGTGCGATTTCCTTTCCTGAAAATCACGGTACTACTGCTTCCGCTACTTTGCCTTGATCGCCCGAATCTCGTCGGTCCACACGTTGTTGCTGAGAATTGACGTGACCCAGTATCGGATTTTCTGCACCTTCACCGGAGCGTCGAACCTCAGGTTGTGCCAGGGTACGGGGTTCATGAGGCTGACGGCGGCGTCCTGCCAAGCGTCGTCCTTCCAGACCTGGACGCAGCAATCGTAGGGCCAGCTTTCGGAGTGGCGCTCGTCTTCGTGGATGGCCAGCCCGGCAAGCTCCACCTCCTGAGGCCAGGCCAGCTCCGCCCACACGAGGCGGCCCCAATTGTCCGACTTGTACTGGTCCACGATCCCCAGCCACGGTCCCGGGAGGTCGTTCGTCTGGCCGTCGACGAGCGTCTTCGCGTCGATGTGCACCTTGCCGGACGCAAACCACCCCTGCTCGCCGCCGGCGGTGACCTTCGCCTGCGGGGCGATATTCTCGCCATCCAGCGGCTGCTCGACCGGGCGGCGCGGATGCACCCCGAACGTCTTGCCCGCGTAGGGCTTGGCCGGCAGCTGTTCGATGTCGTCGCGCCACACGCGGCCGGTGAGGTTGGTCGTCCACAGAAGCTTGCCATCCGCCATGGCAAGCTTGCAGACGTTTCCGTGCCAGTCGCACGCGTACGCGGAGTCCGCAGACGTGCAGACGGATGCCACGGCGTCGGTGGAGGCGGTCCACGCTGCTTGGCCATCGGCCGCGATCCGGATGATCCTGCAGGCGGCGTCCGCGATCACCAGACCGCCGGCATCAGCAACAGCGATCGAGATGATCGGCTCGGGCTGCTCGAATTGCCAGCGAGGCACGCCAGTGCGGTCGAGGGCGATGATGCCGTTCTCGCCGGCGCTATAGCCTTCGCGCCGGGCGAGCACAAACAGCGTTTGCGAATCGCGGCTCCAGGTGGGCATCGACACGGCCGTTCGTTGGCGGACGATCCCGCCGTCGCGCAGCAGGAACAGACTGTCGTGTCCCACTATGGCAACCGTGCTGCCGTCGGGCGAGATCGCCACGGCCGAAATGTGTGGCGCGGTGATCGGCTCAAGTTCCTTCTGCCAAACGATCTTGCCGGTGGCTGCATCGAGCACGCGAACAATGCTCGAGCCGCGGTAGCGCCCTTCAACGGGTATCTCGTGCGTGAGGCCCACTGCAAGCCGCTTGCCGTCCGGCGTGAGGTCGATCATCGCAGCCCATTTGTTGCGAAGCAGGTCCAGCCCGTTTTGCATCGCGGAGTAGTCGTGCCGCCACAGCACCGTGCCGTTGCGGCGGATGGCCGACAGCCCGGCGTTCGACCCGCTGTAGACCATGGAGCCGTCGGGCGACATCGCGAACGAGAACACGTCGCGCCGCCTGGTGTGGTTGAAGAAGCTGCGGTTCGCGTGGCTGTCGATGCCGTCGCGGGCGAACCGCGCAATCGACTTCTCATCGTCGTCGAACAACTCCAGGTAGGCGTTCACGTCTTCGGGATACATCGCTTCGGCGCCGATGGTGTCTCCGTCAGGGGTGATCTGGAGGTTGTCGACGTAGTAACGCCCGGCCTTCGCGGCGGCGCGGAGCTTGCCGTTGCGGGCATTGAGGATGAACAGGTTGTTGCCCCATTCGGCGGCCCCGACAGCCACAGTGTCGCCCGCCGCTCTCACGGCCGTGAGGCGCGCCCCCCAGCGCCCGGTCACGTCGCGGTCGAGCGGAGCGGGCGCGGCCGGCAGCATCGCCGGCGGAGTGAGCCGGTCGTCCGGGGCGGGCGTTGAGCTCTTCAGTGATATCAGCGTTTGCACGGCCTTCGCCAGGCCGGCGTCATCGACCGCCGCCACCACGATCGCATCCCGCGAGCCGGGCAGGTAGGCCCTCGTGTACGAGATCATCGCGCGGCCCGGGCCGGGCACGTCCTCCGTCAGCCGCAGCGGCAGCATATCCTTGTCATCGTTCCAGTAGCCATCTCCCCGAAGCGGCAGGACCACGTGAACGCCGGCTTCCTGCTCGACATTTGCAGACGGCTCGGCGGGCAGGCCGGCGTTGGCAAGCGCATCGACGACCGTCGCCCGCTCCTTCTCGCGGCCGATCACATGGATCTTCTGCCCGCTCCGCAACGCTGCGATAATGTCCGCCGCGGAGAACACATCCGCATCGGGCGCCTGCCGCACTGACGGCTTCCCCGGCTTCACAGCGGGCGTGTAATCGCGCTCGCGGAGGTCTTCCGCGCGGAGCCGCTCATCCGACAGCGCGATCACCACCGCCGGGAACCGACGGAAGTCGAGCGCCAGCTCGCCGTTCCTGATCCTGAGATCGCTGCCCCGCAGGATGTCGTAGCCGTACCGGAATTGCCCGGGAACCTTCGCCGTCCGCATCACGGGCATGATCACATCGTAGGCCGACGTCATCTTCCACAACTGGTGCGGCTGCAGGTTGGGATAGTTCTGGTTGACCGCGATCAGCCACGTGACGGGCCGGCCGCGGTTATCCTTGCCCTCCCGCAGGGCGAACCAAACCTCGGGATCATCGATCTGCACCGGCGGCTTCAAAAACGGCGCCAGGGCCTTCTGCATCTGCCCGGCGAGTGCGATCACCTTCAGCCGCTTCTCCACGATCGTGTCGTTCGCGAACCACTCGAAGTAGTCGTAGTCCTGGAAGATATCGAAATCGACGTCGAGCGCGGTGCCGAGCAGGGCGTACTGTTCGGCGCAGTTGCGGCCGAGCAGGATCATCCCCCCCTTGGCCTTGAACCGCTCGAGCGACGCCATATCGTCGCTGGTGATATCGCTTTGCAGGCCGGGGATCAACAGGTACTTCAGGTTGCCGAACCGCCCGGCCTTGATATCCTCATCGAACACAACGGTGGCGGGAACGTGCGCGTGAAACGACGCGATAAGGGCAGCGCTGATACGCTTGTGATACATCGCTCCGCGGAAGGCGGGGTTGCCGCCCTGCACGTAGCCCGTTCGCGGGTAGTAGATGCCGAGCTGGGGGCGATACGCGGTGTCACGCAGGCGCGTGCCCACCGGCTCGAGCACGGCCTGGAGGTCGCCCGCGGCCTGCATGCGCGCGGCGGAGCGGCCCTGGCCGCTGATGAACCTGTCGATCCCGCTCATCTCGTTCGCCCAGAATCCTTCGGCGCCGTACAGCAGCGCCGGCAGCAGTTGGCGCGCGATGTACTCGCCGGTGCCCGGCTCCGGTGCCATCTCGACCCCGGCGTAGAACGGCTTGCCGTCGTGCTTCATGAACGCACAGTCGTTGAGCTGCATCCACGGCTCGCACACCTGCTCCACCTGGTGGTAGCTCACCACGGCGTCCAGCGGGGCGGAGCACCATTCCGGCCAGTTGAACCAGTAGACCGCCGGCATGCCCACGCCGAGGCTGCCGGGCCGCATCGTCCGCACGAACTGCCGCCACTTCGCGTAGTTGTCGGGATACAGGTGCTTCGCGGCAAACTCGTGATACGACAGGGCGGCGGCGAGCTTGTCGCCCGTCAGCAGCGGGTTCTGCTCGCGCAACTGCCCCCACTTGATGCCGTCGAGCGATTCCACCGGTTTGCCGCTCGCCTGGCTCCATTCCTTCTTCAGGCGGTCCTGGTCGATACCCCACCAGTTGCTCTCGTTCCAGAGGTAGCCGTCCTGCGAGGGGCTCTTGATGCCCCACTGCGTCCAGCGCGCGAGGTCGAAGGCATCGTCAATCTTCTGCTTGTCGGTGCGGTTCACCGTGTCAAGCTCCCAGCCCATCACCTCGGGCCAGAAGTGCATGCCGGCGGCGCCCATCTCGTGGAGGGCCGACCGCATGCGGCTGGGTAGCTCGGCCGACTCTGGAGCGGGCAGGCGCGGGTCCGCCGCCAGCAGGGCTCGCATGCCCCGGTTGGCGCCCAGGTCGTTCTCCCACCATCCGAATTCGTAGCCGGCGGAGATGTAGCGCGTCACGTCGTGCGTGATGCCGTTGCGGGCCGCGATGCGGACGAGCGCACGGGCCGTCTCATCGGACGTCTTCTGCCCCAGGCACAGGGCCGTGAACATCTTGAACCGCCCGCTCTCGCGCGGTGAGCTTACGGTGAAATCGAGCCGTGCCTCGCCCAATGCGGGCGACTTCGCCCGCAGCGACCACTCACCAGGCACACAGCCCGACGGCAGCCGGACGTCCACCGGCACGCTCGCGTTCGAGTTCGCCGGGATCGCCCACGATGCCGTCAACTCGGCCTGCGTCTTGCCGGCCGGATCGACGAGCTGCACGGCCACCTGCTCGGCCGGCACGCCGTTGATCGAGCGGCCAACCACGGTCGCACGCAGCCATTCGCCGGCTGCGAGCATCTCCTGCCCGCGGTCGGCGCACAGTGTAATTGTGCCATCCGTCACGCGAGGGTCGCGGATCGCAATGTTCACCGAGACCGACGCCGCCGCACCATCGATCAGCCGCGCGGCCGCAGGCGACGCACTCAAGCACAACTCGCACGCCCCGGCCACGTCCTGCGGCAGCTCGAGGTAATCGGTCCCGTCGTCCGCCTTGCCGATTGCGAGCCTGCGCCAGGGCGCGTCGGGCCGGTGCGGCCGCAGCCACAACGCCCGCTCGATCTCGTCAAGCCCGGGCAGCGTGATGCCATACATCTTCTCGCGGTTCTCGATCACCGCCTTCACGGGCACGCGCTCCCCCGCGGCAAACACCTTGCCGTCGACCGCCAGCCGCAGCGAGATCACGTTCAGCCCGCGGCACAACGACACCGTGCGGTCCGGCGAATACTTCCTGAACGCGATGCCGCTGTCCGCGCCCTGGTTGCAGCACACGTAGACCGAGCCGTCGGCGGTGACGCGGAGATCCCGGGCGTTGCGGACGTCGATCTCGGGCAGCTCGCCGAGCTTCTGGCCGTCCCAGTCGTACTCCTCCAGC
>Ga0307377_10005776_pt1 | contig 13152 bp, 18 predicted proteins | sample TR3MG_FD_202535 | JGI IMG/M metagenome (GOLD analysis project Ga0307377, IMG submission 202535) | Soil microbial communities from Risofladan, Vaasa, Finland - TR-3 | ecosystem: Environmental > Terrestrial > Soil > Coastal area > Acid sulfate soil | place: Finland: Risofladan, Vaasa | collected... | reverse complement strand
AGGGCCTCAATTTGAGGCCCTTTTTTATTATGCTTTAACTTCTTCTTTCAAAGTGTTTGCTGGTTTTTCTTTTTTTGATTTCACCAAGTCTCTATAAAACTGAACTCTATCTGCGGTCACATTGTCGATATTGTATTTATCCTTCACAAAATTATGCAAATTTTCTGCAAGCTCTTGTCTGTATTCAGGGTCTTGAATAACTCTTTTCATATGCTTGTACCAATCTTTTCTATCATTTTTAACAAGAAGACCAGTAACGCCATCTTCAATTAATTCTGAATAGATACCAAAGTCTTGAGCGATAAGAACTTTCTTTTTCATTCCAGCTTCGATTATTTTTAATTCAGATTTAACCTCATTAAATACATGTCTTCTTTTTATCTCCTGAATTCTAAAACTACCATCTGGTTTAGGGTGTTTAAGCTTTTCTGTAAAAGTATCTATAAGAGGAGCAAGACATACATCACAATAGTCATAATGCTTTCCATATTTAGTAAGAGGAAGAGTCCATCTTCTTACATAATTCTTCATATATTGGTCATCCTGATAGTCAGAAGGTTTAGCTTTAGCAATTTTATCTAACCACTTATAATAGTCTTCATCATCACCCCTTTCTCTGAAGTCGTTTGTAAATATTTCTTCAAACTTTCTCCAAACAGTCTCATGAGGTTGTATGTGTCTTGTTCTTCTTTCTCCGTTTGGAGCTATTTCTGTAATTGTACCTCTAATGTCAAAACCACACATAATGATTTGAAACTCGTCTTTTAAATCGCTGTTTGACCAAAGTTGTTGAAAACCTGGTCTCATTAATTCAAGGTCATGAAGATGTGAAGAGCCACCAATCCAAGAAATTCTACATTTACCAGATTTATTTTCTTCAGCCTCAGATGTCCACATATTATGTTCCATATTTAAGGCATTCGGAATAACATGAACATTTTTGTTATACTTCTTTATTTCATTAGCAAAGACACTTGTAGTAGTTGTAACGTAATCAGCAAGCTTAAGGTTTCCTGTTATTTTTTCAGCTAATTTATCTTTCTTTACAATTTCATATAAAGGATGAGTTGTAGGCGGCTCCCAGAAGTCATCAATATCCATAACCAATACAGTTCCACTTTCCTTTATTTTAGGAAAAAGCTCTGCGGAACCTTCATAAGGCCCAATATGTCTGTGGAAGTGAATTATATCAAACTGCTTAAAATACTCTACATTTTGAGTATTAGGCTGATGATTTATTTCGACTTCGACTTCATCTTTAAAATGTTTTTCTATTGATTGCGCTGGCCAGATAGACCTAAAGTGACCAACCCCTTGAGTGTCACTTGGTATCATTAAAATTTTTATTTTCTTCTTACTCATTATTGAATATAACTTAATTTTTTAAAAATATAAACTTTGATTTATACAAAATCAACACTTAATCATAAAAAACAAAAAAGAGGACTAAAAAATGTCCTCTTTTTTTTTTAGCATTTGCTAAATTCTCCTTTTAAATCTATTTTAAATCTAAAAGTTTTTATTTTCTTTTCATGCCTGTAGTGAACCCATCCGTATATACAATCTTTTGTATCTACTAAACCTTTTTGGTCCCACGAAACCTCTTTGAGGTCAAGTCTGAAATTTAGAATATCAATATTGGTAAGTTTTAATTTATCCGACATAACAACTTCAAGCTCACTAATAGTTATTGGCTCCCAAACAACATTCATAATCTCGTTATTGATTATATCTGCCAATTCTTTTTCGATGTCAGCATAGTGTACTGAACCCAGGTGGTTACCCCAAAAATTAAGGTCTCTGTAGTTTTCTCCAGTTATTTCGAAAACTACTTCTGGAGCATCCTCCCAAATAGTGTCTTTTAACTCTGGCTTAAACATTATTTTCCGAAATAATTTTCCACATTTTTAATAGCCTCATCAATATCTTTCATAGACTGTCCAAGAGGGAGATTTAGTTCAGAGTTATCAAAACCTCTATCAACCTCAACTTTTCTCCTTCTTTCCTGCGCATCAAGAGGCGCTGTAAGTCTATCAATAGATAAAACTATTTCTCCAGGATTTAATATAATCCCAGGGTTATTTGCTCCACCAAGTGCAACTGCAACTTTTACTGGTGAATTAGATATGTTTTTTATTTTCCAAGTATTGCTCATAATAATCTTTTTTTTAAATGTAAAAACTCAGTTTAAAAAAATAAAGAGGTTTTACAATTTAATGTATCCTTTTGTTTTTGAAAGTCTATCAATTGGAGTGAAATAAGATTTACCTTCAAATACCCATTCTTGCATACCATCGTTTTCTCTTAATAGCATTGATTTATCTCCAGATTTAATATTTTCGTTTAAATCTTCTGGTAAAGTGATTTTTTCATAATCCTCTCCTTCAGCAATTTCCTTCATAGATAAATTAAATACCTCTTCCATTGGCTTTAAATCCTGAGCGTTTTTTGTAGCATTTCCAAACCTATCTTCAACTGGAGCTATATCTTCAGTAACTTCAACCTTTTCTGTATTTGTCAGGAGAGAATCTTTAATGATACCCATAACAATATCGTTAACAACCTTTTCAAGGTCCACTGAGCTCTTTATATATGTTTCAAGCTCTCCTTGTGTAGTTGCGTCTATTTGAGGCATTGAAGGGGCTGCATATGGATTTTCTTTATATTGATTTCCTCCAGCATAATCTGGAAGAGCAGATTTTTCAGTAAAACTACTGGTTCCATTTGCATAATTAAATTCTATCTCACCCATTTCTTCAAACTTAGCAACATAAATTTTTGCTCTTGTTTTTCCTTCTTGAACCCAAAGGTCTTGCATTGATTTTTTTACATCTGGGTCATCCATAAGCCTCAATGGTTTATAGCTAAGGTTTTCTCCACTCTCTCCCACGTCATTATATTGAAACACAAATAATTCAGCAGGCTCCGCCTTCTTAAGTACTTCTGGAAGTTCTGGAGTATATCCAACCGCTGGTTCCAATGGAGTTTCGGTTTGAACCGCACCAGCATCTATAAAAACACCTGGTTGTGTATTACCCGTCATATCAATTTGCTGCTCTGGAGAAGCTATTAATTGACTTTCATCAGGCATTTCAGCTATTTCATTCCCACCATAGTTAAATGATGGAGAATTGAATTCCGAAACTATATCTGGCATCTCCTGCGCAGATTTCTTATCTCTCATAGCTAAAATTTTTTCTTTAATTCTTTCTATAGCATCTTCTGGTAGTGCTTCGTGTAGATTTTGTTCCCTGATTCCATTCGCAATTAAGGCTTTCAATTCTTCTAAATTCATTTGTGTAGACATAGTAAATGCTTTTTTATATAAATATTAAGTTTTTTATTAAATCGTTAACTCTTGTTATTACCGAAAAAAATGCTTATTTATTGATATATAAACTATAATTATTATATGGCCAGAAGCGGAAATAAACCAAGAAGAGAAGCTAAGAAGCTTCCTAAACATGCATTAGAAGAAATTGCAGACTACAAAAACTCGGTTAAAACAACAAATGAATTTGTTAAAATAGGTAATTTAGATTTTGAACTTACTTCAAAACAAAAAAATTTATTGACAATTCTTGATAAAAACAAAATCATAACTGTAACAGGACCTCCAGGAACATCAAAGACATTTATAGCATGCTACGCAGCTACACAGGCATTGCTTGCTGGAAAATGTAAAAAGATTATCCTTTCTAAACCAACTGAGGTTTTATCTGGAACCAGAGACCCAGGGGCACTTCCAGGTTCTCTTGAAGAAAAGATGGCTGTATTTGCCGAGTCTTTCGTTGACTCTTTTGAAGAGTTTTTGTCTCCAAAAGACTTTAAACATCTTTGGGATGAGAAATTGATAGAATTTAAGCCAGCTCAATTTTTAAGAGGACGTTCTTTGAAAGATTCTTACATCATAATTGATGAGTTCCAAAACTTTGATATTAAGGCTCTTAAAAGTATTGTAACTCGTCTTGGTAGAAATAGCAAGATTGTTTTCATGGGGGACACCAGACAGAATGACATCAATAAAAAATATGTTGCTGTTGATACTTTTATTGAAATAATAAGTACCATAGATGGTTGTGCAAATTTCAAATTTGAAAGAAAAGATATTGTTAGAGAGCAAATTCTTATTGATATTATTGATAGGTTTGAGAAATTTGAGGACGAAGGAAAAATGCCTGGTACAATAAGAAATACTTAATAGGGGTAAATTTTGTATTTTTTTTTCTATTTATAGAAAAGTATAGATATGAATATAAGTTATTTTTCACCAGAAATGCCTGACGACAAAAAACCTAAGACCGATAAAGGATTGATTAGTCCTAATCAACTTAGAGAAGGCGCTCAAAAGAAAGCTCAAAAAATTGAGCAATCAAAAAATAATACTGGACTTATGCCTAAAAACGAAGGAAGGTTATTAACAAATGATGGAAGAGAAATCTTCAATGAAAATAAATAATACCATGAAGGAAGAAGTTAAAAAATCAATTGATAAAGGACTTATAAGTCCAAAAGATATTAAGACTCCAGCTAAAAAAGTTGAAAGAAAAGTAAGTCTTAAAAACGATATTGTTGAAAGAGAGGGCGAAATCAAAACTGATGATGGAAGACAACTTTTGAAATAATTATTACCTTGTTATAAAAAGAAAAACCCACTCATTGAGTGGGTTTTTTTGTTTCTATAATATTGGTTTATTGAGGATTTTTGTACATACCTTTTATGTTTCTTATGGTTAAAGGCTTTCCAAGTTCTTCATACCTACCACCACCAGAATCTCTATAAACACTGATAGTTCCCTCTCCGCCTATTTTAAGCATTGGAATTGCCATAACATATCCTGATTTTAATCCAGGTATATTTGTGTTAACAACCTTAAAGTTATTAGTGTCCTCCATTTGCTTAATTAAATCCATAAAGTAATTACTGGTTTCTATTCTAAGTCCCCACCCTTTTTGAAATTCATCAGCACTAAATTCGCTAATTTCCTGGTTTTTAAATATACCAGCACCTTGATTATTAACATTAGAGACCTCTTCTTCTAATTCTGATTTCTGAACGTTTAAAAGCTCTAATTTTTTTTCATAGCTTTTAATCATAGCAGATAGTTCGTTTAGTTGAGATGTCTTAATATCTTTTAACGAAAGAAAATCTTCTTTATCCATAGCAGACTTCTCCTCGTTGTTAAGTTTCTCAAGATTCTTCTCCAACAAGCCTATATAATCATTCACCCTCTTCATAGACTGCTTTGTATCAGCATCTACTGCAGAAGACTCCTTTAAAAAAGAAGCCTGAGATTCTTTTAACATTCTCAGGCTCTCTTTTCTAATTATATCTCTAATTATTTTTTCTTTATCATTCATTGATAAGTTTATTATAACTTAGCTAATCTTCTCATTCTTTCAAGTTCGCTATCAAGAGCGTCCTTTTTAGCTGGAGTAAATCCTTCACTTAAAAGAGAAGTTCCTTTTTGAACACCTTCTTTAACGTGCTTGTCTTTTTCCATGTAATCATTGAATCTTGCTTCAGAGTCTTGAGCTGGAGTTTCTCCTTCAATTGGCTCTTCAAGGTCTTCGTTGATAACTTCTTCGCTAATTTGCTCTTCGTCACCGTCAACTTCGATAGTCTCTTCATTGATTGCAACTTCTTCTATTTCTTCAGATTCAGCTTCTTCAGAACCCATTTCTAATCCCATGTCTCCACCGATTTCTTCAACTTCTTCTTCACCAGCTTCTTCAGCTTCTCCTGACATTTTCTCATCAAGTTCTTTTCCAAGTTCAGCAAACTTCATTTCGAAGTATCCCATATCTGGAGTCTCTTCCATTTCTTCTCCGCCAAGTTCCATTTCTCCTTCGATTTCATCGTCCTCTTTAAGGTGAGTTCCAATTTTTTCGAATTTTTCATCGTACTTTTTGTCTTCTTCTCCTGCACCAGTCCATCCAGTAGCTTTCACTCCTTTAAGGCCTCCAGCTTCAACTTCAGAAAGAGTTTCAGGTAAAGTTTCTAATTCTTCATTAATAATAGCAATTCTTGCCTTAATTTCTTCAGCTCTTGCGTTATCTTTAGCCATTGATGCATACTCCTCTTTTATGATTTGTTGCAACTGAGCTTTTGTTATTTGAAATTTATTTTCCATGACGTTTAATAGTGTTTTCGTTTATTGTTATTTTTTTGATTCCTCAATTTTTTTCTTAAGCTCTTCGAGTTCTGCTTTAAGTCTCGAATTCTCATCAATGATGTCTTCGTTGATAGAGTCTTTAGAATCTACTTCTGCAAATTCTTTTTCTAACCTTGCGATGTTAGAAATGTTTTGAAAACTGTCATCTACAAAACCATGTTTGTGATTATCAGACATATCTCCTACAAAGCCAAAAGACCCAGCCATACCTCTACTTGCTTCGTTAAGCATGCCAAGTTCTTTGTTGATTCTTTTTACCTCTTCGTAAAGCTCTTCTTTTCTCTTGATTCTAAGACCTTCCTTAAGAATTGCTTCTTTAATAGCATTTGGGCTAACCTTTGATTTGTTCATTGTTATTCGTTTTTTAATAAATATCCAAAAAAATTGATTTTCTTAAAGCAATTATTTATTTTCAACAAAAGCTTCTTGCTTTTTATATAAATAGATAGAAAATGTATAAATCAAAAAAAAATAAAAAATTTAATCATGGGAAAATTAATTAATGCAAACCAAGAGGAGTTTCAAAATATTATAGATTCAGAGGAAGGAATAGTTCTTGTGGACTTTTGGGCAGAGTGGTGCGGACCATGTAGAATGCTTGGACCTATTTTAGAAGATGTATCTGAAGAGGTTGAAAATGTAACTATTATAAAGGTTAACGTGGATGATAATTCTGAACTATCTGCTAAATACGGAGTTAGAAGCATACCAGTTGTAATGGCTTTTGACAAAGGGGAGGTAGTAGATAAATTCGTTGGCTTAAAGAAAAAGGAAGAAATCATAGCTTTCATTAATAAATTAGAGACATCTAATGAGTAAAGTTAATGCCATAGTATTTTCAAGAGACAAAGCTGCGCAGCTTAAATTATTCCTGGATAGCGTGAATAAGAATGCTCCAGAAGTATTTGAACTCAATATAATTATTAGTTATACGGATGAAAAATATAAGAAGGCGTATGAATTTATAGTAACCGACTATGCTTATGCGGGTGTTAACTTCACTTATTCTGAAAATAATTTTAAGGATGATGTTCTTGGTTTGTTAAAAACGGGTCATGAATATTCTTGTTTCTTTCTGGATGATGACATTATATATAAGGAAGTTAAATTCGCAGACATTACAGAGCCAATTGAGGCTGATGATGATGTTGTTTGTTTTTCACTAAGACTTGGAGAAAATACAACAAAATGCTACACACTTGGCGCTGACAATGTTATGCATGATATGATTCATGCTGGAGATACTATGAAGTGGGACTGGACATTGCATTACCTTGATTTTGGATACCCATTTTCAATGAATGGGCATATATTCAGAAAGTCTGATATTTATAAGCTTGTTAGAAAATCAACATTTTCCAGTATAGAAGAGCTTGAGATGGCTTTGTATGATTATACAGAGATGTTTCCTCGAAATAAGATGGTATCATACAAAGATAGTAGACTTGTAAATATACCATGCGGGAGAGTTCAAGTGTCTCTTGATGATGAGATGACTATGGCTCTTAAAGAAAGTGAATCGAGAGTTAGGAGAAGAAGTATGAATAATCTTTTTCTTAGTGGCAGTTTTATAAATTTAGAATCAATTGATTTTTCTAACATAGAAGGTTGTCACCAGAAAATTGACCTTGGAGATTTTGAGATTGAACTTGAAAGCACTTCTCTGGATATGATGGCAATTAGAAAGTACGGAAAACGTTGGGACGAAATTACAAAAGAAGAACAAGAAGAAATAAACACATCCATTGACAAAATAGAGGAGATGGTAAAAAATAAACAAAATGATTGATGCAACAAAAACAATAGAGCGTGCCAAGAGAAAGCTTGGAGCTCCAATAATAGACATAGAGCTTACGGATGAGCAAATGACATCTTTGCTTAAAGATGCTCAAGAAACATTTTATCTATACACTAATATGGTAGATATGCCAATTAGTAAGCAAGATAAAATAGAAGATGTTTGGATAAAGAAATATTTCTATGCGCTTTGCAAAGAAACTCTTGGAAGAGTTAGAGGAAAATATATTGATGGGATGCCAATTCCTGGTGCAGAAAATATTAAGTTAGATTTTGAAACCCTATTGCAAGAATCTGTTAGAGAAAAATGTTTTTTAAAATACATGATATTTGGAGATAAAGAATTGCTAAAATGTTCAGACGTGCAAAACGCTGTCTTAGTTTTTTATATAAACACTGGTAATATGGATGGTCAAGATATTGAAGTTCTTATGAAAGATGTTAGACGCAAGGTTGGTAGAATACCAGGATTCACAATGTTTTTCCTACCAATTCAAGGCGAGTCAAAGATAGAGTGTATATACCCAGTTAGCGCAGAGCTTGATGAAGAAGGCAGAGGCGTGATAAACAGATTAAATGAATACCTTAATGAATTAACAAAAGACAAAGACGATGAATAAAATTAAAATTATAATACCATTTTACAATCCAGGAGACTTCTTAGAACAGTGTATTGCAACTGCAATGTCACAAAAATACGAAGACTATAAAGTTATATTCGTGGACGACATGTCAACTGATGGGAGTTATGATAAACTGCCGCATGATAATGACAAGGCCATAATCATCAAAAACGAAATTAGAAAGACAGCCCTTGAAAATATTCATGACGCAATCATGAACCATTGTGACGAGGATGACATCGTTGTGCTTTTGGATGGAGACGACTGGTTTCCAAATAAAAAAGTACTTCAATATGTTGATGAACAATACAATGAACATGATTGTTGGATTATGTATGGTCAGGCGAGCTGGACAGATGGTAGAAGAGGATTTGCAAGTGCATACCCAGTTGAAGAATTTAGGGACGTTAGAAACGCTCCTTTTAGAGTTTCTCACTTGAGAACATTTAGAGCTGGTCTTTATCAAAGTATTAAAGACCAAGACCCAACCTTCTCTCATCTTAAGGATGATGAAGGGAATTTCTATCGTTGGTCATATGATACAGCAATGATGTTTTCAATTATGGAAATGGCTGGTCATGAAAAAACAAAGTTTAATGATACGATTCTTTATATCTACAACAGAGACAATCCTATTAGTGAGGATAAAGTTAATCAACAGGCTCAGTGGGATGTTCACAAGGCTGTAAGCCAAAAAGAACCTATGATACAAATTGCATCGTATAAATCAAGCGTAAGTTTATGATAGGTAATTTGGATATATTGAAAGGTGATTTAATAAAACATATTGAAGCCAAAAAAATTGATTACAACAAGATTAAAGAAGATAATATTGTAATTATTCAGGACCCAGAAGGTTCTTACGATATTAATTTTTTGATTACAGCACGAGGTAGAGGGGATTTTGCTCAACCAATGTATAATAGCTTTAAAGCAGCTGCAGATAAGTCCCCATTAAATATCACATACACAGTTGTTGAACACAGTGAGAGTCCAGAGCATTCAAAATTTTGCAAAAAGAATAAGCTAAATTACATCTGGATAAAATCAGAGCCAGGGGAGCTTTTTAACAAATGCTTGTCTTATAATATGGGTGTGTTTTTTGGTCCCAAGTCAAAATATTGCCTGTTTCATGATATAGATTGCCTGGTTCAATCGGATTTCTTTTTAAATTTATTTGATAACATTTCTCACAAGCAATGTAGAGCAATTCAGTGTTTTACAGGAAGACGTGTTTTATATATAAATGAACAATTTACTCCAAAAGTTATTTCTGGAGAATTCTCAGTTGACGACTTGAGTCTTGATATGCCAGAAGTTGATTTACCAAGACTTGGTGGAAAAGTGATGATTGGAGCTCCTGGCGGCTCTATCCTCGTTGAGAGGGGTTTGTTTTTTGAAGCTGGAGGATATGATGCTGAATTGTTCTTAGCAAACTCCCCAGAAGATGCTTTCTTTTGGGCAAAGATTGATGCTATTGATAAAATGCATGTATCTGATGACCCAAATATTGAATTATATCACATGTATCACCCACCAACTTGGATGAATAATCCACATGTAGATGAGATGCAGATTATTAACAGTATATTCAAAGAATTAAGCGTTGAAGATAAAAAAGAAATAATCAATCTTAAAGCAGAGATAATTAAAGAATTTAAGTAATGGCCAAAAAACCACATAACCACATATCAATTGTAATTAGTACGAGAAATGCCTCAGCCTATGTTGAAAAATGTCTTGATAGTGCTATAAGCCAAGATTACCCTGATTATGAGATTGTGTTTATTGATGCGCAGTCTGATGATGGGACATTTGAAAAGGCAAAAGCTTATGAAAGTAAATTTAATAATATCCGAGTAATTCAAAATGAGCAGCGAAAATATCAAGGAGAGAACATTAGAATTGGGGCTGAACTATCTCAAGAAAAATCAATCATAATAACTCTTGATGGGGATGATTGGTTTCCGCATGACGGGGTTTTGGCCAGAGTAAATTCTGAATACAAAAAGCACGATTGTTGGATGACTTATGGAACTTATGAAGAATTTCCATACAGGAACATATCAGGGCATTATATGGAATATCCGCTGGAAGTTAGAAAGAATAAAACATTTAGAAGTTATAGATGGCTTGCAAGTCATCTCAGAACTTTTAGGAGAGAATTGTTTTTAAAAATAAACCCAGAAGATATGAAAGACCCAAAAACAGGAAACTATGTATCAATGGCCCCAGATTTATCTTTCCAATTTCCAATGCTTGAGATGTGTGGTGAAAATAAAAGCAGATATATTCCAGACATTTTGTATATTTACAATCGAGAAAATCCTATGAATGAATCAAAAATGAGTCAATCAGAAATAAATAGGATTGAAGGCATATTGAGAAGCAACCCCGCCTATCCAACTCTTGAAAAATTATACGAAGATGAGTGATGATGTTTTTATATTCACGATTGCATATAACTGCGGTAAAGTCCTAAATAAAATGCTTGAAAGCTTTCATGAACACCATGATGCTAAGATTCATATAATCGGAACCCATAGGGATTTTAAACAAGCAATTAAACACAAAAACAACGAATACATTGAAGTCTCAACTGATGACCAACTAAAAGAGTATTTTAAACAAGGGCATTTGGGAACTTCTTATATTTGGGCCAAGGCTATGTCTGGACAATACGGGTCGTATAAAAAGATAATTCAAATTGATAGCGATGTTATTTTTCGTGAAGAATGTCTTTCTGACATCACTTCTAAATTTGATGAAGGATATGACCTAATAGGTCCACGAAGAGCATACAAAAATATAAAGACTATTCCAGCTCATATGGAAGAAAGTCAAATACGAAATCTTGAAGATGTTGTAAGTACTTTTTTTATTGGCGTAAACCTGGAAAGGATTGGTAGTTATGATTTTAATACTCTGCATAGAATGGCAGTTGGAGCATACAACCCCCTTGGGCATGCTATTATAGATTTCTTTGACCCAGTGTCATTTGACATTTTACATAATGGAGGTAAAATTCATTATTTAGATTTTGAAGACTACGGTTCTTGTAATGAGAATGGTGATTTTGACAATTGTGACCCAAAGATGAATGAGCTTTATGACTTCGGAAATAAGATAATTCATTTTGCAGGAATAGGTTCTGGAATGAATTTTTATTACAATGGAAATGGAAATGTGCCTACTACATACACCGAGTGGGCGAAGAAAAGGTTTTCTCTTTACATGAAAGTGTTTTATAATGAAGACATTGAGTTTGAATATGAAGAAGAAGACTATAAACTATTAAAAGAATATTTCTAATGAAAGATATTAAAATACATTGCTATTGGGATATTAATTTTGAACTCAAACACAGTAAGCAAATAGAATTATATGTTGACCAAGTTCCATCTGACCCAACTCCAGATGGAACGATTAGGTTTGTAGCTCTTTTAGAGCCGCCTGAAATAATTGACCTTTCTCAACACGCATTGAATGGTCTTAAAAATAACACTTTCAATTACCTTCTTACACATAATCAATATCTATTAGATGCTACTGATAAATCTTACCTATTTGAATTCGCTTCAACATGGATTAAGGATTATCAATTTCCAGAAAAAACATTTAGCGTATCTACTCTTGTTGGAGGTAAGATGGTGGCTCCTGGTCATAGAATCAGACAGAAGGTCTGGTTTAAAGAAAACAAAATAAAGACCCCAAAAAACTTTTATTTAAGCGGTAATCTCGGTGGTATTGAGAATTATAATAATCACCCCGTTCTTGGAAGTGATAAAAAGCCTTTGTTTGATAGTCAATTCCATATTTGTATTGAGAATTCGAAAAGGGAAAATTGGTTCACAGAAAAGCTTATGGACTGCCTTCAAACTAAAACGGTTCCAGTTTATTGGGGCTGTACAAATATAGAAAATTGGTTTGATACTCGTGGGTTTATTATAGTAAACGACTTCAATGATATAGTTAGCTCTTGTAACGAATTGACACCAGAAACTTATGAAAATATGCTTGAGTATGTAGAGGAAAATTATAAAAAATCTATGGAGTTTATTGAGATTAATAATCGAATGGGTAGCTTGCTAAAAAAAATTTTAGAAGAAAATAAATGTTAATGTAATGTCTAAAATTCTTTGAAATTTGAAAAAATTTTAATACTATAGGCTATTATCTTTATAAGAAATGCAAAAACAACAAATAAGAATAGCAGATAAACAATTTGCGCACGGAAAAAGCTTTGGGACTGGTGATTTAAAAATAGGACCAGTGAATTTTGATTGGTATAGAGGCGCTGATAATATTAATGATTTTATTGTTTTTAGTGAAGATTCTTTTTCTTCAGTAGATAAGTATAATGAAAAGATAAAGGTTGGTTTTATTATTGAGTCTCCACAGATTAAGCCACAATCTTATGACTACATTAGAAACCCATTTAATTATAATAAATTTGATTTAATTTTCACTTTCAGTCAAGATTTAATCAAACATAATCCAGATAAGTTTAAGTATTACCCATTTGGAGGTTGTTGGATATATCCAGAAGACAGGTG
>Ga0307377_10005773_pt1 | contig 13155 bp, 11 predicted proteins | sample TR3MG_FD_202535 | JGI IMG/M metagenome (GOLD analysis project Ga0307377, IMG submission 202535) | Soil microbial communities from Risofladan, Vaasa, Finland - TR-3 | ecosystem: Environmental > Terrestrial > Soil > Coastal area > Acid sulfate soil | place: Finland: Risofladan, Vaasa | collected... | reverse complement strand
TGCTGACAAATCTTCCAGGAACTGACGCCTAATTTCACGGCACTCGTGACCAAACCAGCACGCAAGCTATGGCCGGAGAAGTTTTGCTCATCAAGTCCGATTTTTTTGGCATGCTCTTTAACGATCAAAGCGACTGACTGGGGCGACAATCCTTGTCCAGTCACATTCCCATATCGGTCGACTCGCCTGAATACACAACCTGATGTGATTCCTGATTGCTTCAGCCAATCCATGGTTGCCTGCACTGGAGAATATTTCCCTCGAACATATGGGATTGCAATGTCACGGCCCTTCCCTATTTGGTCCGTCTTGCCGCGCCGCATATGAATGATCATTCCCTCATCGACAAAGAGAAGATCTTCAACTTTGATGGACACCAGTTCAGAACGGCGAAATGCACCGGCAAAACCGATCAGCAGCAGGGCTTTGTCGCGACTTCCTTTCATGCCATCAAGCCCCTTTACCATCCGTTCGATATCGCGCATGAGCGCTGGATGGACTCGCCGTTGCGCGCATCCATAGGTTCGGCGAATTCCATGTAATGTTGCCTTAACCATATCGGTATGCACGGGAGATGGAAGGCGCTTTACCGTGTGAGCTTTGTTGATCGCAACAATACGTCGACTCAATGTTGCAAAGGATAATTTGTCAGCATGCACAGCCAAATAGGAAGCAACACTTTCAGGCGTCGCTGGGATGCGTCCGCCCCACTCCATAAAGTGTTTGATGTCGTTACTGTAAGCAAGGCGTGTATTGTCTGAAAGCGAAGCCTGCAAATATTGGCCAACCAGCGGCGACAACCTATTTTGTTTCTTGCGAGATTTGGTCTGTGCGTGCTGCATGATTTTTTCAGAATGCACACGACGGCGTATTGAACTGCCACTTTGGTTTTTAATCATGATTATTCCTATATGGTTTTGGATAACGAGGAATTAGCTGCCGACTAGCGATACTGTGTGTGTTAACCCTAACTAGCCACAGCTACTCTGTGTGGTTGTAAGAAAAATAAGCCCGCTCGGTTGATTGAACTTCACGGGCCTGAGTTGTGCGGCGTTTTCATTTATTTCGCTCCCATAACGCCACCAAAAGAGCTTATTGTTTTATTGCGCGCAAAATAGCGCCTGCCGGTGAGATGGCCTCCTTTCTCGTCTTCAATTACATTTGTGAATTGACTGCCTGATGGTTGGCAGTTACTGCGTAGGAATACTGCTTGATTGGCGACAGTGGCTTACTTCACCGCTGTTTGTTTGATAAGTTTTTGCTTTGATTCTCTATGCTGCTGTTATCAATACTCTTCAGGCAGCAGCAAAGTTGTACTACTCCGATCCGCCTCGGTAATGATCCAGATTCGATCATTTCCAACCGGATAGCTTGATAAGATCCGATTGCCATTTACGATTGATAATTCGTTTTCTTCAGCGTCTTCAGGTGGCACGTTTCCCCAATCACCACTTTGATGACGTTGCAACAGATCGGCAGCATTCACAGCCCCACGATCCAACACATCAAGTGCACCTGGGGTTGCGACAATTTGTCCTAACAGAAAGCAGATAGTCTTGCTTCTCCGATCCTCATTATTTACTTGTTCATTTACTGCATTCACGGTCATTCTCCTTTTGATGAACGAACGAAAATAGCCACGAGCTAAAAGCTAATGATCTTATTCATTCGGTTTGGTTGTATTACTAGAGGTAAAGCTTAGAGGTGATGCTTGGTGCGGCGATGCGACTTTTCTAACTATTTAGATGTTGACTGCTATTCAAAATAGACGCGTTTTATATATCCCTTTACACAATTTATTATACAGCTATTATTGAAGTAAATCAACTTTTAATTTGTTTAATCAAAGTCTTACAAATTTATTGTTATGATGGAATATTTTGAATAATTCAAACTAATCATGTTGTAGAGTTACCAATATCCTTACGGATTATCAGCTTTGGAACGATTGTAGGCCACCTTCATGAGTGAAAACTAACGCGGCAATACACCATGCACCACCACCATTTTCACCACGGTGGATCGTTCCAGGTATCGAAAGGCAATCAACCCTATGGCTTTTAGCGATTTCATTGGCTTTGCTATCTATACGTTCCAGCAGATCTCGCAATCTTTGGCTTGCGTTATCGTGTATACGCTTTGGCTCAGTTACTATGGCGTAATAAATGAATGCTCCAAATTGAAATGTGGAATTTTTGCTGGCACTTAAAGCGGAACAAAGCTCATCAATATCCGGTTTTATTTGTTGTTCAGTCACTGACCGAATAGGTGATTTGACTTCTACCGCCCCTCTTGGCTTATCGTTTGCCCAATAGACAACAATATCGAATCGTCCATTGCGACGTTCATGATTGGCCGGACGGCCACGGCGAAGTGCAATAGCTTCTTTTCTTGAGTTATTAACTGAAACTTCAAGTAACGAATAGGTGCTTTTAGAACTACTGACAGATGATGCGACAAAAGTTGTCAGAAAATATTCAGGAGCTTCATCAAACCATTCGCAACCGCTTATATATCGAAATTCCGCGACTGCTTGCTCACCACCACGGATCATGGCATCTATGAGATCTAAACCCCTGTCTGGCCCGGCCATGAGTAACCCTTTTCAACATACTACTTTTAGCGCCTGAAACAAATAAATCTATGAAAGTTTAATTCTCCACATCCCCTGGAGGCCGTTCTCGATCCAGAAACCCTCCAGAATCCTTCCTCCTGGAAATTGATGCAATGAGGCTTCGCCATTAAGACCGGGACAAGAAAGCTGAAAATGACCATTTCCCTTGTTCTTGCCACGATATTCCACCCAGTCACCATCTTCTTGGTAGGAGACCACGATCTCTTTCTCGTCGATTTTTACTTGATATCCAGGTTCATGTGTTACGGCTGGCATTTCGCTAAAGTACAGCGTGTCAACGGTGCAATTTTTCCAAATGTTCATATCGAATGTTTTTTATGAGGTACATATCCCGTGGCTTATTGCGCATCATAGTTGAATCATGTGCGCATGCCAAGCCCTTCAAGAAATCGACAAGACCCTGCCCTGGTTGCGCTGGGTGCAGCAATTAGACGTGTGCGTCTTTCGAAGGGAATTTCACAAGAAAAGTTGGCACTGCTGGCCGAAGTTGATCGGAGCTATGTTGGCCGGGTAGAGCGCGGCGACAACAATGTTGCGGTTCTGACGTTGTCGAAATTGGCGCTCGCGTTGGATATGACGATGGCTAAATTGATGCTAAAGGCAAAACTGTAGTGCTCAGCTCAGCAATATCGTCCAACTATCACGAATGACGCATTGCCAACGGCAATCGGATCGGTAACAATCCAATTAGGGAAATTCATTCAATCAAGGGAGACACACGCATGAACCGCAAAGAACTGATCGACGCACTGGCCGCCAAGACAAATAGCACAAAAGTCGACGCCGAACGAAATATCGCTGCATTGATCGACATCATCACCGCCACCCTCAAAAAGGGCGACAACGTTGCACTGGTTGGTTTTGGCACATTCGAAGTTCGCAAGCGCGCAGCACGCAACGGTCGCAATCCAGCCACCGGCGCTCCTTTGAAGATTAAGGCATCCAAGGCCCCGGCCTTTAAGGCGGGCGCAGCGCTTAAAACCGCGGTGAACGGCGCCAAGAAATAAATCGCGTTCAACTTGTTCAATATCGAGCCCTCGTTAGCCAAGCTGACGGGGGCTTTGTTCATTGATTGCGATGAAATGTAGCCTAGTAGCGATAAACGTTCTTATCGATAGTTAGTTTTTGACCTAAAGATGCCAGAATCTTGATTATCTGGACTTCCTGGAAGTGGCACTTCGTAAATGAGGGGTTTTAACACCGAGTGCCCCGTCAGAAAAATTACCCTAAAGGCCGCTCTTCGGCCATAGCTGCCGCACTCAGGTAATCGGATTTCGTCGGCTGCAAGCGTCCGCTTTACGGCGGTTAATTTTGAGGAGTAGACTTCCGGTCAGTGCCATTTGCCGACTGTCGAGGTGTAAAATAGGCAGCAGTAATGCGGTCGCTCGCGACCGACAGCAGCGTGCCAATTTGCGGACGGTGAGGCAAACGTCATAAAGCCGACGTTCACTCAATTTTAAGTAATCAACCCATCCCCATTTTGCTAAGCTGCGCGGAGCGCGACGTTGAAATGAGACCCCCTTGCGGGGTGTCATTTTAACGTCTTGTTCCGACACCCCACCATCGGAATGCCTGATACACTCAGGAAGGTAGCGGTTGAATTGGCTCCCAAGTTCCGACACCCCACCATCGGAATGCCTGATACACTGCATGTTGCGCCGTTCCAGCTGCTCGCGTGGTTCCGACACCCCACCATCGGAATGCCTGATACACTGCAGCAGAATGCGGTCAGTGCGGCACAGAAGTTCCGACACCCCACCATCGGAATGCCTGATACACTCACAGTAGTGCTGACAACATCGAAATGCTCGTTCCGACACCCCACCATCGGAATGCCTGATACCCTACCGGTAGGTTGGGGAATGGCAGCCGCACAGTTCCGACACCCCACCATCGGAATGCCTGATACACTCTGAACTTAAAAGGCAAGCCGTGAACCCTCGTTCCGACACCCCACCATCGGAATGCCTGATACACTCAGAATGGCTGCGGCCAACTTGCCCGTGGTGTTCCGACACCCCACCATCGGAATGCCTGATACACTCTTTACCGCGATCACGGTCACGCCCTTTTCGTTCCGACACCCCACCATCGGAATGCCTGATACACTTACAGCCGCCCCGCGTACTGTTCCGGTGCTGTTCCGACACCCCACCATCGGAATGCCTGATACACTTTGCAACTACGGCATTGGTTGCGCCTGACAGTTCCGACACCCCACCATCGGAATGCCTGATACACTAGGAGCGCTGACTGATACCCCAATTGGTCTGTTCCGACACCCCACCATCGGAATGCCTGATACACTCTATAAGCGCGGCGACCGCATCACCGACCAGTTCCGACACCCCACCATCGGAATGCCTGATACACTCCCCTTCAGGATGGTAGTAATCGCGTCTGCGTTCCGACACCCCACCATCGGAATGCCTGATACACTTCAGGCCATTGAAATCATGCTCGATGCCAAGTTCCGACACCCCACCATCGGAATGCCTGATACACTGAAGCGCACACCATTCACATATTCGGTTAAGTTCCGACACCCCACCATCGGAATGCCTGATACACTTCAACAACGCTCTACCATTCAGCTTGTTGAGTTCCGACACCCCACCATCGGAATGCCTGATACACTTTTTAATCTGGTTGTGCCGCTGGTCGATAAGTTCCGACACCCCACCATCGGAATGCCTGATACACTGTGTGAACGGATCGACAACCCATAATATTTGTTCCGACACCCCACCATCGGAATGCCTGATACACTGCGAACTGCGGGATGCCGGATGCGTTTAACGTTCCGACACCCCACCATCGGAATGCCTGATACACTCATGCCTTTTCCGCCTATCGCGGTACCGTAGTTCCGACACCCCACCATCGGAATGCCTGATACACTATACCTACCTATCACCAGAACCCCGCCGAGGTTCCGACACCCCACCATCGGAATGCCTGATACACTCGGCCATGTTGTGGTCGAGGGACGGTAATAGTTCCGACACCCCACCATCGGAATGCCTGATACACTGTAGTGATAATAAACCCGCTCAGGCGCAAAGTTCCGACACCCCACCATCGGAATGCCTGATACACTCTTACGGGCTACGGACTGAAGGGCGAATCTGTTCCGACACCCCACCATCGGAATGCCTGATACACTAAAACCACGGCAATACATACGCCCAAATCAGTTCCGACACCCCACCATCGGAATGCCTGATACACTGGTTGCCAGTTCTCGTCCAAGAGTTTCACTGTTCCGACACCCCACCATCGGAATGCCTGATACACTGGGACGTGTGACGGGTGGACTTGCCAGACGGTTCCGACACCCCACCATCGGAATGCCTGATACACTGAAAATCCACCATCACCAGTCACAAGCGTATGTTCCGACACCCCACCATCGGAATGCCTGATACACTCAGACATAGGCGAAGTGCCGGAACCACAAAGTTCCGACACCCCACCATCGGAATGCCTGATACACTTATAAGAGCCCTGGGCATAGTAGTGATAGAGTTCCGACACCCCACCATCGGAATGCCTGATACACTGGCCATCGCAACCGAAGCGGAAAAGCCCAGGTTCCGACACCCCACCATCGGAATGCCTGATACACTAACAGACTCCCCGAACGTGTTGTACGAAGTAGTTCCGACACCCCACCATCGGAATGCCTGATACACTCGTCACTTTTAAGAGCACAGCTTGTCGAATGTTCCGACACCCCACCATCGGAATGCCTGATACACTGAAAGGAAGTTCTCGAACAGGTAACCAACAGTTCCGACACCCCACCATCGGAATGCCTGATACACTATGAACTGCTGCCAGGGCAACAGTTCATAAGTTCCGACACCCCACCATCGGAATGCCTGATACACTCATCCACACGTACACATGCTGGTGTTTTGTGTTCCGACACCCCACCATCGGAATGCCTGATACACTGATGTAGCGTACAGTTCCAAACAATCACTGGTTCCGACACCCCACCATCGGAATGCCTGATACACTTGCCGGTTTGATGCCTCCCTTGAATCCACAGTTCCGACACCCCACCATCGGAATGCCTGATACACTGTGTGAAGAAGTTGATAGCTGAAACCATCAGTTCCGACACCCCACCATCGGAATGCCTGATACACTTGCCGCTATACTCGTTGCCGCTGGAGTAACGTTCCGACACCCCACCATCGGAATGCCTGATACACTGCTTTTTTAATGCCATAGGCAGAATTGCAAGTTCCGACACCCCACCATCGGAATGCCTGATACACTCGGGCAAACATTTTTACTACTTTAGACCGTGTTCCGACACCCCACCATCGGAATGCCTGATACACTTCTTGATTGAAAAATCCCGACACTTGTACGGTTCCGACACCCCACCATCGGAATGCCTGATACACTAGACTCCAAGGCTTCCCCGACAACTACACCGTTCCGACACCCCACCATCGGAATGCCTGATACACTAAAAAAGTGCAGCAGATGGATTTGACATACGTTCCGACACCCCACCATCGGAATGCCTGATACACTCGACAGTAATATTTTACGGTTCATAGTAAAGTTCCGACACCCCACCATCGGAATGCCTGATACACTACAAATCAGCACGACTCCCCATGCCACATTGTTCCGACACCCCACCATCGGAATGCCTGATACACTTCACGGGATGCGCTTGCCTTCCCTCAAACTGTTCCGACACCCCACCATCGGAATGCCTGATACACTCACCACCAGCGGCACCACCACCAGCGGCACGTTCCGACACCCCACCATCGGAATGCCTGATACACTTTTAGCACCAATAATAGAATGATATATATCGTTCCGACACCCCACCATCGGAATGCCTGATACACTAAAAACCATTTTTTTCAGTTGCCATTATAAGTTCCGACACCCCACCATCGGAATGCCTGATACACTAGGTCGCACGCAATCGGTTGTTTTGATTGTGAAGTTGCTTTAGAAAAGCTCAACTTGCTCCGGCTGGTTGGGCTTTTTTCTTGTGGGTTTCGACCCAAAAAACTCACGGGTCATCGCGTACTGTTTATCGGTAACGAGGAAAAATGCCACTTGCGCGCCTGCCGGGATGCCAAAACGGATGCGCTGGATTGTGGCTTCGGCGACCGCCATTGTGGGAAAGTGGCGTACATAAAGCGAGTTTTGCAACTGGAAGAAATTTTCTTGCAACAGACTTTTGCGGAACAGCGTGTAATCGCGCCGTTCCTCGCGTTCTATCATCGGGCAATCATAAACCGCGATCACCCACATCACGCGCCATCCGTTGACCGCCATTCCTGATCGTCCTTGTTAATAACCCGTTCATCTGGTAGCACCAGCTTTTTGCCCTTGCCATCAAGGATGCGCACGAAGCTGGCGATGCTTGCATCAATCGCGGCGTGCAGCCGCATGTCCTGCCCTGCCATGCGTACAGGGCGTTCGACGAATCCAAGCAGATAGCGCTTGGCGCAGCTATCGAATTCCGGTGCTTCGCTCCAGGTGTCGGCATCATCAGCCAGATGCACATCCACCAAAAAGCGATATGGCTCGATGAAATCATCCGCCAAGTTGAACGCATTGCCCGCGTTGCAATGTCCCAAGCCCAATGTGCCATTGAGTCCGGCAGCGACCAACGAGCGGGCGATCATGGCGCGCAACACGGCATAGCCATAGTTGAGGCGTATGTTCAGCGGATCTTCCGCGCCTTCTTTGCTGCGCCTGAATGTATCTGGGAACAGGTTGCTCCAATAGTGTTTTGCACCTTGACCTTCTGTGTTGCTTTTATCGCCATGCTGTACTTGCGCTGCGAGACGTTCCAAGCGCAACGCCCCGTTGCGTTGCAGTCTGCGCAAGGCGTGTGACTGCATGGACAATTTTGCAGAAATCAATTGTTGCCACAACTCGCCGCGTTTATCGCTGTCATCCAGTGCAATTTGCTGACGCAACCTGCCTGCATCCAAGCCTGTAGCGGCGAGAGGAAGTTGCATGGCACAGGGCATGTGTCGTGCATCGGTGACCATTACTGCCGCCCCGGCCTCGGCGAGCGCACGCAAGACAGCAACCGAAAGCGTGGTGGTGTGATGTTCCAGGCAGAGCACCGCGATATCTTTGGGGGAAACATAAGCATGGTCAAAGCCATCCCGCTCAATTTTCAAGCGCCCTGTATCTATGCACAGATGAGCGGGGTTCGCGATGACAAGGACACGTTGTTCAGACATGACAGATCACCTAGCCAATTAGGGAAAGTCGTTTGGTGGCTTGAGTAAATGCCACTTTCTTTTTCCCGGAGCCAGCTTCCGTAATTTTGTCAAAAGATCGAGGGTCAAATATTGGAATTACAAAAATGTTTCCTTCCGATGTGAAATAACCAACTCGATACAGCTCCCCATCCTTGGAGTCTTTAATCGTATCGCCTTTGAAAATTCGTTTTACGCCTTGTGGTGTGGGTTCATATTTGTCGCGCATTGCATCCCATATTTTAACCAGATGCGGTTCTCTTGAGCCATCCGTGACTAGCTCAAGATAGGCATACCCTTCATTGACGAGATATTTGCGAAATGAACCAATTTTTTTTGGTTCGTTTTGCCGTAATACATCTGTGCGATTTGTGAATGCGATAGGGTGCGTGTCTTCTGCATAGTTTTCAAAGCAGCGTACCTTGCGGATGGGTGTACCATAGAGCGGATGCCGGATGGGCAATGCGAGTGCGGCTCCGGCCTCCATACCGTTGGCCATACGATCCTCAAACGCATCGCCAACAATGCGCCGCACATCATTACTGACGATGGAGACAATCGCCTTGCGCGCGGTTTCCAATTTTGTTTTTCCTTGTACTTTACCCAAGCCTTCGATTGATTGACGCAAAGTCAGACGCAACCTATCTTCGTCTTCGCGTTGCCCTACGCCGTAAGCGGTACCCTTGAATAAAGCACCATCCGGGTAACGATCCGGTTTGATGGAAATATGGCATTCACGCACGGCATCAAGGGCGGCTGCGCGCACGTTGCGCAAAGGCGGTTCCGGCACTTCGAGGCGCAGCCGTGTTTCGTTTTTGATGCGGCGCTCACGGTCTTCCGAGGTTTCACCATCGAGTGGCTGCATTTTTTCGGCTGCTGCTTTATAGTTCTTCGCCATTTGTTGGAATAGCCCGCGCGAGGTGAGTGACAGCGTGATGGCATCAATCAGGTGATGGCGATGGTCGAGGCGTTTGTCCGGGCGGCGATTAAACTCGAAACCGGGATTTGCCTCGCGGTCTTCGCGCCTGACCGGATGGCCTTCTAAATATTTCTTGAGTTTGGCAAAATACTCAGGCTCGATCAGCTTGCCTTCGCTATCAAGCACAGGCAAGTTATTTTCAATGCGAACTTCTGGAATAACAGTTTCCAGTTTCCAACTGCGGCGCTGCATGGAAGTGAGTCCACCACGCGAGACAGATACCTTATTGGGGCACAGTGATTCCAGCCATTGTGCAGCCTCCTTTGCGATCCATGATGTATGGTGAAACTGGCTGTCAGCAAAACCATTTACCGAATTATCTGTCAATACTTCACGCTCAAAATCCTTGAGGCGCAGCAGTTTGGCCTTGCGGAATTGCTTCGGTTTCGTATTTTCGAAACGCAGAGCGGCGGCCTCGACAGATTGCCAGCGCGCATCATTTCGTCCTTCACCCCACGCTTCCCATGGTGTGCGGTCGCCTTTGTCTTGGTTACAAGCGTGATGCGCCAGCACGATTTCAGAACGCTTCAAGCCTACCTGTGTGAGCGATTTCGGGATGATGTGTTCATATTCCGTAGCGCTGCCGGACAGGACCTCTGCGAGGCCTATCGTTTTGTTGCAATAGGGGCAGAAACTTTTATCTTGTTCTGTCCACAGCAAATAGCGACGAATTTTCGAGGGCGTGGGCGTTTGCCCGTGTGCGCGAATTTCTTTTTCTGCATCGCGGCGCGCTTTTTGTTGCTTGGTGTTCTCGCCTTCGCGCTCGTTGCGGCGGCTGATGCCCAAGCTCATCTCGCGCGCCATTTCCACCACGATTTCGTCAGGCGGTGCGCCAAGCTCGGCAATCATCTTGTTTACCGTCCATCGTATTTGGTGCAGCGAGCCATCTACCACAGCATTGCCAGTGGAGGCAGGCACAGGCAATTTGTCCAGCCGTTTGATGTTCCGGTTTACCTTCATCCGTTCGCGGTAGCAGGCTCTGACAGCGCCTTCTTCGTCCAAGCTCTTTGCGCCATCTTCTTCATTATTCCAGTCGCCAGGCCAGTTCGGCTCCTCCAGCCACTTCTCAAGCGTGTTCAGCGCCTTGACGGAATAGGAAGCTCGTCCGCCGTCGAATTCCATCTTGCTTAGACGGTCGAAGTGATCGTGTTCCTTAATTCGGTTGATGAAGGCAATCAGTTCGACGTAATTCGCGCCCCTCTTTTTTTCCAGCTTACTGTTGAAGTCCAGCAGGTATCTCTCAGGGTTATCAAAGGCTGATTCAAAACGCCGCACCCCATCACTGGTGGCGATCTGCCTAGGCCATTCCGGGTCATCCAGTTGTTCCGGCGAGCCGAGTTCCGCGAGAAAGTTGAGGGCGGCTATTTGCGTTTTTTCATCCAAAGCTCGGAAGTTTTGCTCCAGATTCGCGGCGCGTTCCGGGTGGTGTTTCTTGCTGTGTCTATCCAGTTTGCGCAAAGCAGCCAGCGTGATGTTGCCAAGCAGTTCTTCGCGGCTGGCGCGCTCAAGATTCAGTCCTTTGCTTTGTGGCTTTGGGTGTCCGGCTTTTTCCAGTGCTTCGTAAATCTCCTCGAATTTCACCTTGTCGTTCTGATCGAGCAAGTCGCGGATTGTTTGCTTCTGGTCAGACGTTAACGGCTCGGCGCGTTTGCCAGCACCCCAACGCAAATCAGCCAGTGTCTTTTCGATGCGGAAATGCTGAAAAGCCATTTGCGCACGCGGTGCGCGCGGCAGCGTGGGTTCGAGTCCGCATTGCGCCACCAGATCGACAGCCGATTTCAGCGGGCGTTGATAGAACAACGCATCATAGAAATATTCACGGATAGGCTTGCCTTCGTGCGTACCGTTGAGGATGTCATGATGCTTGGTCTGCGTATCCCAGATGATGTTGAATTCATGCTCGACCATTTTGCGGAGCGCATAGAGATTCTTTGGGGCATTTGCGTCTTCGCCTTGTTTACTTTTCGACTCGTCGTTGATTTCTTTTACTTTGAGCTTGGTTGGCAGGCCGCTTTCCAGCCGATGCAGCAAGTATTGCCCAAGCGTGATGCCTGTATCATTTTCATCCTTGAGTGCGATACCGCGTTCTGTGGAGAGTGTTCTCATGGCAAGGCTAAGTTCGCTGGAACCTTCCGCGACTTCGCCTTTTTTCTTGGTTTTGAATTCGCCCTTGTAGCCGCGCCGTTTGGACATACGCAGGAAGATGCGCAACAGATCGGCTAGTTCGACTGGTTCGGTAGCGGCTTGGGCGCGCAGATAGGGCAGGGTACTGCCATCATCCGGCGCGATTTCTTCGCGCTTCAATCCTAACAAACTGGAAAGATGTGTAATGTGGCGCAGGCGGGAAGCACGTCGGTCAATTTGGCGGCGCTGCATCCGTGCCTTGCGCCGTCCGGCTTTCTTTGAAACCAATCCAGCTTGCCCATTCTCCAGCGGCTCATTAAAAATCCTGACGTGATGCCAGATCAGCGCATCCGGTTGCCCATCCTTATCCAGCGACATCGCTGCCGCACCAACCGATGCCGTACCCACGTCCAACCCCAAACGATATTTCACCGCCATGTCGCTTGCCCCTTTGAGTTTCGTTCTGTAGGATGCGAACTGTATCAGGTATTCCGATGGTGGGGACTGTCGGCAACAAGGGCTTAAACGCCCACCGATATGAAACGGGCACTTCGGTGCCCGTTTCCTTTTTCGAGAGTGATAGTCTGCTTTTACGTTCTCCAAGGGCAGATAAGGGTCTATTGTGTTGAAAAACTCGCTTTTGTTTTTGCCTTGCCACCCATCTGAATTTTTATTTTCGTCTAATTTTTAATTTTCAGCAGATTTTCACATTGAATTTGACGGGTATGCTGCCCCTTTCCACCTTTATGCAGGCATTAGGTCTGCTTCTTGTGCTACTGGTGCAAGCCACTTAGCCATTCGTCTTAAATTCTGCGCCGTTGCTGCCAGCAGAAACTCATCTTGCGCACCGCTGTGTCCTCGTAATCGAAGTTTGTCCAGCTTCAAGATTCGCTTGAGGTGAGCGAAGAGCATCTCAATCTTCTTTCGCTCTGCTCGTGATCGCTGATATTCAGGAGTTAAATAAATTTTCCGAGCTACATCTCGTGCATTCTCGTGGACACTGCGAGTGATTTTGCGGAATTCAGTGTTCGGGCAGCAGCGTTCTTTCCGGGGGCACGCTGCACAGTCTAACTGGCTTGATCGGTAGATGATCGTATCGGCTTTCGTCACCCGATCACGTGGCTTCTTGAATGGACGCCAGTTGTTGCGCAAAG
>Ga0307377_10005771_pt1 | contig 13156 bp, 20 predicted proteins | sample TR3MG_FD_202535 | JGI IMG/M metagenome (GOLD analysis project Ga0307377, IMG submission 202535) | Soil microbial communities from Risofladan, Vaasa, Finland - TR-3 | ecosystem: Environmental > Terrestrial > Soil > Coastal area > Acid sulfate soil | place: Finland: Risofladan, Vaasa | collected... | reverse complement strand
TATAATAATCAGATATCTCCATAAGATGATCTCTTGCTATCTTTTCAGCGATTTGCGGGTCATCAGTATGTTCCATCTCCACTTTAATACCTATCCTGAGCTGTTCAGGGTCAACAGTAGTATCATCACCTGCCTTCTGGCTTATAGAGGATTCAAAATACTTTTGCATTACATCAGACGGCCCTTTTACCACCTCTTCAACACACTCCCTGCATTCCAATGATTCCTTCGGCGAAAGATCAGGAGTACAGATTTGGTCAATAATTTCGTCCATCTCCCCTCTTTGTTCAGGGATTTCACGTACAGCGGGTGCATCAGGCAAAGTATCCATGATCGGGCTCAAATCCTTATAATACTCGGAAATATTCTTACGACGGGATTCCCAGTCAGGTTGCGACAACTGACCGGCAATAACATCTCCCGCCGTGGTGATGATACGTTGAACGATCTCCGTTTTGATATCCATAATCATAACTCCCTCAATATCTTATATTTAATTTTCTGTACTTGTCTTTCCATGTACGGAATACCATTAGGGGTATTTAATATCGTAGAGTACAAATCACTATGGTCTTCCGCGATCCACTCCAAAACAAGTTCAGTGTTAATCTCATTCTGATATTTTTCAAGATACTTCCCAAAACGGTGTTTCAAACGTGAACCGCCACCTCGAATATCATCAGGTGTAACATCCCACAAATCCTGGTTCGTCTGAATAGCATTGCACATATCATTGGGGGTAATATTTTTTATCTTATCGTTGAGAAAACCACGGACTATCGCCAGCCCCGCCTCTACTGCAACTTGTTCACCAAATTTCTTCAAAACATCCGGTATCTTGATCATGTTTTTGGTTTCCGTACTCTTTTTTCTTCGTCAAATTTCTTTGCAAGTTTATCAAATTCTTGCATGTTTACATAAGTCCCTCGTCCGAGCATGAAGATTTGTTCAAGTGTTACTTTTCCCAGCATACTGCCTACCAGAAATTCACCGGCCATATATCCCCTGATATTCCCTAACGTATCAACAAGCTCCAGGCCAACTCCAATCATACCTTTTTTTTCTTCTTTCCACTCCTTCGCATCAAGCTCAGGGAGCATAGATACACTCTTCTTCATTACCTCTCCTGAACCTTTCATTACTTCCCTATTTGATGGGACATCGCATAAATACTCGGCATATCTCATACGATATTTCTCTTCATCAATTTTTTTTATATGAAGAGTGATTTCATCGAATCTCACCACCAGGGCTGCCTGTTTGGGTATTAACTTTGCAAAATCTTCATTTAGTGCGTCTATTAATTTTTCTTCTTCTTTATTTTTATTATCATTCATTTTTTCACCTCATTGGTTTTCTTTTCAACTTTCACTTTCTCTATTTTCATCTTTTCAAGTACCTCAGGAGGTATCGGCATTCCTTCTTTACCTTGCAGTACCGGTTTTGGTGGTGGCAATCTAGGTATCTCTCCGCCTTTATCTCTAATGCTTATTATTGGATGTGTCTTCGGATCGCTATCCCTGATTGAACGCATAAGGTTTATGAACCATTGCTCTTCAAGTTTGTTGCCGAATTTAATCATTGATTTTAAATCTGTCCTCAACTTCACTCTTACCGACATTTTATCACTTCAAACATTTATTGCAAATACCAATATATTTCTTATTGGGCAAATCTATAATTAAGAATTTACCCGATTTACGTGTTTTACAAATAACACATAGCTGAGTATGGCTTTCTATTATATAATATGCATTCAGCTTCATTTCTTGTGATACTCCGGGTGTTTTTTCGTAATGTGCGAAGCCACTGCCCGCCTGTTCTTGAATGGTTTTTTACAAACAGGACACCTCTTCAACCTTACAGGTTTTTTCTCCACAGATGATTCTTTTTTGACTTCTTCCTCAAGTTTTTTTACACCCTCTCCGATTGCTATGTTTTCTGCAATTTTTTCAACATCTGCTGACGCATCTGTCGTTGGTTCATGTGTAACCTCTGGCGTAGCTGTCGTTGGTTTAGATATAATCTCTGGCTCAGATGTCGTTGGTTCTAACGGTTCTATCCTACCTTCTTTTGCGTCTTCCAAAGATTTCTGTATCACTTCCTTTTCTCTAGGAACAAATTCATCTACCGGGGGTTTCTCCTCAGCTTTTGGCGGTATCTGTTCATACCCAAACTGTTCATGCCCAGGCTGTTCAACCACCCACCGTTTTTTGCATCCTGGACATACAACCATCTGGCTACCGATCGGCGCCGTTATCACAGTATTGCACCCAGGACAGGCGACCTGCATCATATTCCCCGCCTGGTCCGAATATCCATCCACCGGCATACCAGTACCACCACCTTCCTCTGTCATCATACGTGAAATAATCCTACCGGCATGACCGAAACCATCACGTATCGCATCAGAGATTACATCACGGGTCTTACCGCTCTCGTCGAGTTTTTTCTCCTCAAGATGAAGATTATCTCTAGCCTCCATATACCGCAAATCATCCTTTGTTAATGCAACACGATCGCCCATGCTACGTTGGACAATCTTCTCAACATCATCAGTCGTCATATGCTTAGTCTTTGCCTCAAAAGATCGCTCTACCATCTGTGCTACTTCTTCCCTGCTTAGACCACCATCATTCTGCGATGGATTCCTCGATCCCTGAGCCATCAACAATGGAATAGTCTCCGGTCTGACTTTTATAATCCTGGTATTATTGCCTTCACCAACTACCCATTCAATAAGCCCTCCATCATTTTGGGAACGTCTTTCAGCATCAAGCCGTTGGCGTTCTGCCTCTTGTTGTTTGCGTTCATCTTCTGCTTTTTTTTCCTCCGCTTTGCGCTCCGCTTTACGTTCCTCTCGTTCCTCTTCTGCCCTTTTTTCCTCTGCGAGATAATGTTTCCACGACAACATTTCTTCTGTCGTAAGCTTTAAAGATACGCCATCAACAATCAATGTATGTTTTTTTTCTTCTTCGCCTTCTTCTCCCCCACTTATCTCCCTTTCTACATCTGCAATCTCCTTATCGTTCATCATCTTCTCAAGGCGTTCAGCTCTTCGGACTCTATGCCTTTTAAGAACTTCCTCGATAGGATCAACAGGTGTTTTTTCTACCTTTTGCCTTTCTCCACCACGGCGAGAATCTCTCACCTGGCCATCATCTTCCTTATATCCATCTAACGAAATACCCTGATGAAGACCGTCATGGTCAGTATTATGTGACCCATATGAATCGACATTATAACCCATCGAGCTACGGAGTTTATTTGTATCTTTTAATCGTTTCTCATAATCCTTGAGTTCATAACTATACTCTTCAGCAATGTAATTAGCCGATTTAGGATTCGTGATACCACTTAGCATTTCTTGTATATCAGCCGCCAAATCACTGGGATAAGGTAATGCATTTCGTCTCTTAACCCTTCGACATATCAAATCAACAAAATCTTCTTTAAAGGGAAACTCGCTGAGAAACTTCCTAAAAAATACATCAGCCGGCTCAGCCTCTTCATATGGTGTTGAAGGTTTCCTCCCCTCTTGTTCGGGTGGCTCTTTTTCCTCTCCCTCTTTCTTTTTTATCTCCTCTTTCTGCTCTTCCGTAAGTGGCTCGTCAGATGCAGTCTCTTTCTTAGTATCTCCAGAAGATTCTTCTTCTCCCACATAATCTTTATATTTTGAGACAGTTGTATGTGAGATATTCATCGCTTTTGCAATATCTTCTATGGTTTCATTTTTTTCGCGGTAACGGCTCCTAATTTCTTTCTTTTGGCTATTATTTAAAGGCTTCATAATATCACATCACTTTTCCATCACTTTTTCAACTACCCTCAACCACTTTTTTCAACCACTCTCAACCACTTTTCAAACAGTTTTTCAACATTTTCCAAACAGTTTTTCAACATTTTTCAAACACTTCCAATAGAGGATATTCACTATAATGCATAGTAAACACTTCCAGATACCACAAATATATCTGGATGATTTATCAAATATCATTGGTGATCAAGCCTCATCTACGTTATTTTTCCGATTTTTAGATAGTTTCACCAACTTTTCAAGATCCTTATTTTTCTCTTCCAGCACCTTCACCTTTTCTACGAGACCCTCATAGTCAGGACTCTTAACCGTCTGACTAGCCGGCGGCTTCGATGCCTTCGCCAAATCCTGAAGTGTCTTAACAGTTCCAAATGCTATACCTGTCAGATAACTACCTCCTTTCATCGTCAAAAGCATCCTATCCTCATCAGATAGATTCTCATCAGTAAAGCCACGATAAACCGCCTCAATGCCACTGCCGATGCTGACGCCCGTAGCCATCGCACCCTGCATCATATCATTCAAATCCTGAAGCGCAACCACCGGATTCGATGTCACCGTTATCAAAGATTTACCGTTGCTATTCCCACGTTTTATTCCCTTACAGTATTTTTTCACCGTATTGATACTATACTGCGTTCTTTCCGCTATCTGATCAAAAGTTAAACCAGATCCCCTCAATCGCTTCATCTCCTCAATCTCTCTGTCTTTCATAAAACCACCATCAGAAATGATATAAAAAACACGTATTTAAGTCTTTTTAGCATAGAAAAGGGTAAGGAGAGGAGGGGGATAAGTAAGATTAATCTCCTCACCACCATTGCAGGTAGATAACAAAAAAAATGTGGTGAACAGGATCCGCCTGCAATTAGTTTAATACATTATAGAATAAAAAACTATCCCTCATTCTTCTTCTCATAGTTTCTATATCCAAGAGTACATATACAAGATTTGCATGGTTCTATTTTTATATTTATGTCCTTGTTGACACAAGTATTACATCTATTAGTCATTACTTTTTCCCAGCAATGTGTTCAGCGATCATTTTTTTGACAAGCGTGACAATGACCTTACGTGGAACAGGTATAATTCTTTCTTTTGCATTTCTCTCGCTTTTTCTGATACAATTTGTGAGAGCAAAGCTCTTGGGTTTCTTCTCTCGGGTCCAGTCATCCCAGTTAATGACTTCTTCAGCAGTACCCAGACCACTAGCACCAGTTACCCTATCTCTAGCACGTACAACAGCACAATACGTATCAACACTAAAACCAGTGATCTGATTCACATGATGCTTCTCCTCTAACATCACAACCTCAGTTTCTATATTACCCATATCAGCCGTGATCATGTCGATAAGTTGTACTGAAGGTTCCACACCGATCTTAGGTTCATCATAGTACAAAATCCCCTTACCCGGCTGTTTCTTGTCCTCACTGGCCTCAATAATCAGATCCATCCTACGAGCCTTGATAACTCGCGTTATATCATCCTCAGAGCCACGCAAGACTATTTCCGCAGTCTTTTTATCCGCTTTAGGGATGGGTGTTTTTTTAGCATCTGGTTGTTTAGATGGTTTTTCTTCTTTCGATTCGCCAGCTCCCCCAAGTTTTTTCAACTCGGCCTCATAAGCCGTGACGCTTGTAACATTCTTCAATTCATCCTTGGTTAACTCAGATGCATCTTTGATGTCACCTCCACATTGGACAAACAATTTATCGTCTTTAACATACAGGTTCTCAGCTGCCTTCTTATATCCTTTCTCTAAAATTTCTGCTTCATACATCATTATTATTTGCCTCCTTTTTTCTTCTTTTTTCTTTCTCTTGTTGCCCATAGGAGGATTAAAGCCTCCTGAACGGTCTTTGACATATTTTCAGCCTTCCGGAGTCTCAAAAACATCTCCGCTGGTAAATAAATGTTCACATCCGGCATTCCAATCAACACCCGCATGCATCCATGCCTACATAAGTATTTCTGTTTTATTGAAACATAGTAGATTTCTATAGATAAGCTCTCCTTAGCTCTATGACACCCACACCACCATTGCTTATGGAACTCAAAAAAAGGTGTACCCCATGTTTTTTTCCTTGAAGGTACTAGTTTCCACAATCTGTTTACAACAAAGATAGTTATATTAAGATAGTTATAACAATACTTAGACAAGCATAAGCATATAGCTTTTATCAGTTGCGACAATACTTATTATAACTATATAGTTATAACAATAGGCCTCCTGTAATATAAATATGCCAAAAAATACTTACTATACACAATTTTTGAGTTCCATCAGCAATGATGGTGTGTGTCTAGCCATATGGAGGGCTCTTGGAGAAAAATTCAGAAATACATAAGAAATATTTCATAAAATACCTAAGAAATATTCCCTAAAACATTTTTTCTTATAGAAACTTTTTTTAATGCATTGCAGTTTACATCATGGGTGGTGATAACAATATTGGAGATGTAAAAGAAAATCTCTTTGCAGATCTATCAGGAAAAAAAACACTATTTACTAATAGATCTGCATTAACTGCACATTATCTTCCTGATGAGCTCCCTGGTCGTGAAAAAGAGATGCGGACACTTGCTCGGCATCTGTATAAAGGGTTTGAATGGTGTGCTAGGAATGCTTTTATCTACGGCGTTTCGGGAGCCGGGAAAACTGTTGTTGTCAAGCATGTTTTCTCCCAACTGCTGAATTATAAACATGGCGATGGTAGGAAGGCGGATTTTTGTTTCATCAATTGTAAGCAGACACATAATATGAACCAGATTCTTGGAACGCTTATCGACTCTCTCACCGTTCCGAGTGATTCTTTTAAGCCGAGAAAAACATGGACTGGATATAGCAGTTCTGCACTGCTATATAAATTTATTGATATATATAATAAAAAAGAACGGGTTTTTTTCGTTGTTTTTGATGAAGTTGACCAACTTCCCACTAGTAGCCAGGATATACTCTATTATCTGACTAGATTGAAGGAGCAGGAAAAAGTGAACAATCCCATCTCCACCATCGGCATCTCCAACGATGTTCATTTTTTTGAAAACCTAGATCCGCGGATTCAGTCCAGTTTTGGCCATGATGCATTTGTTTTCAAATCATATAATGCGGTGGAACTTGAGCAGATCCTTTCAAAACGTGTTAAGCTGGGAGTCAGAGATGGCGTGGTTGATAGAGACGTAATCCTTCTTTGTTCAGCCCTGGGCGCCCAGGAACATGGTGATGCTCGAAAATCACTTGATTTGTTGCGTATTTGCATTGAGATTGCGGAAGATCAGGAGGAGAAAACAGTATCTAAGCAGGTAGTTCCTGAGGCAGAGAGGAAAATGGAAAATCAAGTAGTGCAAAACATTATCGAATCATTTTCCATCCATGAAAAACTGCTTCTATTTGCCATATTGGACGAGACTAGGAAGCAGAAATATGCTAACACTACTGAAATTTATACTCAATATGGCTCATTGTGTAATAATCTACATTATAACACGCTAACTCGGCGGAGGGTAGCGGATTTTATCAACAGGATGGATATGCTTGGGATAATTGATGCACGGGTTTTTTCAAAGGGGAGATATGGTAAGACTAGGGAGATATGTTTAAGTGTCCAGAGGGAGGAGGTCAAAAAAACGCTTTCCAATGATGATGTACTCCGATTTCCACTCTTGGCATCTCGCCTGGATTCCCGACTTGAAGATTTTTCTGGAACAGAGGTGAAAAATTGAGTGAGACGAGGATGAAAATGGAAGACGAGGTAGAATGCTGGAGTTGTCATGAGATGTTTGAACCTGATGGAGTATATGAGTTCCCAGGGGTTTATGTATATTGGCATAAATGCACAGACGGCATTTTAACTCAGGTGACTGTTGAGAATAAAAAATTATGGAGGCGGTTTGTACCAGACTGGGTGAGGAAGCCTACTGCGAAAGATCGATTCAATAAAACATTAAAATTAATATATGCTGTCGATAAAAAAATAATTGAGGATGAATATGATGAATAAAAAAAAGTATTTTCAGAATCTCTCGTATCCGACATCTCTTGCATAGATGCAGTCCTTAGATTGAGGATTTCTGACACATTCATGGAAAATACTTGGTATAAAATTTCGTCTTGCTGTAGTTATAAATGGGTTGTTTTGGAGATAAACTCCTTTTCCAAAACGCAATACCTTGCGGGGGAAAAGCTGTTCCTCCTCATTAACTACTCTATGGGAATAAACACAGTCTTCTTCTTCATTGAATAAGCCGATTTCATCAAATACGATACGTTGTACAGCTGTTCCGCCACCATGGCTTTTTGTTGTGACATGCATAGCTAATCCTGAAAGACCCATGAATATGTTAAAGAACCATCCTTCTTCAAAAATGAAAGGTGTTCTAACCATAACAACACCGGGGTCCTTGTTGAATGCATCTATTATTTTAGCAACCCAATACTGAGGGTAAATCGAATCACTATCGGCAAAAATGATAATGTCTCCTTTTGCCCTTTGGATTCCCACATTTTTTTGGTGTAAAACACCTTTTCTTGTTACAACAACATTGATGGGGTACTCATGGGCAATATCTATACTGGCATCCTCTGAGCCGCCATCAACAAGTATAATTTCAAAAAACTCTGGATAATTAACAATTATAGATTGATTTAGTATAGATTCAATCGCTGTACGTATACGTTTTTCTTCATTGAGATTTTTCATAATTATTGATACAAAACAGGTGGGTACGACATCTAACGGAGCGTTCATCCCCTTAACCATGCCTTGGTAACTAAGCTCTCCAGCTAGCAATGTACCACCAATTCCAGAAAGAATTGCAAATAAAGCTTTCATCCTTCATAGAATGGTGTTGCATGTTATTAATTCTTTTTCCGAATCCCGAATCGTAACCAATATATAGTATGACATCATATATAGTAATAAGAGGTGAAATATTTGGCTGATAATCGTAAAAGAGACGGTTCTGGAAAAGGCGTTGGTCAACCTGGTGGCGGTGGTAGAAACCGTAACACAGGTGGCTGTGCATTAGGTGGACCTGGTCAAGGTGCTGGCCGTGGAAAGGGGAAAGGCAAAGGCAGAGTAAATTAATTCTTTTTCTGAATCTTTATGGGAATTTTTAAATATCTATGTTGCATACATGACAATATTGAGTCGGAGAGTCTTCCGGCCTCACGAGACATCAATCTCCGGCTTCACTATACTTTATTGCATAAGTGTAGGCTTGGGGATCCTAAAACCATGACCAATGAAAACTAGACAAGGTCGTAAATGTGAAAAGCCGAAAACCATCTAGTCTGGAGGTCATGGCCAAGCCCCCAAAACTTTTAAATACTCATGTTGGATATGAGACACTCATTCAATCATTGAATCATTGAGGTAAAATGAAATCAATATATGTAACTTTTGAAGATGAAGAGATGAAACAACTAAAAGAAATAAAAGGCAAAGAAAGTTGGCATGATCTTATCATGCAATTAATGGTGAAAAAATGAAGCTATCATTTTTAGTAATATGCTGTTGTCTATTATTATGCATTGCAAATTCTGCTCAAGCAACTCAATTAGAACCTTCTATTATTGAAATCGATCTAATTGGTGGTGACACTAAAAACATAACCATTAATGTGACTGGTGAAGAAACAATCTACTTGGAACACGAAATATTACCCGACTCTGAAGGCATTAATATTACATACCCACTTATCGTTAACCCACTTGAAACCAAGTCTTTTAATATGACGATTAGTGCAGCAGTCCATATCGCACCAGGCAATTACACTATAATACTCAAATACTACTACTATGAAGAAGTTCCAGATGATGAGGGTGGCGGCGGAAACCCACCAGGTTTTACTCCAGTTGATCCAGTCGACTATCCTGACGATGATGACCAGGAGCCAGAGCCAGAACCTGATGATGACCAGGAGCCAGAGCCAGAACCTGACGACGATGAAAAACCACAACCATCACCAGAGCCTGATGGATCCTTGCTAAATGTTTGTATTCTAACGTTTATATGCTTAATAATAGTAGTAATCATGGTCCTTTATATCATTATATCAAAGAAAAACAAGAGGGGCAAGATGGCTGAAAAGCCAGGAAGCGAAAAAAATGAACAAACCAAAAATAATAAATAAACTAGGCAGACGAGGGAAAATAGTGCTGACTTTACTTGTAGCAGTAATGTTTATAGGTATAGCATCAGCAGCACTAATTCCCCACTTTGGAAGGATAACAACGACAGCAACTGTGAGTCAACAAGCAGTACAAATATCAGAAGATGGTATTAATTGGCTTTCGTATGACAATCCAATTGAGCACATAATCCCTGATGCATCACCTTGTGAAACATACTGCTTTGGACAATGGATTCGAAATAATGCACCAATTCCTGTAGATGTTACATTTACTAACGATGATCCCGCAGGAATAACAACGACATACAGCATACCAGCAGTATACTCATTTGATGAAACCATTAAAGGTGTACATATAACCGTTGAAGATACTGGTGATGGTTGGTTATTGTGGACTTACACAGGTGATGATACTACCAGAGAAGTACCAAAAATGACCGTGGCAATAGATTATCCAACTGGATTTGCTATAACCACTTTTGATGATGGTGTGCATGATGGTTGGTATTATGCCCCGGACCCAGATGTTGAATCTAGTCGTGTTAGATTTGGAGATTATTCGGGTGCTTCATATGATAAATGGGTTGTAACAACTGCAAGTGGTAATGTATTAACTGTGAAAATCCTAAAAAGTGCACTTGGCGACAGTTTCAAATGGCACGGATATGCAAACTTCTATAATGAACAATGTTGGATAAATGACCAGCTGACTGGAGATGGTTATGAAGTAAACCAATTTGTAGTAAACCTCTGGCAACCACTAACAATCCCATTCACAATGCAATCAGACGAAATACTACAGTTCCGTATCTGTCATGCGTTTGCTCTAGACATTGGTGAAGGAACATACGGACTGACCACAATTGTAGACGCAACCGAACACATCTAGGTGAGCAATCGCCTTCTCCATTCTTTAGTTGAACATAGGTTTGGTATGCATGAAATATTATCAAGCGAAATGTCTAGAATGCGGGGAGACGATCAATGTTCACAGAAGCGGTGAGCAATTGTTTCTAAAGAATATATGCATCCATCTACGCTTTTACAAAGACATGGAACCATTACCCCTCGGCAGTGTAAAGAAAATGTTCAATAAACAATTCCGTGTGGTTTTCAACAGGGATAAAACTACTACTGTAGTATTGATGTGACTCTTGAAAAATCTTAAAAAGAAAAAGGAGGTGATAAAAATGACGGAAAGTGAAATATTCTGGCTAGATAGCTGGAAAGGAAAAATGGAGCGGATAGAATCAATAGAAGTAATCACCATTATGATTTCACCTTTGTTGATGGCTGTTTTTTATAGCCTATGTGTTTTGAATGGAGTTGTTTTTTTAATACCGCTAGTTATTTGTTTTATTGCTTTTTTAGTTGCATCTTATTTCTTCTTAACTGTAAAGAAAAAGGTCTTGTAGCAAGCTTACGAGGGATTTTAGGTGATTAAATGGATCGATCTCGTGCACCAAACAACACATTATTGTTTGTGAATTGGTTGAAATCAAACAAAATATTTAGGTTTAGAACTGGTGACTTTGTATCTGCATATCCTCATGTAACTAGGAAAGCTGCGGATAAGATAATGGTCCAGCAGTTGCAGCAAGGGAATCTGCAGCAGATGGGGGTAGACAGGTTTATAGTAAGAGATAAAGGAAACGATGAAGCTCCTCCAAAGGAGAAATTGAAATGACAAAAAATCGAAGAGGCAATATTAGAAAAGCACGTTCAGCAAATAAAGCAGGAACGGCCATAACGATATCAATCCCTTTAGATCTTGTTGTAAAATATGGTATACGTGTTGGCGATGAATTAGAATGGAGTGATGATGAAGGATATATTAGATTCAAAAGATTAGGGGGGGCAGGAAAAATAATTGAATTATGGAGTAATCCAACATGTAAATGTCATGAGCAGGCAAAAGCATTGATTGGACAGACATCGCTTGAATGGAAATATGTTGATGTTTATGGTACTGAATTTGAAGGGGTGATACCGAGATTAGTGTTAAAAAACGGAAGGCATATTATAGGCATTCCGGCTATTAAACAATATGTGGAATCAGTGGGGTTGGAAAAATGATTGCTGATACAAGAGATGTTATAAGAGTAGTAATTAGAAATAATTACAAGAAAATATATCTTGCTCATTTTGAGAATGCAAAGGCTGAAGGAATTGCTAGATATATAAAAGATACCCTTTCTAAAAAAGGTGTTGAATGTTTGGTAGGAGCGGATTGTAGAAAGAAAGGTGTCAAGGCTGTATGCAAAGCAATAGACGAATCTGATGCGGTTTTTGACATAGATGCAGAGGAGGGAATAGCATCATGAACCGTGAAGATTGGGACGAACTCGACAGGCTTCTTGGATTAGAAGGTTTTGGAGGATATTATGATCTGGTTGAATGTCTGAAAGATATTGCCAGAAGTTCGGTTAATGATGTAAAAGATGAGCTTACTGATTTTGAAAAGATAACATCTAAGGTTGATGATATTAAAACGATAAAAGGTGCTGTAAATTTTTTACATGTAATCTATCAAATCAAAAAATAAATCAGAAGGGATAAAATGCCAAAACCAATGGATACATCTGTATTAGTATTAGGAGACGAATCAGACTGGGATTCTTACCAAAAATTTTGTAGACAGCTTCAAAAACATCAGCCGGGAAAACTAAATTGGGTCACCGCCACTTACGGTCTTCTTGAAAAAAACAGGTTGCCCTCGATCAAAAGCAGCACCATCATAATCCATCTGTTCTTTCCGTTTGCATATTGGGATAAACACATTGAGAACGAAGGATACAAAGGCGTATATGGGAACGTGGAATTTTACGACAAGTTCAGGGTTTTTTGGTCTGATATCCATAGAACCTTGGAAAAAGTCTATCAGGATAAAAAAATATATTTCATAAATCATCCGTTGAAGGTGGCCATTGACCGTGACAAGGAGGTTACAAAGACAATTTTATCTGAAAACGGGGTCAACGTACCACTGTCCTATTATACACGGGAATATAAAGATATTTTAAAGTTGATTAATCAGGAAAACAAAAAACTGTTTTTGAAGGTTAGATACGGATCCATGGGCAAAGGAATAACATACCTGGAGAAGGGAAACTGGCGGACAAATTTCAGATTCAAGGACGGCAAGATAATCAGCCCGCATTCTGATTACGGATGGACGTTCATAGATGTAACAGATAATGT
>Ga0307377_10005770_pt1 | contig 13156 bp, 7 predicted proteins | sample TR3MG_FD_202535 | JGI IMG/M metagenome (GOLD analysis project Ga0307377, IMG submission 202535) | Soil microbial communities from Risofladan, Vaasa, Finland - TR-3 | ecosystem: Environmental > Terrestrial > Soil > Coastal area > Acid sulfate soil | place: Finland: Risofladan, Vaasa | collected... | reverse complement strand
TTTGTCCAAGGTGATGCCTACTAGCGTGGCCGCTCTCATCTGTTTTGTCAAGGTCCCACGCTACGCCGGGAAAAGCTCTCGGCTAATGTGCCATTGTCAAACTAATTACCCTAATCTTTGTTTGGGGGACATTGAATCGCGATGAGACTATTTCTTTACTCTCTTCGGTTAGTACCACTACAAACTTGCTTTTCTGTGAAAGCTTCTCAACTATTTTCGTTCTGCTAGTACTCAACTCCGCGGGTGTTGTATGCAATGTCGTGACAATGGGCTTTTTGATTCCTTCCGCCAAATGCACAGCATATTCACCATCGTTTCCTCCATAAATACCGAATTCATGTTGTAGTGAGACAACATCAACTTTTGAATTATCGATCGTTACTATGGCCTCATCATACGTGTTAATATTCCTGATGGCAACTGTACTATCAAACCCTGCAAACCCTGATTGCGGCTCCTCATCATAAATCATCCTGACTTTGAACGAACGGATGCCCGACAAGTGGCGAATCAGATCCTCGGTATAAGTCGCAATTCCACACTGCGTGGGTGAAAATGTGCTGATATGACAAACTGTGGTAACTGGCATAACGACACCTCGAGTATTTCGCTCGTACCAGTTGTTACTCAAGGAAGCGGTTAAGGGTTTCTATGACACTCGGTTGGAATGCTCCATCCCCAGGTTCACGCTGTCGCGCTAGCCTTTCGGCTTGGGTTAAGGCGATGTTATTCATTTCGGACGAGAGAACCTCACCGAGAACGTCCGATGTCACCCTGACTATGCTGGTCTCCCACCAATTTGCCAGAACATTTAGTATCCTTCGTCCTTCAGGTCCTTGCGATGAACATTGAGAAATAATGTCAATTAAAGGCGTTGAAACTTGGTCGCCCCACAGAACTTCATCGAGAAGAAAGCGGTTATAGCTTAGGGCATGCAACATCGCCCACTCATAAGATTGTATGGCGGCGTCAAATCCGCCGGGCCGAACTTCAACGATATTCAACCATTGAATATGTCCCTTGAACAAATACAAAGATGCCACAAGATCGTGATATTGGTACTCTTGGGCGATCTGTTCTGCTTGAGCGAATAGATTAACAGCATCTCCGTATGCTTTCTTTGAGTACTTGACGCGCATCAAGCCCGTGAGCGCAGCACATTCAAAGTACCGACGAGAAGTCCACCGATAATCCAGACACTGATGGTAATATGACTCTGCTTGGACAAGATAATCGTTTTGCTCCTCGCCCTTCGCCTGCCTTGCTTTCATTTCGTACATCTCTCCCATCCACACTAGGACCTCGGGAATGCCATTGTTGTCATGTAATTCCTTCTTGATTGAGAGGCTACTTGTCAGATACGCTCCGGCTTTGGGAAACTCCTTCCGCCGCATGAGGATTGATCCCCAGAAACCTAGTGCGGCGCCCAAACCTGTGCTCAAGTGACCAAGTTCTTTGTATTCTGTGACTGACTTGGAGAAGTACTTTTCTGAATCTTCCCATCTTCGCTGAAGCCCCGTGACCAAGCCCAAATCTCTATACAAACCTGGGAAGGCTTCAATATACTCTTCCTGCTCAGCAAAAGCGAGGGCTTGTCTCATCCCTCTTTCGGCTTCTGAATATCGCCCCGACCAAACCTTGTACCAAATATTGTGCCCTATGAGCCGTGTTCGCAGGAAATAGTCTGAAGGCATTGAGTCAAGCATTTCAAGTCCTTCTTTTTCTGCGTCAGCTGCCATCTTCCAATCTCCAAGTAGCCCATACAAGTCTATGAGCATATTGAGAGAGTACACAGTTCCATTCCTGTCACCAATTCCTATGCAGAAGTCATGCTGTTGCCTTAATGCAGCCACCGCCCTATCCAATTCTCCTTTAAACATGTAAACATAGCGCAGATGAGAAAAGTTTAGAGCTAGTTTTGAGTCTAACTCTGGAGCAAGTTGCCGACTTTGCTTGATAGCAGAAAGGGATCTCTCCAATCCTCCAGGTTCGGCGAGACGATGATTCCTTGTCCATATCTGGCCTAAGTCGCAAAGTGCATAGGCTCGCAGCTTTGGCTCGGCGAGTTTACTCTCGGAGACCTTTATGTAGGTCTTCTCTGCCTCAGATAAACGAAGGCTTATATGAAGTAACCGCGCAGTATAGTAATCGCGCCATAATTGGCCGTTTGGGCTAGCTAGTTGATAAGTATTTACATCGTTCATCAGGGTACGCAAACGACCAACGAAGGAATAACGCGCGAGTTCCTCCGCCATCTTCTGAAACAACAGGATGCCTGCTTCCTCATCCGCACGGATGCGGTGATACAACCATTCGCACAGGAACGCGTCGCGCTGCGCGTCCACGGCGGGCGCAACACGTTGCTCCCCTACCTTATTTTCGAAATACTCCGCCGCGTGCTCGTGCAGCTTGCGATGCTGTTCAGAGTCTTGCACTTCCAGGTTCTCGTCTATCATCTCGCGCACCGCATCGTGTAGCATAAACCCCTCGGCGCGCGGTCGCACGAACGGAAATCGCCGTAACTCGTCGTAGGCATCCCGCACATCGGCTTGCCCCGTTAACGCCCGTAAAATCGGCTGATCGAGCCAGCGCACCGTCGCCGCCGCTTCGAGCGCGGGTATCATTTCCGACGGCACGCCGTCCATCAACCGATCCACGAGGTCTGCCAAGACTTGCGGCTTGACCGTCTGAAAATCCTCGACGCCGTACTGCACCCACAACTGAACCGCGCTGGTCACGACAATCGGCAAGCCGCGCGCAAAGCGCACAATCGCCTCCACCTGCTTCGGGTCTGGCTCGCCGCCGCGTAGCGCCGCATAGTAGCGGCGCACCAGCACCCGCATATCCTCTTCGTTCATCGGCTTGAGTTCGTGCACCTCGGCTTGCATCTCCCAGTCCCGCCACGCCCGGCTCCAGTTCGGCACCGTGTGTCCCGCAATCACTAACAGCACATTCGAATGCAATCTCTGTGCGATCTCGCGCGCCCAATCGTCGAACGCGGTCATTTGCTCGTATGTGTCGAGCATCAGCACGATACGTTTCGTCGGCGCGATTTTCGCAAGGTCAGAGAGGAAATCTTCCGAGAGTTTTTTCGCGGGGTCGAGCAAGAGGTCAATGTCGGGCTTGGAGAAACCCCCGCTGCGGAGCCAATCCACCAACGCCTCTGCACTCAAGCCGCTCAATGCGCCAGCGAATGTGCCAATACCAGGGATCGCCGAGCCGATGAGAGCGCCGGCAGCCGCGCTGATCGCCGCCTCGGCCGTTTTCGCTGCAGCCTTGCCCGCCAGCTCAGCCACCTTGCTCTTTGTCTGGACGTTCACCTTGGCCTGAATCGCGCGATAATGCTTGAACGTTTTGGTGAACGTCGGCAGCGCGATGCCGTCCGCTTTGAGATCGGGCACCCAACCGCGTTCGTCACCCGTCTCGGTCTGGTGATAAAACACATGCGCCGTCGATTTTGCCTCATCGACCGAGACGAGCGCGACGGGCACGCGCACGCTCTTGCAGTGCAGGCGAAACATCCGCAGGAGCGACGACTTGCCCACGCCGCTGACACCGTGAATGATGAACAAGCGCTTGGTCAATGTCGATGTGGTCAGGAGGTTTTTGAACAACGCTTGCAATTCTTCGACATCGGTGAAGTACACTTCGATGCCTTGCGGTTCGGTTGTAGATGCTTGTTGAGATGACATTTTCACCCACCGAGAAAGGAAGCCACCAACGTTATAGTCGGAGGGGGAATCTCTTCCCCGACCGCTACTTCAGAACCACGCGTGCCAATTTCTCGGCACGTGGCTCCTCAGTACACGAGCCTCTGTCACAGGCACCCCATTGTGGATGATTACTCATTCACAGGGCTTGGCATATGTTCTCTTGAGTTGGACAGTGTGCCCGGCTTTCGATACGCGATAGACCATCGCGTTCGCCTAAAGCCCAGACCCTTCCCGAGTCCCTATGCCATCTCGCGCACCGGCCCTACGTCAGCATATCCTGGGCATTACCCCAGGCATTGGCTTCCTAGGGCATCCTACTCCGCCAAGGCTTACGGCCTGGTCGCCTGCTCCAGTTTCACTTGAGAGAGCACTTGGCGGGTTTCCCCGTTCCATGTGTCCATTTTCCGTGGCTTTAGGTCGGCACTGTACGCCGTGCCCCTCTTTCCGAGTGGAATCCACATACCTTATCACTATGTGGCCGGTGGGGGCATTTCCCTTTTTGGGCCTGCCTTAATCAGCCATTTGGCAGGTCATGACTCACGACGCTTCAACCGTACCTTCGCTTTCGCTGACCATAGCCACCTGCTTGGGGCGTCACCGCTTTCGGCTAGCAGTTTATTCCCTTTCATTCCCGCTTTCGACGATTGATAACCAGTCGCACGCCGAGGGAAAGTGCTATCACTCCTCCACCTGGAGGGTAGGAGTGGATGACGTAGTACATCATCGCACCTACATGGACACGTAGTTGTCAAAGTCCTCTATGGACTCTCCCGCTCATCCTCCCTTTGTCCTTTGCAGACATCGGTTTCGAGCGAACGGGTCACGCGACTAGGATTCATGCGGCGCGCAGCCGCCGCATAATCCTGGTTTGAACTAAGCCAGACAAAGCCCATTGTACTCACATATGGAATTTAAGGCAAACGCCCACCCGCCCACCTCTGGGCTTCCGCTTGCTGCGCGCTCCTCGGGTGTGCTATGCTGAACACAGTCGCTCTTTGAGAACCGGATGCCCAGGAGGATGGAGCCGGTACCCGTGGCGGGGAACCGGCTCTTTGTCATGGCCACCTTGGCCAGAGAGGAAGGAGGGATGGCGAATATCTGCCCGTTGACCCTCTCGGCTTGCGCAGGTCGAGGGGGGCGGGGCGAGGAGGTGAGAGATGGGAAGAGGACTACCACAAGAGGTGATCGAGAAGGCGAAGCAGGAGGTCTCACTTGACGACCGCTTCTGCTTCGAGTGTAAGAGGTGCGGCCAATGCTGCTTCCGCTGCGAAATCGTCCTTACGCCCTACGACATCCTGAGGCTCTGCCATGGGTTGAGCATAACGACAGGTGAGTTCCTGATCCTATCCGCGCCGGCCACGAGTCTGCACCCGCCATACGACCAGGGCAGCGACGCCGAGCCCCACCAAGACCCCCACCGGCCAGAGACGGTGGAGCAGCGCAAGCGCGGCCCAACCCACCAGGGGCGAAACCATCAGCATCCTCTCCTCCTGGTACGGGGCCGCCGGCCGCTCGCAGGGGAAGCTCGTGACGCCGCGTTCCAGCACCTCCACTTCGAGCGGCGACACTTTGGTGCCTCCCCACTTTTCGAGAAAGTTTAGCGTGTGCTGGAGGTTGGCCTCGAACGTATACCGGCCCAGCTTATCGCTGGTGTCGCCGGCGAGCCGGGCGTGGACTTAGCTGCATCACCTCTTCCGCTCAACCCCCGCCTTTCGCGTGCGCGTAGCGCGTGGCGCCCAGGCAGAGGAAATAGGTCGCCAGCGTGACAAAGCCGTAGGCCGGTTCCACGGCAAAGGCGTAGCCAATCAGACCCATTTGGCCCAGGTAAAAGAGGGCCAGGTAGGGTCCCAGCAGCCGGGTTTTGCGGAAATCCAGCTTCAGGATGTAGTCGAGCAACAACTCGACGATGCAGTGTAGGATCAGGGGCACAGGAAGCACGACGAACCACCACTCGCGGTTTGCCAGGAGGTTCAGGATCATGGCTGCCCCGAGAGGCAAAGCCAGGGCAACCATTATCAGGCCCACGACGCGTTCGAACCGCTTCCACCCTTTGGGGCGGGTGACAAAGATGCTCGTCATCAGCAGGTTGAACAGGTTGGCAGCGATGACCACAACCAGATCTATGGTTTCAAATGGCAGAAGAGCAAGAGGCCAGCCATATTCTGCGGCAATGCTGAGCAGAATCTCGAACCGGATGGCTCCCTCGCCGCTTGCAGAGTTGGTCATGACAACGACCCCCTGCCCCGCCTCAGGGTACACCCACAGGATGCAGGTGGAGCCCCAGGTGCCGCCTGTGTGCATGAATCGAAATTCCTGACCCTCACCGGCCAAGTCGAATCCCAAACCATACGAATCGCTGAAAAATGATTCGTGGACCTCAACCTGAGGAGTGAGCATCTCGCCGGCCATCTCCTGCGAGAGCAGCAGATCCGATTCCCCAGCACGGGCGCGCATGATCTCGATGGCAAACCGAGCCAAGTCCGAGGGCGTCGTCCACAGACCACCAGATGCCAGGAGTGGGTAGTGGTGCCGTTTCTCCTCGAACGGCTGCCCGTCCACATAGTGTTCCGTGGTTGCCCTCTCCCAGAGTTCCTCCGGGAGCGGCTGCTCGAAGGTGCTGGACGTCATGCCCACAGGCCCAAGGACTGTTTCTTGCACGAGTTCAGAAAAAGGCTGGTGCGTGACGTCCGTCATCAGCAACTGCACGACGCCGTAGCCAAGGTTTGAGTATTGATAGCCGGTGCCCGGAACCCGCGTGACGCGGGTGGGGCTCCCATCATCGGCGGGCGGCTGTGCTTCCAGCAACTGCTGGATGGTGATGGTGGGGGTTTCCCCTTCTGACACCCACCAGTCGAGTTCGGGATCGCTGCTCGAACGCATGGGGGAACCATCCGTCAGGCCGGAGCTGTGGCTCAGCAACCGCCGCAACGTCACCTTTTCTTCTGCGGTATATTCGTTCTCGGGCACCTGCCAGGAAACGAGCTTGTCGTTGACGTCTTGATCCAGGTCAAGAAGGCCCCGCTCGACCAGCATCAGAGCCGCCGCCGCAGACACCGGCTTGGCGATGGAGCCGGCATGAAAGAGGCTATCTGGGGTCACGCGTTCATCTCCCCCAGCCTCCAAAACCCCATAGCCCTTGGCCCATTCGAGCTGATAGTTGTTGATGACGGCGATGCTGACGCTGGGCACGCCATAGTGCTCCATGCGTTCAGCCAGGGTCTTGGGGTCTCCCAACTCGAGCCCGCCTTCAGCAGTTACGGGGATCAACCCGTTCTCGACTCTCTGAATGCGTTCCTGGACAGGGTCGGACGGATCTGCTTCTGTGGTTGGAGTGGCAACCGGCTGTCCGCAACCGCCGAGCAGCAGCGCGAGCGTCAAGGCAATGCCGATAGCGCTAACCATTACGTACCTTGGCCTGTCCTTTGCACTTTTCGCCATAGATGGAAGCCGAAACGCCTCGACTGAGCCCGGCGAAGTCTTGTTTCGGTGGTCTCGGCACTGACATCGATTGTCCCCATGAGGCTGCACGCTCACCAGAGACGCCAACAAGTTGGCGCATCCATCCACCATCGGAAGAACCTGTTCATAGTGCTCATGCGCTTTCTTACCAGTACCTGCTCCCAGTGTAGCACAAACGACTCCCCAGCGCATTGATCAACCGGATAGTCTTGGGATTGGACAGGTGACTAATCCTGTGTGGGGAGAGACCGCGGAAGCCTCCAGAATCGAATTTTTGACTTTCCTGCGAACGTGGGCTATACTGCTCAGGGTGTCCAGGGCGACCTGAATGTTCCGAGTTTCCGTTTGCCACTCTGTCTCTGCGATTGATCGTCGCTTTTGCGATCAGTGGGTGTTCTGTTTTCTCAGTCAGGAGAAGAATGATCAGCCAACACAAGCGTGACAACAACTGGCACTTTGACGACGGCGGCACGTTCGTGCTGGAAAACCCCCACCGGACCAGTTATCTCTATTTCCCGCTGGTCAACGAGGCGGGGATGATGTCGGCCATCACGCCGCTGCTTCACGGCGACGTCAAGACCGGCCAGAACACCTTCTTGACGCCGCCGGTCTCGGTGGAGGATCTGCACAACTCCCGCTCGGCGCGGAATTTCTGGGTTTTCGTGGACGGCGTCGGCCCGTGGTCCGCGGCGGGGAATTCTGCGCCACAGATGGCCCACCGCTTTGTAGATGACGGCGCCGAACAGGTCACTCTGGAAGCGGGGTTTCTCTGGCACAAGGTGACCCGGGATGGCCCACAGGTCGGGTTGCGCGCCGAGATCACGAACTTTGTGCCGGCCGGGGGCGATCAGGTCGAGTTGATGAAGGTCACGCTGACGAACGTGACCGGCCGCCCGCTTACCATCACTCCTACGGCGGCGATCCCACTCTACGGGCGCTCGGCCGACAACCTGCGGGACCATCGCCACGTCACCTCGCTGCTCCACCGGATCCACACGCACACGCACGGCGTGCTGGTGCGCCCGACACTCTCGTTCGACGAGCGAGGGCACCAGCCCAACTCGGTGACCTACGGTGCCCTGGGGTTCGAGGCGGATGGCACCCCGCCGGTGGGCTTTTTCCCCATCGTCGAGGAATTCATCGGCGAGGGGGGCTGCCTCGAATGGCCGGAGGCAGTCGTCAAATCGCTGCCGGCCAGCTTTCCGGCGGGGCAGGCCTGCGAGGGGTTCGAAGCGATCGGAGCGTTGCGCTTTGCAGATTCGGCCCTGGAACCTGGGGAGGCCAGATCCTACGTCGTCGTCATGGCCGTGATGGAAGACGGCGTTGACGCCGGCGAGTTGGCCCAGACCTATGGGAGCGAGGCACAGTTCGACTCCTGGTTCCAGCGCAATCGTGCCCACTGGCAGCGTAAGCTCGAGACGTTGGCTTTTCACACGGCGGACGCCAGATTCAACCTGTGGATGAAATGGGTGGGAGTGCAGCCCATTCTGCGCCGCCTGTTTGGCAACTCTTTCCTGCCATATCACGATTACGGCCGGGGAGGTCGTGGCTGGCGGGACCTGTGGCAGGATAGCCTGGTCTTGCTGATGATGGAGCCTGAGGGCGTGGGCGAGCTGTTGTGGAACTATTACGCCGGGGTGAGGATCGATGGCAGCAATGCCACCATCATCGGCGCCAGGCCCGGCGAATTCAAGGCAGACCGCAACAACATTCCCCGCGTCTGGATGGACCATGGCACCTGGCCGTTTCTGACGACCCAGCTTTACGTCGACCAAAGCGGGGACCTGGGATTCTTGCTCCAGGAGCAGACGTATTTCAAGGACCCATTCGTCAACCGGGCACGAGAGATAGACGAGGCATGGCAGCCAGAGCAAGGCACCTGCCTGCGCACGCGTGCCGGAGAGGCATACCGGGGGACGATCCTGGAACACATGCTGGTCCAGCACCTGACTTCCTTCTTCAACGTTGGCCAGCACAACAACATCAGGCTCGAGGGCGCCGATTGGAACGATGGGCTGGACATGGCCGCCAGGCGTGGCGAGAGCGTGGCGCTCACGGCCTTTTACGCCAGCAACCTTCAGCAGCTTGGCCAACTGGTTCTGGACCTGGAAGCGCTGGGCACTGCTGAGGTCGAGCTGGCTGCCGAATTGATGGTCCTGCTCGATACGCTCACCGGGCCGGTGGATTACGACTCTGTGAGGGCCAGGCAGGAGCGCCTGGCGGATTATTTCGCCGCCTGCCAGCACACGATAGCCGGCACAAAAGCCCGGGTCTCGCTCCGGGACCTGTCCCAAGACCTGGCCGCCAAGGCAAGCTGGCTCTATGCCCACATTCGAACCCGCGAATGGATCCGCAACCGCGAGGGGTTCGCCTGGTTCAACGGCTATTACGACGACGACGGTGAACGGGTCGAAGGCGATCACCCCAACGGGGTGCGCATGACGTTGACCGGGCAGGTCTTTACCCTGATGGGCGGCGTCGCCACGGATGAACAGGCTCGGGAAATCGTCCGCGCCGCCGACCGGTACCTGTTCGACCCGGAGGTGGGCGGGTATCGGCTAAACACGGACTTTGGTGACGTCTTGCTCAATCTGGGGCGTTGCTTTGGGTTCGCTTTTGGGCACAAGGAGAACGGGGCGATGTTCAGCCACATGGCGGTCATGTACGCCTACGGTCTGTACCGGCGCGGGTTCGTCCAGGAAGGGTACCGGGTTCTGGATTCCGTCTTCCAGCATGCCCAGGACTTTTCCCGGAGCCGCATGTATCCCGGCATCCCCGAATACGTCAACAGCATGGGGCGGGGGATGTACACCTACCTGACCGGGTCGGCCAGTTGGTATCTGCTCACGATGCTGACGCAGGTGTTTGGCGTAAGGGGCTTGCGGGGGGATCTCGTCCTGGCCCCGAAATTGGTGCGTGCGCAGTTCGATGAAGCGGGCGAGGCCAGCGTGGTGACGCTGTTCGCGGGCAAGAGGCTGAACGTGGTCTATCACAACCCGGCTCACCTGGACTATGGCGAGTACCAGATTGGGGAAATCAGGATCGACGATGACCCAGTGCCATTTCGGCGGCAAGCCAACTCGGCCATTCTTCCCCGGAGTGAGATTGCCGCGTTGGCCGATCGCCAGACGCATCGCGTGGACGTAACCCTTGTTGAGCTCAGGATCCGTTAATCCTGCCCATCCGTGTCCTACTACAACCTATCCAACCGCGCCATCAGCAGCGGCACGAGCATCTCCTCCGGCGTCAGGCTACCGTGGTGCCCGTGGAACGGCACCGGCTCTTCCTTGACCAGCAGCCGGCTGTCGTCCCGCGCCAGGAGCAACAGGTCGCCCAGGCGCGCCCGTATCTCGGGGGGCGGCTCGCCGGGGCCAAAGAGCCCCGCCGCCAGCGCCCGTTCCGTCTCGAGCAGGAGGAAGCGATCGGCCAGGTGCTCGGCGACGTAGGCGCGCACTGCCTCGGCCTGGCCGGAGCGGGCGTAGAGGTAGGCGGCGCGGGGTTCGGCGGCCGGGGGGAGGAGCAGCATGCGTTGGAGCGCCGGGTGGTCGGAGAACTGGACGGCCCGCTCGGGTGGGGTGGCTGTCTGGCCGTGGTCGGCGGTGACGATGAGCAGCGTCCCCTCCCGCGCCTCCGCCGGGAGCGGAGCCATAAAGTCCTCCTCCAGCGAGCGGGCCAGGTGGCGCAGCGCGGCGCGGAAGGGCTCTCCATCCGGCCCGTAGACGTGGGCGGTCGTGTCCGTGCCGCCCCAGTAGGCGCTGGCAAAGAGCCGCTCGCCGGGACGCTCGCACAGCGTGCGGCGCAGGTTGATCCCCATATCGCTGAAGCCGACGTGGCCTCGCACCCGCGCCATTCCGCGCAGGAAGATGCGGGTGAGGCCGCCTTTGATGAAGGGGAGGTGGGTGTGGGCGACAGTCCGCACACCGCCGGCGGCCAATTGCTGGCCCAGCCCGGGCACGGTGACGAATTCCTCCGGGACCCAGCCCCAGTCCAGCAGCGCGCCGGGCTGTCTGTGGGCGGCGGGGCCAAGTTGCAGCATGTTGGCGAGTAGCCCGTGCTCGGGGAGCAGCAGTTGGGTGCCGGCGAAGCCGTGCCCGAGCGGCGTCCGCCCGGTCCATAGCGTGGTCAGCGCGGCGACGGTCGTGGAGGGGAAGACGGACGTGAGGGGGACGAGCCGTCCGGCCTGGGCCAGGCGGCGGAGGACAGAGTCCTCGTCGGCCAGTATCTGCCGGAGGTGCAGGTAGCCGACCGCGTCGAGGATGATCATGACGACGCGTCGCACGCCCGTGGCCAGATCGGCCCACAGATGGGCGGGGAGCGGCGGCGCACCCTCCGCCAGTTCGACGCCCAGCAGGCGGGCGATGGTGGCGGGGACGTTGGCGATCGAGTAGCCGTCGTAGTGGGGCAGGATGAACTCCTCTGGCAGGAGTCCCTCCAGGCCGGGAAGACGGTGGGTGCGGAGAGCGTGTTCTATCTCTGTGGCAGATTTCATCGTGGTACCTCGCGGTCGCTGTGGGATGCCGTGGTTGGCTGGGACGATATTGCCAGCGAATTATACAGCAGGCCGCGTGGAACATCAAACACGGCAAAGACCCTTAGGGTCTGCTGAGACCCTAAGGGTCTATGGGAGGGTCTATGGGAGGGTCTATGGGGTCTCCTGCGGCTCCGCTTCCACCGGCGACGGGGCCTCCCGCAGGTCCACGAGTGGCACAGCCCCTCCGCTGCCGCTGATGATCCACTTGCTGTTTTCCCGCAGTTCCTGGACGATGAGCAACTGGATGTACTGCTCGGCCAGCGCTCCCTTGCCCTCCAGCTCGCTCAGCATGGCGTGCACGGCCTCCTGCTGTGCCTGGGAGGTCAGCGTGATGCGCTGGGCATCGGCCTCGGCGAACTTGGTGATCTGGTAGGCGTCGCCATCGGCCTGTTTCTGCGCTTCGTAGAACTCGGCATCGGCGAGCGTGCGCTGCTGGGCCGCCTCGGCCTCGGACTGTTCCTGGCGCTGCACGGCGACCATGCGGTCCTTGATGGCCGTGACGACCTCCTGCGGCGGCGATGCGCTCTGGATCTGCACCATGACGAACTCGACGCCGTACTGGGCCTCCCGCTCGTGCAGCGCTGCCATCACCTCGCGGTTGATCTCCGCCCGGCTGTGCATCACCTCCGTCATCTCCTTGGTGTTGACCACGTCCCGCAGCTTGCCCTGGACGAACTCGAACACGATGCGATCCGGGTCGTCCACCTCCAGCGCGTAGCGCACGGGGTTGATCACCCGGTAGGTGTACAGCAGTGAGACGTCCATCGTCACGTCGTCGGAGGTCATCGCTGCCAGTTCCTTGATGTCGCCCGGCCGTTCGTTGATCCTGATGCCGATGGTGGTATCCACGAAAGGTATCCGGACGTGCCAGCCGGGTTCGTCCACGGCGATGAATCGCCCGCCGCGCAGGTGCAGCCCCCGCTCGTAGGGGCGAATCTTGTAGACCGCGGCGCGGGCGAAGGAGAACAGGATGCTCAGCACGACGATTGCCGCAAGAATCAGGCCCGACGCCTTAAAGAGCCGGTCCAACGGTCTGTCGGTGCGAGGGGGTGCCGGCTTTGCCGGGGTCCCGCCCGCAGGTGTCACGTTCTGTGTCATCGTTTCACCTCCACAAGAAGCTTGATGGTCTGAGAGTCCAGACCTGACAGGTTTTACTGTGTACCTATCGTAGCACAGTTCTGTTCACATCAAGTCAAGGGGACGTGAAACAATCACTAACTTAGGTATTCACGTGCCTGGGTGGCAGGGAGGACGGGGGTACCCGGGGAGCTTTCTGGTGGAGAAGCGGTTCAACGCGAGACGAGCACGAACATCCCAACTCCTAGTACAAGAAAAAGTGCTAGACCTACCACAGTGAGTAATATGATTACTTGTTGGCTGGATATTGCGCCATAATGCGTGCGGTACGGGTCGACGTCGGGCGGCAGGTAGGCATCCTGGGCGCGCGCGCGAC
>Ga0307377_10005767_pt1 | contig 13159 bp, 13 predicted proteins | sample TR3MG_FD_202535 | JGI IMG/M metagenome (GOLD analysis project Ga0307377, IMG submission 202535) | Soil microbial communities from Risofladan, Vaasa, Finland - TR-3 | ecosystem: Environmental > Terrestrial > Soil > Coastal area > Acid sulfate soil | place: Finland: Risofladan, Vaasa | collected... | reverse complement strand
CGCCTCCTTGTCGATCATCGCGAGGGCCTGCATCACTTCCTGGGCGCCTTTCGAGGCCGCGTCGCCGCCTACGGTGAGAATCATCACCTGGTCCGGCGCGACGCCCAGCGTCTCGCGCACCGCCAGGACCTTCGGATCCTTCGGGTCGCGCGGAATGAAGGCGTCGGTGTCGCACCCCACGGGGAGGACCTCGATGTTCTTTCCGCTCAGTCCGTCGCGCATGTACACTTTTTTGACCCAGTGGCTCGTGACGAGGAGCAGCGGGAGTGCCTCCAGTACCTCGTGGTAGTTCGCCAGGTATCCGTCCGCCACCAGCCAGGGCACCGGCGCCGCGCCGTAGCGCTGCGGATGGAGGACGAGGTGCGGCACGTGGCCCCAGTAGCCGATGCCGACCACGACGTCCGGCTCGAACCAGCGGTAGTACCACTCTTTTTCCTGCGGCGACTCGAAGTGGGCCGGCTGCGCGTCCACCCCGAGTTCCTTCAGGCCCCGGTACAGGAGGTCTCCCTGCGTCGCCAGGCCTCCCGGCGACGGCGGGTAGTCGTACAGCACCAGGATCTTCATGGTTCCAACCCCTTTTCGTTCATCCACCGGCGCGCCGCCGCCGGCGAATCGAAGCACCAGAACGCTTCGGTTCGCGGCGTCGCGCGGGCCTCGAAACTCTCCGGACCGAACCCGTAGATCTCCGTCATGATACGGTACTTCTCCTGCCACACCGATTCGGCCAGTTCGTCCACGCGGTCGGCGTTGGCGACGGCCTGTGGCAGACGGGCCCCGCCGGCGTCGTCGTAGGCGAACGCCCAGACGGCGTCGGCCGCCAGCCGGCCGGCCGACCACAACTCCAGAACCGCCCGTCCAGCCGCCTCGTGCCGGCGGTGACGCGTGTATTCCCCCAGCGGGCTGTGCGAAAGGACCAGGTCCACGCGCCCCCCCGGCAGGAGCGACAGAATCGTCTCCTCGACGTCTCGGGGGCCGATGGGCGTCTGGTCGGGTCTGTCGCCGAGGTCGGCCATCGAGCCGGTCGCGCCGAGCGCGTCGAGTGCCTGAAAGAATCGCGGCGAACGGTCGGGGTCGCTGGCGCGGCAAAGGGAGACGACGGTCCACCGCCAGTCGCGGTGCGCCAGGATTGTTCCGCCGCACCAGAGCGTTTCGTCGTCGGGATGGGCCACGACGACCACCGCCCGGACGGGTTTGTCCGGCGTCCTGTCTTGTCTTTGGTCAGCCATTTCACAGGTCTTCGCTTGGCCGAGGTTTTTCCCCCGGCCTTTCCGGATTCATTGTAGCGAACGAGCGGCAATGTTGGGCAAGAATCTCTGCGGAGTCCCCGCCTGGCGCGCGGGTGGCATGCCCACCCTGTTGGGGTGGGCATGGAGGCGCGGACGCATGCTCACGCAAAGGCAAAGCGTGAGCATGCCACCCGACCCATTCGAGGTGCCAGGGACCGTGCCAGAAAATCCTGCCGCATCCCTCCGCGGAGGCGGGCGCCTTTGGGCTTGCCGTGGCGGGGCCCCGACGGTACAATCCACCCCTGCACGCGAGGCAGGAGCGTCGGCCATGAGGCACATAATCAGCGCGATCGTCGAGAACAAGCCCGGGGTCCTGGCGCACATCGCCGGCCTCTTTGCCGGCCGGGGATTCAACATCGACAGCTTGGCGGTCGGCGAAACCGAGGACCCGACCCGAAGCCGAATGACCGTCGTCGTCCGGGGCGACGACGCGGTCCTGGAGCAGGTCCGCAAGCAGTTGGGCAAGATCGTCGACGTCATCAAAGTCAGCGACTTCGCCGACGAGAACATCGTCGAGCGCGACCTGATGCTCATCAAGATCGGCGTCCGCCCCGAGAAGCGGGGCGAGGTGTTCGAGGTGGCGAGCGTTTTCCGCGGCAAGATCGTGGACATCGGCGCCAAGCACCTGACGATCGAAATCGCCGGGCCCGAAAAAAAGATCGAGGCCTTCATCGACCTTCTGAAGCCGTACGGCATCAAGGAACTCGCGCGGACGGGGCGGATTGCCCTCGGCCGCGGTTCGTAGCGAGCAGAGCAAGGAGAGACTCGCATGGCCAAGGTCTACCACGACGACGACATCGACATTCAGCCGATCCTCTCTAAAACGGTGGGGATCGTCGGTTACGGAAGCCAGGGCCACGCCCAGGCCCAGAACCTGCGCGACTCGGGCGTCGAGGTCCTCGTCGCCGACGTCAAGGGCACGCCGAACTACGACCTCGCCGTCGAGCACGGCTTCAAGCCGCTCACCGCCGCCGAAGTCGCCGGGAAGGCCGACCTGGTCCAGATTCTCATCCCCGACGAAATCCAGGGCAAGGTCTATCAGGCGGAGATCGGGCCGGCGCTGACGGCCGGCAAGGCGCTCGGCTTCAGCCACGGCTTCAATATCCACTTTAAGCAGATCGTGCCGGCCAAGAACCTGGACGTCATCATGGTCGCGCCGAAAGGTCCCGGCCACACCGTCCGCGAGCAGTTCGTCGAGGGGGCGGGCGTCCCCGCCCTCTTCGCCGTCCACCAGGACGCCTCCGGCAAGGCCCGCTCTCTGGCCCTCGCCTACGCCAAGGCCATCGGGGCCGCCCGCGCCGGCGTTCTGGAAACCACCTACGCCGAGGAGACCGAGACGGACCTCTTCGGCGAGCAGGCGGTGCTGTGCGGCGGCGTGACGAGTCTCATCAAGGCCGGATTCGAAACGCTGGTCGAGGCCGGATACCAGCCGGAACTCGCCTACTTCGAGGTCCTCCACGAACTCAACCTCATCGTCAAACTCCTGGTGCAGGGCGGCCTGTCGTACATGTGGTACTCGGTCTCGAACACGGCCGAGTACGGCGGCCTGACGCGCGGCGACGTGCTGATTGACGCGGCCGTCCGCCAGCGGATGAAGAAACTCCTGGCCGACATTCAGGACGGCTCTTTCGCCAAGGAATGGGTCGAGGAGTGCAGGGCCGGCGGCAAAAAGTTCAAGGCCCTCGAAGCGGCCGAGCGGAACCACCCGGTCGAGAAAGTCGGCCGGGCCCTCCGCCGCCTCATGCCCTTCATCGACGCCAAAGAGGTCTAGGCGAGGGGTTTTTCGGGCCCGCATTCGGTCCTGGAGCGGCTTTTCCTGCCCCGGAGTGCGGCTGGCTGGCCGTGGATGGCCGTTTTTTGCCCCCTGGGACCCACCGACACGGTTTTTCGTTTGACTTCTGCGGATTCTGGAGTATACTACTACTGAATCCGGGGAAGGGCCAAGTCCTATTTTGTCTAATCAGGCCCATGGTATCTCTGCGGCAAGGGTGCCGCGGAACCCGACTTTCCAATGGGGGTTGTTTTAGCCGGGGGAGATTAACATGTTGCGCATCTGCTTTGGTCTCGGTGTCCTTGCCGTCCTGGTGTTCGCTGCCGGGGCTCATGCTGCGCCCCTGAGTGTGCGCATTGAGGATCACTTCTTCACGTTCGAGGGCCCCGACGTCTCCACGTACGACTTCGACGGCGACAATGCCGACAAGTTGACGGTCGGCACGAGCGCCAACCACCTAGTCCACGGGTACACGTATGAGGGGACGGTGCCGACCGTTCCCGGCGGACCGCCGGCCAGCGTGGATCCCTATCCGGTCTATTCCGGCGCGCCGATCAAATTCGGCGGCTCCATGATTATGGACCTCTTCTTTAAGACGAACGACGGGCCCTACACCAACGGGACGGATACGTTCGAGGTCAGCCTGAATGGCGATACGGGCAGCCTGACGATCACGGGCTGGATCGCCACGCAAGGGTTCCCGTCCGGCATCCAGTATCCGCTGACGGGGACGGACATCACCCTCCTGGACATCACGTTTGACAAGGTTTCGCTCCTGGCGCGCGAGGGCTATGACCGGACCGACCTCATCGAGGCGACCGGCACGGTCAACACGTTGCTGGGAGAAGACGTTAAGGCCTACAATCTCCTCGGTGCCGTCTACTTCAAGCTCGAGTCGGACGCCCCCGGCCAGGCGATCTTCCCCGTCCTCTCGCCCGCCCTCTACAATCCGCTTGTGGACTACGGACTGGCTAATATCGAGAACGCATGGGTGGGCGGCGTCGCGGGCGTTCCCGAACCGGCGACGATGGCGATGCTCGCAATCGGTGGGCTGGCGCTCGTGCTGCGCCGCCGACGATAAACACTATGGGGGTTGTGGACAGTTCACGGGGGAGGTGCGCGGAGTTCCCTCTTTGTGACTGTCCCTTCTCGGAGGGTGAATATGGTGCTTCGTCATGTCATGCTGGTAGTGGCCGTATCTGTCTGCGCGGGGCTTGGTCTGGCCGGCCTGGCCGGTGCCTCGCCGATTGTGGGGCACTATGAGAGCGGCACGCTCGGGGGCACGGTCCTCGACGGCCGCGTCACCGAAGGCTTGGTCGGTTTCCCTCCTGCGGTGGGCGATGAACTCCACGGCGCCAGTTGGGACGGCACAACGCTTGCCACCCAATGGGAAATCACCGGCGTCAAGGTCAGCGCCATTTCCGCCCCCCTATGGACCATCCCGCTGTCCACCGGCACCACCATCGTCGGATACCGTATCGACTACGCGGGCGGCGTGATGAAACTCAAGGCGGGCGGACCCTGGTGGAACGTCGGCGACGCGGACTATCTCGTCGACGTCGACCACTACAGCGTCACGCTCACACTCTTTTTCGACACCAGCGCCGCGCTTGTCTCGGGAACCTCCGTCATTGAAGTGGAAGGATCTTTCCAGACCTACCCGACGCACAAGTTGGTGTTCGGTTCGGCCTCCGGCGTGTACCGGGGGATGGGCACCATCCTCGACAAGCCGACCGACTATCCGTCCTTCCCGGCCGGGTTCGCAGGCGGCGCCTGGGGCATCGTCAACAACATGCAGTTTGACATCACGCCCGAGCCCGCGTCGCTTTCGCTTCTGGCCCTCGGCGGCCTGGCAATGGTCGCGCGCCGTCGCCGGCGGAAATAACTTATTCCTCACCGCAGAGGCGCAGAGGACGCAGAGCACAGCAAAGATAGGGGAACGGCAAACAGCGAAAGATGTTTTTTCCCGTTGTTACCCAATCCTCCCTCTGCGATCTCTGCGTCTCTGCGGTGAGACTTATGCCTTGTCCGTCTGGAGCCGAGCGAGCGCGTCCGACACCGTCTCCGCAAACTCAAACAGCGCGTCCAGCCCCGTGGCCAGCAGCACGCTCCACACCTTGTCCCGAGGCGAGCAGAGGACGAGCCGCCGCCCGCCCTCCACCTGGTGTTTCCTCAGGCGCAGCAGTTTCGAGATCCCGCTCGACGTCAGGAGTTCCAGGTCCGAGAGGTCCAGCACCACGTCGCAGCACACGCCCTTCAGCCGATCGCGGACCTCGTCCATGTCGTCCGACAGTTCCGGGTCGTTCATCAGCCGCACGACCAGCGTGTCTTCGCTCCACTGTTGAATGGCCATGGGTGCCGGGTTCCTTTCCGCTATCGGCTGCGAAGGATCATGTCGATCGGGATATCCGCTTCGGCCTGGGCCGACCGGACCTCGGCCAGGAACCGCCAGGCGTCCCGCCCGTAACCGGCCGTCGGTGCGAGATTCGGCAACCGCGCCTGAAAGTACGCGTTCAACTGCCCCATCACCAGTTCCCGAACATATTTCGCCGCCATCGACGCCAGCGCCGCCGCCAGGCTCAACGATTCCGCCTTCTGGCACACCGTCAGGTCCATGAGGGCCTCGGCGCCGGCGAGTCGGTATCGGCTCCGCTCGGCCGACTCCTCAAGCGTCTCGACGCGGTGCATCGGAAACGCCCCCGCAAGCAGGTCCGCATAATACCGCCGACCGCCGTGCTGGTCCATCGTCGCGAAGATCGGCTCCGCCGGACGCCAGCGCCGGACGTCGGCCAGCAGTTCCGCCGTCACCGCAAAAAGTGCCGACGCCTTGTTCCGCCCGCCGCCCTCCATCAGCCGGTTCAGCCGCGACGCCGGCGTAAGGCTCACCCACAACCGTCCCGCGCGCCCGCCGAGCGCCGCGAAACCCTTGGCCAGGGCGCCGGCGGCTTCGGCGATCCGCTCCGGCTCCGCCCGGACCGGCAGGCGCAAGGCCTCCGGCTGATGCCAGGGCCCGGCGGCCGGACCGTCGGCGGGCGCCACGCCCACGGCCGCCAGCAGGTCGGCCAGCGTCCGCGGCCGGATGCCCGCCGACTCCAGGAACCCCAGGACCGCCCGCTCGAGGACCGCCAGGCCCTTCTCGCGCCGGCCGCCCGCGTACGCCTGTTTCGAGTCGCAGATGACGACGCGGTTGCTGCGGCCTCCGACGCGCCGCCGGACGTACCCGCGCATCGCACCCCACAGGGCCGCGTCCGGCGCCGTCTCGGAATCGAACGCGATGGCCGACCCCGCGACGACCAGCGGTCCCAGGTGCGGCCCGTAACCCGCCTCGTCAATGCCCACAAGCAGTGCCATGCCATTTTCCCGCCTGTTGCGAGGACAGGTCTTGCATGAGCCCCGTGCGCGGGCATTTTAAAGCCTTGCGAATCGGGGAACAAGTGGATCTCTGGCCTTTAGGAGAGGGAGAAAGCCGGGCCGCGGCTCGTGGGCCGCGGCCCGGCGGAAGGACTTTCCATGTTGAGGGCTGTCTTATAGTCGCCCGCGGCGCAAGCTATCGCCGCTTGCGCCAGGCCAGGGCCAGCCCGCCGAGGGCCAGCAGGCCCAGCGTCGCCGGCTCGGGCACGACCTCGAACGACTCGGTCAGGACCCAGGAGCCCGTCTTGTCCCGCCAGACGTCAATCGTGGCGGACTGGCTGCCGACGGTGACGTCGAAGAACGTCATTCCGTCGCCCGGGTCGTTGCCGGCGTTGCCGGCGTCGAATTGCCAGACGTCGCCGATGCCGTTCTTGTCGCCCTGGTGGGAGGAGTAGTAGTGCGTGTGTCCGACGAAGAAGGCCTGGACGTCCTCGTCCTCCAGCACTTGCCAGAACGCGTCGCGGTTGGCCTCATGCGCGTCCAGGCTGTCGCCGACGTGGCGGTTCTCGGGGAACGCCGGCTCGTGGCCGAAGACGAAGACGAAGGGCTTGGTGTTGGCGGCCAGGTCGTTGGTCAGCCAAGTGCGCAGCGCCTCCACGACGTCGCCGTCGGCGGCCGTGTCGTCCTTCGAGATGTCGGTGCCCGTGCCCTCGGTCGTGCCGCCGTTCCAGTACTGGTTCATGGCGACGAAGTGGGCGTTGCCGTAGTCCCACGTGTAGCAGACGCGCTGGGTCCCGACGGGCCCGTCGGCGTTGGTCATGCTGGGGTCGCTCAGGGGCGCCCGATCGGAGCTGCTGTTGGCGTTGTCGTACTCGTTCCGGAGCCACTCCATGTCGGCGCCGGTCTCCTCCTCATGGTTGCCGATGATCGGGTACCACTTCGCCGAGGTGCCGAGCTTGGCGTCGATCTGCGCGCGGTTCTCGGGGATGGGATCAATGTCGCCGACGGAGACATGGAACGCCCCGGGCCCGCCGCACTCGTCATTGATGGTCTGAAGGAGGTTCCCGAAATCGGTGTGGTAGCCGCGCATGTCCGCCGTCACCGTGAAATGAAAGTCCACCGCCAGGGCGGCCGACGCGGCGGCGAACAGAAACAGCAGGCCTGTGACGACCACCAGCGCGCGTTTACGGGTGCACATCGAGCGTATCCTTTCGAGTTCAGTCCCCCGGAAACGCCGCCCCGGCGACGAAGTCCCCTCGCTCGGCCCGACGGCCAGGAGGGCCGCATCGACCCCCTTCCTCCATTCCGTCGCCTAATTATAATCCGGATTTCGCCCGAGTCAAATGGCCTTGCGAAAACCGCAGTTTTTGAGACGGCAATGCGGTTTCCCTCCGATTTTCCTTCGACACGCGGCGGCGAGCGTGCAAGAATCTATCCGGTCGCGGGCGGGAGGAAACCATGGGCGATCTTGCGGCAAGGGTGACGAGCCTGGGCAGCCTTTTCCTGATGCCGGCCCTTGCGCTGGCCTTCAGCGAGAACCGCCGGCGCATCAGCCTCCGCCTTGGTCTCCGCGCCATCGTCTCGGGGACCCTGGCGGCGTTTATGACCGCCTGCTTCGCGGGCATTCTGGTCTAGGCGGCCGGGCCGATGCCATGTTGAGCCGGGCGCGGGGTTTCGGTATGATGCGGCCCAGGCTGGACGTGCGGGAGTGGCGGAACTGGCAGACGCGCAAGGTTTAGGTCCTTGTGCCCTTCGGGGCTTGGGGGTTCGAGTCCCTCCTCCCGCACCACCCGTCAGGTCCGCAGTTGGCCGGTGCCCGTGACGACCCACTTGTAGGTGGTCAAATCGCGCAGGCCCATGGGTCCGCGGGCGTGAAGTTTGTCGGTGGAGATGCCGACCTCGGCCCCGAGGCCGTACTCGCCGCCGTCGGAGAATCGCGTCGTCGTATTGACCATGACGCTGGAAGAGTCCACGTCGCGGACGAACTGTTGAATGTGCCGGACGTCCTCGGAGACGATGGCGTCCGTGTGGTTCGAGCCGTACTGGGCGATGTGCTCGATCGCCTGCTCGATGTCGTCCACCACGCGGACCGCGAGGATGAGGTCGAGGTACTCGGCGAACCAATCCTCCTCGGCGGCTTCTTTGGCGTCGGGCCAGACGGCGCGTGTCCGCTCGCAGCCGCGGAGTTCCACGCCGGCCTTCACGAGGCGCTTGCAGATGCGCGGCAGGAAGCGGGCCGCCACGTTCTTGTGGACCAGCATCGTCTCCATGGCGTTGCAGACGCCGGGCCGCTGGACCTTCGCGTTGAAGCAGATTTCGGCGGCCATCGCCAGGTCCGCCAGGTCGTCGACGTACACGTGGCAGACGCCCTTGTAATGTTTGATGACGGGGATGGTGGATTGTTCGGCGACGGCGCGGATGAGCCCTTCGCCGCCGCGCGGCACGACGAGGTCAATCAGGCGGTCCTCGCGGAGGAGCGCGGCCAGGAGGTCGCGGTCGCTCGTTTCGACCATCTGGACGGCGTCGGCGGGGAGTCCCTGGCTTTTGACGGCGTCGGCGATCGCGCGGTGGATGGCGAGGTTCGTTCGGAGCGATTCCTTTCCGCCGCGCAGAATGACCGCGTTTCCGCTCTTCAGGCAGAGCGCGGCGACGTCGCTTGTGACGTTCGGCCGCGATTCGTAAATGACGAGGATGACGCCGATCGGCACGCGGACGCGTTCGATCCGCAGGCCGTTCGGGCGGACGTGGCCTTCGATGGTTTCGCCGACGGGGTCGCGGAGGTCGGCGATTTCGCGGATCTGCCGGGCCATTTTTTCGATTCCCGCGGCCGAAAGGGTGAGGCGGTCGATCATGGCGGCGGAGAGGCCGGCCTTTTTGGCGTCGGAAGAGTCGGCAGCGTTCGCCGCGAGAATCGTTTTCGCCTGCGAGCCGAGGGCGTCGGCCATGGCCGCGAGGGCGGCATCCTTGGCCCGCGTGCCGGCCGCCGCGAGATGCCGGGCCGCGGCCCGGGCGCGTCGGCCGATCGCCTCGGACGGGTGCGCCCCGTCGGGTTGCACCATGCGGGACTCCTTCGCCTACGGGGTCGGGGCGTCGTCTTTGCGTTTCTTGAGGTTGAAGTTGATGGTCGGCAGCGGCCCGACGACTTCGACGCCGACCGGGAGGCCGAAGACTTTCGGCACGCGCGGGATCCAGGTGCCCTCGCCGGTCGGCCGGTCGTCCGGTGCCAGCAGGAGTTCGACGCGCACGTCCTGGCCCGTCAGGGGCTCGACGAGTTGTCGCGGTCCCTGGACCTGGAGGTCGATCAGGCGGTCCGCGTCTTCCTGGAAGACGACGTCGTAGGTGTTGAGCATCTCGGGGGGCCCGGCGATGAGAATGGCGATCTGGGTGAGGGTCTTTGTGCTAAGGGTGGATTCGAGTTGGGCGGTGACGTGGACGGTGGGCGGCTTGAGCGTGGCCTCGATGCCGTCGGCGCCGCCGAGCCGAGGCTCCAACGCGACGTCCCGCTCGATCTGCAGGTCCTTCGGCGCCGCCGTCACCGCCAGCCGGGCCGACGCGTACCGCTTGGCCTCCGGCAGGGCGGCCAGCGCCGACTCCGCCACCACGGCGGTCACCTCCGGCGGGTCAACGGTCGGCTGGCCGGTGACCGTGTATCCCGTGATGATCGGCTTGACGGGCACTCGCAGGCGCACCAGGCGGTCCAGGTCGACGACCACCTCGCCGCGGGTCACCTGGCCGTTCTCGTCCGTGATGCCCATCAGGCTCAGGCGGTAGGGTTTCCAGTGGTCGAAGCCATCGACGGCTCTGGCGACGACGCGTCCGGTTTTCAGGTCGGCTCCCGCCAGGGTGATCCGGCAGGCGAGGGCGTCGGGCGTTGCGCGCAACTCGTCGATCTCGCCCTTCGGGCCCTTGAACTTGACGAAGACGCGATCGGGCGTGATGCGGCGGACGAGGTAGTCCGGAGGGGCGGACACGGCGACCGGCACTTCGAGCGCCGCCTCCTGCGTCAGTTCCAGGTCGGCCCAGACCCAGATGACGGCCGTGAGGACGACGACGGCAAACAGGGTTCGGATGCGTTCGTTCATGAGGATTTCGTATCCGCGGAGTCCGTGGTCGATTCTTCGAGAGGGGTCGGCTCGGGCGTCTCGAGGGAATGTTCCGTCAGGGTGGCTTCCGCCCCATGCAGGAACTCCTTCAGGCGTTCGCGCAACTCCTCCGGCGTAAGGTCCTGCTGGAGCCGGCCGCCCTCCGCCAGCGCAATCTGCCCCGTCTCCTCGCTGATGACGATGACGACGGCGTCGGTTTCCTCCGTCAGCCCCACCGCCGCCCGATGGCGTGTCCCGAGGTGCGGGTCCAGGATGGCCTGGTGCGAGAGGGGGAACTCGCAGCCGGCGGCGGCGATCCGGCCGCCCCGGATGACCACGCCCATGTCGTGCAGCGGCGAGCCGGGCCAGAAGATCGTCACGAGCAGTTCGCTCGTCAACTGGGCGTCGAGCGGCATGCCGCCCTCGATCAGCGTTCCGAGGCGGACGTCGCGTTCGACGGCGATGATGCCGCCGACCTTGTTTCGGCTGAGGGTGGCGGCCGACCGCACGATGCGTTCGACGAACGCCGACGCCCCTTCCTTCAGGAAGAGCCTGAGGAGCGGGTTCTGCCCCAGGCGCATCAGGCTCCGACGCAGTTCCGGCTGGAAGACGATAATGGCGAAGATGACGACCACGGAGATGAGTTTCTCATACAGCAGCCGCAGCCGCTCCATGTGAAAATAGTCCGACGCCAGCCGCACCACCACGAAACTCAATACGACGAGGAAAACGAACGCCCGGACGAGGCGCGCGCCGCGCGTCCCCCGCAGGCTGCGGTACACCAGGTACACGATGGCGCCGATCAGCGCCAGTTCCAGCGCATCAAAGGGCCAGCCGAAGTTTCGGACCAGTCCGTCCAGATAGCGAATGGCGTCGTTCATGATCCGTTCTCGTCGGCCCGTGCGATGGCGGCGGCGACGGCGACTGTCTGTTTCGTTTCGGCCACGTCGTGGACCCGCAGCACGAGCGCCCCGGCGGCGACGGCCAAGGCGCAGGCCGCGGCGGTCCCGCCGGTGCGTTCGGCCGGCGCCTCGACGCCGGTCAGTTCGCCGAGGAAGCGTTTTCGGCTCGGCCCCACGAGGATCGGCCTCCCCAGGCTCCGAATGTGCCCTAATTGGGCGAGAATTTCAAGGTTGTGCTTCAGCGTTTTTCCGAAACCGATGCCAGGGTCCACGAGGATCCGGTTCTCGGGGACGCCGGCTTGCTGGGCCAAGGCCATGCCCCGCCGCAGGTACCGGACGACGTCGGCCATCAGGTGGTCGTAGTGCGGGTTCTGCTGCATCGTTTTCGGTTCGCCGAGGATGTGCATGATGACGACGCCGGCGCCGGTTTCGGCGACGGCCCGGGCCATCTCGGGATCGCCCTGGAGGCCGGTGACGTCGTTGACGAGAGCGGCCCCGGCGGCCACGGCCTCACGCGCGACCCGCGCGTGCCGCGTGTCGATGCTCAGGGGGACGGTGACGGCCTCGGCCAGGGTCTCGACGACGGGCAGCACCCGCCGCATCTCTTCGGTTTCGGGGACGCTTTCGCTTCCGGGCCGGGTCGATTCGCCGCCGATGTCCAGGAGGTCGGCCCCCTCGTCGACGAGCCGGCGGGCCTGGGCGACGGCGCGGTCTGCCTCGAGGAACTTGCCGCCGTCGCTGAAGGAATCCGGCGTGACGTTGACGACGCCCATGAGGAGCGGCCTCTCGCCGACCGAGAGCCGATAGGCGCCCATCACCAGTTCGAACTCGCGCCGCGCGTGCCGCTCGAGCGCGTCGGCTACGGAAAAGCCGAGCGCCGCCAGGTCGCCCGTCTCCCCGTGCAGGCGCTCCCGGAGTGTCTCGAACTGGCGGCGGTTTCCGACGAGGACCAAGTCGGTCGCTCGCCGGCCGAGTTCGCCGCCGGCGGCGCACCGGGCGACATCGCCGCCCATGGCGCGCATCTCCTGCTCGAGGCGGTCGGCGGCGCGGCGGTCAACCTGTTCGAGGGCGACGGCCAGGGCCCCCGTCCTCGCGAGCACCTGGGCGATGCTTTCCGGCGGGGCGCCGGCGTGGCGCATTTCGCGTGCGAGGGCGGCCCCGTTCGTCGCCTCGACGACTCGGGGGTTCCACCTTGTGAGCCGCACGTGGCTAGTCCTTGTGGGTTCCGGAGGGGGCTTTTCCGAACGGTTCAGGACCGGCGGGGGCCGGTTTTTCGAGGGACAGGTCGGCGATTTCCTGGCGGACCTCGTCGGCCGACAGGGTTTCGCGCGTGAGCAGGGCCTCGGCGATTCGGCGCAGGGCCTCGCGGTTGCGTTCGAGGAGGTCCTTGGCCTCGGCGTAGGAGTTGTTGACGATGGCCTCGACCTCTTCGTCGATGGCGTGGGCGGTGGCGTCGCTGTGTTCCTTGGGGCCGGAGAGTTCGCCGCCCCACGGGGTGGTTTCCTCCTGGGGGGCGTAGCGGACGGGTCCGATGCGGTCGCTCATGCCCCAATCCATGACCATGCGTCGGGCGATGAGGGTGGCCTGGCGGATGTCGTCGGCGGCCCCCGACGTAATGTCGCCGAAGAACAATTCCTCGGCGATGCGTCCGGCGAAGGCCACCTTGATCTGGCCCAGGCACTGCCTCCGCTTGATCGTGTAGCGGTCCTTCTCGGGCAGGAACATCGTCGCGCCGAGCATCATGCCGCGCGGAATGATGCTGACCTT
>Ga0307377_10005765_pt1 | contig 13160 bp, 11 predicted proteins | sample TR3MG_FD_202535 | JGI IMG/M metagenome (GOLD analysis project Ga0307377, IMG submission 202535) | Soil microbial communities from Risofladan, Vaasa, Finland - TR-3 | ecosystem: Environmental > Terrestrial > Soil > Coastal area > Acid sulfate soil | place: Finland: Risofladan, Vaasa | collected... | reverse complement strand
TGCTTTAGCAAACGGTTTTAAGACTATCATACAATAAAGATGCGCGTTTGGCCAGCACTTTTATTTTAGGGTATTGAATTAAATACCCAATTGGAAATTCCTGTTTTCAGGTGATATGAGTTCTAAAGGCTGCTGGGATGCCCGTTGATGCTACCTTTGCCGCAACGGCAATTGCCGCGTGCGTCGCCACTCTGATTATGGGCTTATATGCAAACTATCCCATCGCCATGGCTCCTGGAATGGGGCTTAATGCCTTCTTTACCTACTCAGTCGTCATCGGAATGAAGCTTCCATGGCAGACGGCACTAGGTGCGGTCTTCATCTCAGGATTGGTTTTTTTCCTGCTGACTGTTACCAAAGTTCGAGAATGGATTATGGAAGGCGTCCCAGAGGTCTTACGTATCTCCATTGGAGTAGGGATTGGGTTATTTATTGCTTTTATTGGACTTCAAAATGGAGGACTAGTGGTTGCAAACCCAGACACGATAGTCATGCTGGGCAACATGAAATCTGCGAGCGTAATTGTCACTGTCTTTGGCTTAATTGTAACTGGCTTCTTCATGGCCAAAAAAGTCAGAGGTGGCTTACTAATCGGGATTCTGATTACGACATTTTTCAGTATGTTGATGGGCTATTCTCCATTACCGACTGGCATAACGAGTTTTGTTTCCTTCCAAAATCCGTTTTCAGCAATCGCACCTGTTATGGGGCAGCTGAACATTAAGGCTGCTTTCGATTATGGTTTAATTTCGATTCTCTTTGCATTTACATTTGTTGATTTATTCGACAATATCGGCACCTTACTCGGAGTCTCGCGCAAGGCAGGGCTTTTGGATGAAAACGGCAACTTACCTGGTGCTGGTAAAGCTTTGATGGCGGACTCGATTGGAACGATGTTCGGAGCGGCCATGGGAACACCTACAGTAACTTCTTATATCGAAAGTGCTGCCGGCGTTCTAGAGGGCGGGAAAAGTGGCTTGACCGCGGTCATTGTGGCAGTTCTTTTCGCAGTCTCGCTCGTTTTTGCTCCCCTCATTGGGTTTATCCCAGGAACAGCAACCGCACCAGTTCTTATTTTGGTCGGTGTCTTAATGATGAGTGAAGTGGTCAATATTAAGTTTGATGACTTTACAGATGCATTTCCAGCCTTCATGACCATCATAATGATGCCTTTAACGTACTCTATTGCCCAAGGTTTAGCGTTTGGGTTTATGTCTTATACCATTATTAAATTAATTACTGGGAAGCATAAGGAGAACAATGCAGTCACGTATACCATGACGGTTCTCTTTATTATTCACTTTATAATAGGCGCTTAATTTAACTCAAGACATGGCTTGGAGAAATGTGCATTATTGAGGTTCGATGTGCGATGTTCGACGTTCGAATATCACACATCGAATGTCGGTATTGCACGTTAATCCCCAGATTAGATCTACATGGCTCAATGGAGTTCAAAACGAAATGCTATACGCCTTTCGGCCGGCGGAGAGAGCCTTTCGCAAGAAGGGAAAGGGTGGGATTAGAGATGCGTATTCTCTTTAAGAATGCTAAGATTGTAACGATGAATGCAACGCGGGAGATTATTGAGGGCGATTTACTAGTGGATGGATCTTTGATCGTAACGGTCGGAGGCGTCATTGAACAACCTGCCGATCAAGTAATCGATCTACGAGGAGATTTGCTCATTCCTGGCTTGATTCAAACCCATATCCATCTTTGCCAGACCCTGTTTCGGGGACAGGCAGATGATTTAGAACTATTGGATTGGCTTAAACTAAAGATCTGGCCGCTAGAAGGCGGGCATGATCCCGAATCACTATATGATTCCGCCTTACTTGGGATTGGTGAATTGTTCCTTGGAGGGACAACGACGATTGTGGACATGGAAACCGTACACCATACGGAGCACGCTTTTGAAGCGATCCTCGCCAGTGGCTTGAGAGCCTTATCGGGGAAGGTCATGATGGATGATTGCAATAAGGATATTCCACCTTCTTTGCGGGAGACGACAGAAGCTTCCTTACAAGAAAGTGTCGATTTATATGAGAAATATCATGGTAAAGGAAATGGGCGTCTTGAAGTGGCATTCACGCCGCGTTTCGTTATTTCATGTACTGATACGTTGTTAAAAGAAGTTACGCGCTATTCCCGTGAGAAAAATGCCTTTGTGCATACCCATGCTTCAGAAAACCGGTCGGAAATTCAGGTTGTGGAGAGCACGCGAGGTATGCGAAATATCATCTATTTGGATAAGGTCGGCTTAACGGGTCCTAAACTCATCTTGGCTCACTGCATTTGGCTGGATGAAGCAGAAAAGGATATCTTGATCCAGAGCAAGACGCGGATTTCCCATTGCCCATCTTCGAATCTGAAACTGTCCTCGGGGATTGCGCCGATTCCAGAAATGATGAAACGCGGTGCAGAGATTTCCCTGGGTGCAGATGGGGCACCCTGCAATAATAACTTGGACGGATTCAGGGAAATGCGGCACGCGGCCTTGATTCAAAAGCCCTTACATGGGCCTACGGCCATGCCAGCACAAAGAGTGTTTGAATTAGCCACACTCGGTGGTGCTCGGGCAATAGGGCATGAAGAGGATCTGGGAAGTCTGGAAGTTGGGAAAAAAGCAGATTTGGCAGTCGTTAGTCTGCAGGGTTTACACACTTGGCCCAACGAGCATGTGGACGTATATTCGCAGCTGGTTTATCAAGCAACTTCCTCCGATGTAAGGCTTACCATGGTGGATGGGCAAATCGTGATGCAAGACCGGCAGCTTCTGACAATTGATGTTCCGCGGCTTAAGGTGGGCGTGACGTTGAGTTTGAGGCGAGTGATGGCGAGGACTGGTGTGACACAGCACTAGGTGCTTACGACGCAGAGCAAACTAACCGTTCAAGCTCCTGTCTCTGGGGTGCGGGGTACCCGCCAAATGCGCCGTCCTTGGCGCAGTGGCGGCAGTGCACGTCCTTGTGCACTGCCCCGTATTTGGGGTCGGTCGCTTTCACGGAGTTTGCTAGTCTGCTTACGTAAAGACCTCGCGCTCGTGTCACACTGCGTCCCGGGCTGGGAACGAAACGTGAACGTTTGGTCCTGCTTTGAAGATAGTTAAGAGTCCGTGTTTGGTGACGAGGGTTTTGGGAGACGGCACATTCCAAGTGCACCGTCTTGTCTCTGGGGTCGCTTTCACAGGAAAGCATAGGGGAAAGCTCGGGGACGGCTCCTGACTTGCATAATCTCAAAGGATCTCGGAACGCGCGCACCGAAACGCAAGTCAAGAACCGCCCCAACTTGCACGCCAATGCAAGTCGAGAAGAACCGTCCCCGACGTAGGGGCAATTCATGAATTGTCCCTACATGCGAGTGCAAGCACAAGAACCGTTCCTGCGCTTCGCTTGCGTTTTGCGTTCGTGCTTGGCCTAGCCAAGCTTTTTCTTTAGATTCTGTGAGTAGGGGGTGCGGATAAGTATGTCGAGTTTTCAGCAGAGAATGGATGAAGCCCGGGGTCTAGTTAAGATTGACTTAGTTCTGAGAAACGCGAGGTTGGTTAATGTTTTCTCGGGAGAAATCCATGAGACTGAAATAGGAATTCATCAGGGATACTTCGTCGGGATTGGGAAGTTTGAGGATTCAGAGAAGGAACTAGACTTGGGTGGAAACTATGTTGTTCCTGGGCTTATTGACGGACATGTGCATATTGAAAGCTCGCATCTTTGTCCGGAGGAATTTTGTTCACTCCTTCTTTCTCACGGTGTTACATCGGCAGTTGTAGACCCCCATGAAATTGCTAATGTTTTTGGTAGCAAAGGTATTCGTTACATCCTTGATTGCGTTGAAAATCTACCCTTTAATACGTTTGTTGCCCTTCCTTCCTGTGTTCCGGCAACGGATTTAGAGACATCCGGGGCTCGCTTGGGAGCTAAAGACCTATATGAATTTATAGCTCACCCCAAAGTGATCGGATTAGGGGAAGTCATGGATTTCCAGGGAGTAATACAAGCAAAGCCGGATATGGTGGAAAAGCTAGAACTCCCGGTTCCCTTCTTTGATGGACATGCTCCAGGAATATCTCCGCAGGATCTTAACGCTTATTTTCTAGCCGGAATTCATACTGAACATGAGTGTTCTACAGTAGAAGAGGCTAGAGAACGTTTGAGAAGAGGCTTTCATGTGATGCTCCGCGAAGGAAGCGCTGCTAAAAATCTCTTGGATCTTTTACCCGCTGTGACGTCAAAAAATGCAGGACAATGCCTACTAGTGACGGATGACCGTCATCCAATTGATCTGATCCGTGAAGGAAGCATTGACCACATGGTTCGAGTTGCAATGCAGGCCGGGGTGGATCCAATACAGGTGATCCAAATGGCGACGATTAATGCGGCCCGGGCGATCGGGCTCCCACGATTGGGCGCAGTGGCTCCAGGGTATCAAGCGGATTTTGTCATTTTGAATGACCTTAACCGGTTCGATATCGAGGAAGTCTACTGGCGAGGGATAAAGCAAAGCAAAAGAGGAGAACGTCCACGGTTTCAGCGTATTTATAACAAGGGACTCACAGAGAGTGTTCATCTTGGGAGTTGGTCTAGGACTAAACTTAGAGTCTTAGCCAATAGACAGCAGGACTTAACTGCCCAGGTTCAGGTTATTGGCGTTCAGGGGCATTCGCTGGTCACGTCAGCCTTGCTAAGGGAACTACCGGTAATTGATGGCCTTGTTCGAACAGACCCGACCCAAGGAATTGCCAAACTAGCGGTGCTCGAACGGCATCATGAGACAGGGAACGTCGGTGTTGGATTTGTCGAAGGGCTGAGAATAATGAAAGGGGCCATCGCCTCAACGGTTGCTCATGATTCACACAACCTCGTTGTCGCGGGGATGAGCGATGAAGAAATGAATCTCGCCATTTTGACCTGTGTAGAAATGGGCGGTGGACTCTGCCTAGTGGATGGAGATCAGGTGATTGGTAAGCTTCCTTTGTCAATTGCGGGTCTCATGTCTGATCAAGAGGCTGAGGCTGTCGGTAAAACCCTTAGTGGATTACACGAGAAGGCACATAGTCTTGGAATTAGTGAAACGGTCGATCCGTTTATGACTCTGGCCTTTCTTTCTCTACCTGTGATTCCAGAAATAAAGCTGACAGATTTGGGTTTGGTTGATGTGGAGCATCATCAGTTGATTAAGACCGTGAGATGTTAATCCTTGATCATCACGGATTTACAAAAAAATGTAATGAGATCATGAACGTTTAAAGGATTTAAATAGGATAGAATCCCATCTCTGGTTTGAACCATCTAACCGGAGATGTTTTTTTTGGCACTACCATGAAGATTTGAAACTCTGAGCTAGACAAAATTGGGGTTATCGCGTATATGCGGTAACCTTAATTCGATTTTGAGGTCATATTAAGATTAAAAGGAGGAGCGTTAAGGCAATAGGACTTAAAGGAAATTTTGGGCATCTTCATTCCAAAAAGGATTTCGTTGAATTTTGGCGAATTAATTCGTTCGTTTAGAAAGTTTATTAGAACTAAATTTGATAGGGTGAGAATTCATGCGTTTGGTAAACACACGCTATGTTGTGGAAGGATCAGTCTTAGCACGTCCTGTGATAAACTCATCTGGTAGGGTTTTATTACAGGCAGGGGTCCGCGTGACGGCTTCTTATATTGGACGTTTAATGGACATGGGCTATGATGTGCTGTTTATTAAGGATGACCGACTGGAAGACGTTGAATTTCATATGTCCATTACTGGCCAAACTCGCAAAGTGGCGTATAAGACAATAGAAAACGTAAGTAAGTATATTGAGAGCGGTAATGAAAGTTCGTTGAAGGTGAGTAGCATCCGAGTGACGATTCAGCAAATGCTCAACGATCTGTTATTTAGTACCGACATTCTGGGTAACTTGACGGAAATTCAGGGGTATGATGACTATACCTTTCATCATTCTGTTAATACAACCATTATAGCGCTTGTATTGGGCCTTGCATCAGGGTATTCTGAGCAGAAGTTGCTTGAATTTGGTATGGGTATTCTCATGCATGATATCGGAAAAATCAAGGTCCCGGAGAGTATTCTTAATAAGAAAACACCTTTAATGGAAGAGGAGTTTGAGGAGATTAAGCTGCATTCGACAATAGGGTTTGATATTCTGCGCAAGAATAATGATTTTAGTTTACTTTCCGCCCATGTTGCCTTTCAACATCACGAAAAATGGGATGGCTCCGGTTATCCTAGAGGGCTTAAGGGAAGCGAAATTCATGAGTATGGAAAACTGGCGGCGATTGCTGACGTATATGAAGCCCTGATCAGTAAGCGCGTTTATAGGAAAGCCCTCGAACCTAATGTGGCCTACGAGTATATTGTCTCTCAATCTAATAAACATTTTGATCCTCAGGTTTTAGAGGTCTTTAAAAGACATATTGCTGTCTATCCTTCCGGTTCAGGAATTATTTTGAGTAATGGGCAAAGAGGGAATGTTGTGAAACAAAACCCCGCTTTTCCTAATCGGCCTTTAGTAAGGGTATTCTACCAGGACGAAGAACCTTTATCTGTCCCAATCGATTATAATCTTGTTGATTATCCCTCACTCATGGTCGTCGCAGTCGATAATCGTTAGAGTAAACTCGTTCAGCTAAAGCTGAACATCGGGGACTTCAGGTGGGGAGTTTACCCCACCTGAAGTGGAGACCGGGGGAACACCAACTTATGGAAGTGGGCGTCTCGACCTTGGATAAATAATAGGCCTTCTATATTGATAGGCCTATTAAATATATCGTTTAAGATTTTTTTAATAGTGATTTGAATTCTGAGATTTGCTGCACTGGGCGCTGACAAGTAAAGTTTTGACAAAGATAGGCTGTAACATGACTTGGAACTATGGGGTAATCCTTGGTCCAGGGAATAATTTCAGTGAGGCTTCCTTCCTGATAAAGAACGGAAGAGTAAGGACGAAACTCAGAAAAGAAGATTTGACGCATCTCAGGAAGCTTACCAGTTTCGAGCGAACTTGCTAGAATTAATTCCTGACTCGGATGAAGAGCAAACTGTAAGGCTTGGAGAAAGGCTGTATATCCTGAGGGATGTTCCTCAAGAACGGGGCGAAAAGAGTGAAGTTGTTGCTCGGCTTTTTTTTCCCAGCGTTCATCGCCTGTGAGGCGCGCTAGCCGAAAAAGGTTGAGCGCAGTGATCGAGTTACCAGAAGGGAGGGCTCCATCATAACTTTCTTTAGGTCGGAAGAGAAGCTCTTCGGCATCTGATCCGGTAAGAAAGTAACCTCCGTCTTCTTCGTCTATAAAGAGTTGCTCCAGTTCTTCTTGGAGGTGGAGTGCGGTTTTCAAATATTGAGGTTTACCGCTAGCGGAGTAAAGCTCTAGGAGCCCCCAAATGAAAAAGGCATAGTCGTCTAAGTACCCAGGGTAGGCTGCATCCCCTTCGCGGTAACGAGCCAAGAGTCGCCCATCATTACGCACAAGGTGGCTGAGGACGAAATCTGCGGCATTGGCTGCGGCTTCCAGATAGGGGCCTTTTCCGAAAACTTGTGCTCCTTTCGCCAAGGCTGCGATCATCAGTCCGTTCCAGGCTGTTAAAATTTTATCGTCCTTATGAGGGTGAACTCTTTTTTCACGTGCGGTAAATAGGGTTTGGCGTGCGCTTTCCAAGGAACTCAAAATCTCATCCTTGGTCAGGGCATTGTCGTGGGCGATTTTAGCTAAAGCTCCAAGTAATAAATTGGGATTATTTTTTCCTTCAAAGTTACCCTTAGAGGAGATATCATAAACAGCACAGAACTTTGCGGTTGTTTCCTTGTCTAGTACGGCTTCTATTTCATCGGGAGTCCAAACATGAAATTTTCCTTCTACTCCTTCGGCGTCGGCATCTTCCGCAGAGTAAAAACCACCTTCTGGGGAGGTCATGTCTCGAAGGACATAGGTGAAAATTTCTTTTGCTTTCTGAGCATCTTCTCGACGCTGCTCGAATTGATAGCTTTCTAGGTAGGCTATGGAGAGCAAGGCATTATCATAGAGCATCTTTTCAAAGTGAGGAATTATCCACTTCTCGTCTGTACTGTACCTCGCAAACCCGAACCCAATGTGATCATAGATTCCCCCAAGTGCCATTCCGTCAAGGGTTTTAAGGACCATTTCCAGGGCTTTGTCCTGGGGGTGGTCCTCTGCATAGCGTAGGAGAAATGTTAGGGTATGAGGCGTGGGGAATTTCGGAGCTTTGCCGAATCCTCCGTAACGTGCATCAAAGTTGCGGGCTAAGTTAGCATATGCTTTTTCTATAATCTGTTCTCCCCATGTTTGAAGGGTTTCGTAAGCAGATCCCTTACCGTTTTGGAGCGAAACAGCGCTTGCCAAAGGGGAGGATTGGGTCGTTATTATATTTGTCTTGGTGCGCCCGGAATGAACTGCAGAAACTATTTTCTCGGCAGACTCACGCAATTTACCTTCGCTGTTGTTCCAGAGAGTCCCCACTTGTTCTAAGAGTTCCATAAGCCCTTGGTGTCCGTAACGCTGCGTTTTTGGAAAGTAAGTTCCAGCGAAAAAGGGCTTTTTCTCGGGTGTCATCATGATAGTGAGCGGCCAACCACCTGATCCGGTCAGAGCTTGGCAAAAGGACATGTACAGATGGTCAACATCAGGGCGTTCTTCGCGGTCAATTTTGATGGAGACAAAGTAGCTATTGAGCACGGCTGCCACCTCATGGTCTTCGAAGGATTCTCGTTCCATTACGTGACACCAGTGACAAGTGGAATAACCAATACTTAGAAATATTGGCTTATTATACCTTTTAGCTACAACGAAAGCTTCCTCATTCCAAGGATACCAGTCTACAGGATTATAGGCATGTTGCAAGAGGTACGGGCTTTTTTCATTAATTAGTCTGTTAGGTTTTTTGTTGGTTTCAATCATTTTGTCCTCCAAAGTGGTGGTTATTGAACGTGACAATGATATTAGTATGTCAAGATATTAAGCGATTATAAAGGATTATTCCTATTATTCTAAAAGGGAAAACCCAGTTAACCAGACAGTTGTGGAGGAGAATGCCCGTGTAAAATTAGACCAGGCTGAATACCAACAACGGTACTCAAGCTTTGAAGCAAGGTACGAAAAAGCCAAGGCTAAGCTGGAAAAAATCGAAGAACAGCGGCAAGCCCGCCGGATAAAGCGAGAGAAATTGGATACCTTTCTTAGTACATTGCTGCGGCAGGATTCTGTTTTGACGGAGTTTGACGAAGATCTTTGGATTGCGGTTATAGATAAAGTCACGGTCTTTGCTGATGATGATGTCCTGTTTACCTTTAGGGACGGCACGGTGGTAAAGGGATAATACCCAAAAACAAGACGCCTGCGGGTTGGCAATAATGCTAACCTTTCGGGTTTATCTTTTTGAATATTACGGATTATCTGTAGGGTGGTAATTTCTAAAGAGTATTCTTTTGCTTGCAACCTCGAACCATTATAAAAAATTAATTACTTTGACTCGGCTTACCCAAAATTTACATTACCTACTTGACAATGGAAGGACTACACATGTAAGATAAAAATATGGATTACTGACGTAGGACAGAGGGGGTTTTAGCGTGAAAGAGATTCCGCAAATTTCAGATGCGGAGTGGCGGGTAATGAAAGTCTTCTGGGCCTCACAGACCCCATTTTGAACCCTGCCATTCAAGAGATTAGTAACATTAATATTACCGGAAACAATTTCGTGTTCACTGTACCTGAAAGTAATCCCGGCTCGCTAATTAATGCTAGTTCCACTCCCGGTGTTCCGTATAACGAATCAACTCCAAACAGTAGGGCTAATACTTTCCCCCAAAAAAGTAGTTTGAGCTTCGTAGATTTGCTGGGAATAGCCTGGTTAATCGGTGCAATTATGATAGTACTGTATTTAGTCCTAGTCTACGCCAGCAATGTATTGAAGCTGAATAATGGGAATAATTGCAGTGACCCAGTTATTATTAAGGCTATCGAAAAATGCAAACAAGAAATGGGAATTCGCTCAAAAATATTAATCTTCTATAGCAGACATGTGAATACTCCATCAATGTTCGGTCTTATTAATCCTTCCTTGCTGGTTCCTATAGGAATACTCTCCGCTCTCTCAGATGATGAAAAACGATATGTACTCTTGCACGAATTGTCCCACCTCAAGCGCAGGGACCTATGGATGAATTGGCTTACCTTACTTTTGAGGGCCGTATACTGGTTTAATCCCGTCATCTGGTATGCCTTTGCCAAAATGCAGGAAGACTGCGAAGTAGCATGTGATGCTAATGTCTTACAGCATCTTAATAAAGAAGAACACCCAAGATATGGGGAGACTATTTTATGTGTGTTAAAAACAGTTTCCAGACCCATCTTGCTGCCAGTGACCACGGGGATGACAAATAGGAAGTCTAGCATCAAGCGAAGGCTGGCTATGATCACATCGTTCAAACGGCCCTCTTGGAAATTGTCTATAGTAGCTGTGGGGTTGTTGGCTCTAATAGGCATTTTGGGCCTGACAAATTCCGTAAATGGTTCACTTTTTCCGAGTCGTTCCACAGGGAAAACGATAGTTGAAGCTATCCAGAAATCTGGGCGAAACGTGTCTAAAGTGGTGGATACTGAGGAAGTTAAAGGCGGAGTTGTAGTTTTCTACAAAAAGGCCATTGGTAACGGAGGGGTGACTAATGCCTCTGGTTACATCAAAAAAACATTATGGGGATGGGAATGGGCTTGGGGTGGAGAACATTCTGATTCAACCCCAATGGGTTTTAGTGCTCAATATTTTCCCTATGTAAAAACTACTCCATTTCCATTAGTATTCGGCGAAATAAAGGACCCAAATGTTAAGTTCATAGACGTATCGGAAAACGGCACAACTAACAAAGTTCAGGCTAAGATTGTTGGAACAGGTACGGATTTGATGTGGTATGTCTTCTTAGATAAATCGGCAGGTCCAGATTTCACTATCACTGGATTGTCAAACAGTGGAAGCATTCTCTATACGCAAAGCTTGAATACAAATAGCAGTAGTTCTGCTTCAGCTGGAGTAAATATTACTGAAAATCGCAGTTTACCAATACCAACCTCGGCAAAAAAGAATTCAGACGGCTCAATTACAATTCCTTTTCCATTTGAGGAAAAATTCTCTATCAAAAATGAGCAATGGCTTTTAGATAGAGATACATCAAATAACCTGGTATTAAGAATTATCTTCGGTGGCAATCAAATTGTGAGTTTCCCAGTAAATGGTTCTGGAAATACCCCCGAAACTGGTATAATTCTACTCGGAGATACGCAATACTCGATAAAAAATATTACGTTGAACAATGATCAAGCTTCGGGTTTGGTAATGTTAGAGGCATCTACGTCAAGTATCATGCCCAATATTAATTCTGTACCAACTTCTAATCAACAAACATCATACATTTTACCAGCATCAATCCGTTCGATTAGCATAAGTGACGATTCGCCAGCAGGAATTTATTGGAGTCCGAATAGTCAAAATTCCGTTTTATCTCAAGTATCATCATGGTTAAAGACTTCAAAACCATATGCGGCAGCAATTCCAGCAACAGAAGCAGTCGATGCTTTTGTTCATCACAATATTGGACCATCCGTTTTGCATATAACTGGTTCAGACGGGTTTCAAACCTTGCTTTATCCTGCATGGTATACCCAAATAAATGGACAGGAAGTTGATGCCCAATCTATAGGAAAGTATATTCATTACGTACAAGATGTAGTTGTCTTAATTGAAGCAAGAACCAATAAAGTAAATTATTTAGAATCAGTAGCACTTTATAATTGGCTGAAAAATGAGGAATGGAAGACGGAATTTAGCCAAAACCCTGCGCTTGCACCCCAATATCAAACCAACGAGAATGGACAGACGTATGGCTCAAATTTGGGTGCCATTATGGGAAACCCACAGCCGGATTTAATTGCGGCAACAGGTGTGGACGGCACTAATGGGTACGTTAGATATGTGGATTTAATGGGCAATATGCCAAAGACACCAGAAGAAGCATTGGCTATGCAAAATAACCGTAAACCGGGTAGTGCTCAAATCCCGCTGTATGCTATTGACGGTAAGACAGTTATCGGTGTGTTTAATCATAATTAACACATGCTATTGAGAAGTAAATAGGATCAAAGTAAGGCTTTAATAATTATAATTCTCTCCTCCATATCAAGTGAGAGCAAAATCGCGGTCGGGGTCGAGGTGAACTTCGACCGGTTTGTTTTGAATTTTGAAGGAATCCCAGGGAACTTGTGGAATTCTTGAATGATCAGTATCTAGCTGTAATATATCCTTGGCCATTTTTTGAAGTTGATCTCGCTGTGATAACACTCCGAAGAGGTATAGAAAAAATGAAGAACCGCTTTTTAACTATCTTCGTGATTATAGTTTCAATGTTGGTCCTTGCCGGATGTTCCGAGTCAAAATTATGGTTTTCTCCGCATAGTCCACAGGTTGGTGTAAAGGAACAATGGCAAATTCAGGGGTTTCACCTAAGCGTTGATTCCCAAGAACAATTCACTTTTGATATTGGATTAGCCGAAAAAACGCCGGATTATAGTTTTTGGCAAGATATGTTGAGTTAGCAAGAGATCTCTACATCTGAAGCACAAACGTTATTTGGTAAGACGACAACAGAAAAATTACTACTGGCCAATGCCACCAGTAAAAATCCAATACTTTATGACCTAATGATACCCAATACCCTCGATACTGTGATGCCAGCGACAAAACTAGGTTATGGAAATGGAGATCCAAGGAATCTGGTTGATTCAATTATTAGCCTGCACGAGGGGAATTCGGAGCATATAGTAATAATTGCGAACACTCCGATTCAATGGACAGAAACTACGGTTGCTCCGAAAGCACAAACCGTATCGTTTACATGGGTTCCAGCGAAGTGATTTTGTTGGAGTCGAAAAGCTGCCTCAGAGGTGAGAATTACGTGAGATTGATTAAATGGCTCTCTATGATAATTTTGTTAGTTCTCGTAATCGGGAGTTTATTTTCAATGCGCCTGGTTTAATACCCCCGACTTCAGTCGGGGCAGCTTCTAGCGTAGACCAAGTAGTAGCGGTCTGCTAAACTATATTAAAGGGGTGACGCTACTATGGCAGATTACAAAAAAGGAAGCCACACAGT
>Ga0307377_10005764_pt1 | contig 13161 bp, 20 predicted proteins | sample TR3MG_FD_202535 | JGI IMG/M metagenome (GOLD analysis project Ga0307377, IMG submission 202535) | Soil microbial communities from Risofladan, Vaasa, Finland - TR-3 | ecosystem: Environmental > Terrestrial > Soil > Coastal area > Acid sulfate soil | place: Finland: Risofladan, Vaasa | collected... | reverse complement strand
GGATCTAAAAAGAAGATGAAAAAATATGCATCCAAGAAGAACATAAGAAAGTTTTTTGAGTATGAGAAAGACCCTGTTTGGAAGGGAATTGTTAAGATAGCAGAGAAAAACAGCAAAGAAATTAAATGCATCATGGGTAAGGCAAGACACTATTTACAAAAGAGGTTGGAAGATTAATGATAATTGAAACCGAATCAAAGTGTGATGTGTGCGATAAAAATGGTGTTGTTGTGGAATTTGATAGCGATAGAGATATGATTAGAATTTGTCTTAGTTGTCTGACAAAAGGTGTTGAATTGTTTGAAGAGGAAAAAGAAAACAGGCCTAAAGTTGCACAGGTTGATATGTTTGAAGACCAATGGGGGCGTTGTTAAATGAGATTCCAAGTAATCATAAGAGGGTATAACTGCGAAAAGTTTCTGTCAGCCTGCTTGAATTCATTACTAAAGCAGACTCACACTAACTGGATAGCTACTATCATTCTGGACACTTCCACAGACAAATCTTTTAAGATTGCCAAGCGGTATGCAAAGAAGGACAAGCGTATTAATGTGTTTATTAACAAGAAGCGTATGGGAGTGGCGTACAACATTGTTAAGGGTCTTAAGTTGGCAAATCCTCTTGATAGTGACATTGTTGCCATTTATGATTCAGACGATGAATTGTACCCAAAAAGCTTTGAAATAGCAAATAAAGAGTATGTTAAGAATCCGAAACTATTACTCACATACGGCTCATTTTGGCGCATGGATAAGCGGAGAACCACCAAGACCTCAAAAAAAGGATACAAAAAAGGAATACCAGTGAGAAAACAACCGTGGCATGGATCACACTTAAAGACTTTTATGTTTAAGGCATTCAAACACGTTCCTGAGAGTTGTTTCAAGGATAATAATGGGAAGTGGTTACAGGCAGCTTCAGACCTGGCGTTAATGTTTCCCCTTTTTGAGATAGTAGGATTTGACCGGACAAAGCATATTAAGGCGTTGACATACAAATGGCGCAGGACGTGCTATAAAACCAGTGGGCATGAACAGTGGAAAAATATGAGGATGTTGAGAAAACGGAAGCCATTGGAAAGGATTGAGAAGATATGAAGTTAAAAATAGACTCTTCGGGATATTGTTGTAGTTATTGTAATTTAGTTACCCATGTTTTGTGTCTTACGGCAAAGCGATTTTTTATATTTACAGTGATATCTATTACTATTTGTAAAAATTGTTTAGAAACATGGTTGACGTTAGAAGACGATAATGAGGTAATTACTCATAATGGTCGCTGTCATGTATGTAAAAGGTGTAGTACTTTATTACAACTAGCAGATGATATTGGTATATGTAGAGATTGCGCCCGCAAAGCAATTAAAAAGCTTAACGATAAGTATTGCAACTTTACACCAGAGCAAGAAAAGATTTTATATCAAACAGCTCAAAAGATAAATAGTAAATACTGTGAGAGGATTTAGAAGATATGAAAACACTCATAGCCGGGCCTGACTGGATGGAATTTGGATGGTTGGTAGCAACATATATTCCTGCATTGCGGCACGTTGCCAAGGGGTATGACAAAATCATCATACTCTGTAGACCAGAAAACGAGTATTTATATAGAGACTTTGCCACTGATTTTATTTTCATGGAGCCAAAAAAAGAAAAGCGTTGTGATAGATGGTTGTTTAATGACAAGAAGCTCAAAATGCCAGCAGACATTAAAATTGCTTATTCTGATTCAAAAATTATTGAACCTGGAAGAAACCTGTGCTCTTCAGCTATTAGAAAGTTCAAAAAATATGGTAAATTTGACGAACGAGACAGATACGACATTGTGATCCACGCACGGTCTGAAGCAAAGTATGGCAGAGAAGATAGAAATTGGCCTGTAAAGAATTACGTAAAATTGATTAAGGAATTGAGAAAACAAAAAGAGCTGTCAATATGCAGCATAGGCACGTCTGCATATCATATCCCTGGGACTGAGGACAAGAGAAACATCCCATTGAGACAGTTGTGTAACATTCTCGCAAGCTCAAAAGTGGCAATAGGGCCATCCAGCGGGCCATTGCATCTTGCGGCGTTGTGTTGTTGTTCCCAGGTAGTATTCACTTATAATGAGTTTCAGAAGTCTATATCCGGGACAAACAAGGATAGATACAAGAAGTACTGGAATCCGTTTCGTATTGACTGTACTGTTTTAGATAAACACAATTGGCAACCGCCCGTTGATGTGGTGGAGAAAGCTGTGAGGAAGTATTTGTGAATATAGCATTTTATGGCAACCATCCGCATTGGGGAGGCTTGGCAAACAATGGAGGTTCAAGAACTATTCTTCTATCCGCAGAGGTATTAAGAGGATTGGGTCATGGTGTTAAAATAGTTACTCATACAGACCGTTTTACATGGTTTCCCCATCCTCCTGTAGTTAAGAAGGTACCTAAAGACACCGATGTGTTAATAGCAATATCAATATCAGACATTAAAGAGATTCAAAAGTATCACGGTATGAAATTAGCATATTGGGCCAGACCCTTTGAGACGTGGCAAATGGATGAGGAAAAAATAATCAGGAAATTAAAGAAATTTAGTGGTATTATTATGTGTAACAGTGGTTGGCAGGTAGATTTTTTACTTGAACATGGTATTGAGTCACATTTAATCTTCTCCGGCCAGGATTTATCATACAGAGACAGAGCGCCAGACTACACAGGTGAATTTAAACTTTCAATAGGATGCCAGTATTCAACCAAGCCTCGCAAAAACTGGAAAGCGTTTAAAAAGCTCGCTGGTATATTGGGCAGTGATTACGAATATGTGGCGTTTGGTAGTGAGAAATGCAAAGATAAGTTTGTTGATACATATCTGAGAAACCCAAGCAGGGAGAAGTTAAATGACTTGTATAGAGGAATGGATATTTTTTACTGTCCGAACACTACAGAAGGGTTTTACAATCCCGGTATTGAGGCTAGTATACAAGGTAGCCTTATCGTTAGCCATACTGAGTGGCGTAATGGTTGTGGTGATTATTGTAGTCCCCCCACTGCTCACGTATGTAGATCCATGCCAGAAGTTGTGGATGCAATTAAAAACCCTGATTTCACGAAAGTGGTACGAATGCAAAAGCTTATTCGTGAGAAGATAGGGACTAGAGAAGAGAACATGAAAAAGATGGTGGAGATTATCGTGCAATAGAGGACAAAGAAATAAAATGATAGTAATAGACATAATAGTTCTTTCGGGTTGTATATGGCTGACGTGGTTTATCAGAACAATACTTTATATTACAAAGGGATAGCATGCTAAAAATAACAGGTAAATTAGAAAGAAAACCAAGAGCAAAGATTCAAGCCCCGGACGATGGCGTTCACCGCTGTGGAGCTGATGGATTTATAAAGGGAGCGCATAATTTCTATCTTGATGGCAAGTTTATTCCTCATGGTATGGTAGGATTTTATTACCAACTGAATAACGAAACGGGATTAAAGGTTTTTTGCGCACCAAAGACAGGACACAGACGGGATAAAAGTTACGTTCGCGCAGCAAGAAATAGAATGAAAAAATACAGTAAATTTGCTCCTAATGTTGGTGGGATTATTCGTGTTGAAGTTGATCTCACTTATAAAGATTGTCATTACCGTAAAAGAGTCTGGGCGTTAGAGGTTGAACATTGCCCCTGGACTGAGGCGTGGAAAGCTTATACTGATGGAAACCCGTACGATTGGAATGCAGACAACCACAAAGACCACTCTCCTGAAGGATTCTTAAGGTTTAAAAAGCGGATTACCAAAGCTCTTTCCAAAGAAACAAAGAAGGAATTGGGGAAGATTGGAGATTCTTACAAGCTTGGTGATGTCGTTTGGCATGGTGACAAGAAAATTTGGTTAATGGTAGATTGGGGATAGAGTGAGAATATCAAAGAAAAACAAGGAATAATCATGGAACAATTAAAAGGAATGGGAAGTTATGATAAGCAAAAAGCTCCACAAAAAGCTAATAAGCCAGTGGAAGGGAAAGCAGTACCAAAACCGGAACAAAAGAGTCCTTCAAAGATTGTCGTGGTTTCACGATAACGCATTTGTTTTAAGAGGTAAGCACGTTCTGGAATTGGGCTGTAATGCTGCCATACTTGCCATTGAGGTGATGAAGTATGCAAAGTCCTACGTTGGTATTGAAAAGAAAAGCGTTTACCACAAACAAGCCCTGAAGACTATTGAGGTCGCAGAGTTGAACCCAAGATTTGTTTCTGCTCTGAAATACACTGTTCAAGAGTTTGAAGAGGACGCATTCAAATATAACGCTCTTATCTTATCTAGGGTCCTGTATCATTTCAGTGAAGAAGAGGTAAAGCTGGTTGAGGACATTTGTCTTCCAAAAGTCGATATTGTCATGGTGGTATCAGGAGCAGAGGAGAAAAAAGGCGTTCGTCACAATGACCGGAAGTTCTGGATTATGCAAAACATGATTGATTTCTTCCTGGAGAATGGATTTCGCCTGAGCATTAATTACAAGAACAAGAAGTTTTATGCTGGAATAGCGAGAAGGGTTGTGGGGGAATGAAAAAGATGTCGTTTCGAATGGCTAATTATCTTACTAAAAGGGAAAATGAGTTTCTTGGAAAGCATAAGATTGCTTCGTATAATAGTTCAATTGAAAACAGTGTGTTGTTTTGTTGTGTGTGTGATGATGGAAAAAAGTTTGAAGTTGTTTGTGCTTTTGAGCATTACCTCTCTTTAGTTTCTCCACATTACACATATATAGCTGGTTGGGAAGCTCTCAGGCAAAAAATTAAAAAGGCTTTTTATGAAAGTCGTCTACCATTAATGGACAGAAAGATGAGGGCTTTATACAAATGAAAGCCTGCATAGCAACCAAATACAAAGACTGGTCTTGTGAACATACCGGGAAAGGGCTATTCTTAAACAGACTAATTCCTGCATTAAAGGAATTGGGAGTTGAAATAGTTAAGCCTGGACAGCCCGCAGATATCAACCTGGCAGTTGGCAAGAACGTATGGGAATCTACTGCAAAGAAGAATGTCATCCGATTGGGAGACGCACACAAGGAAAAGGGCCACAAGAAGCTTAATAAGCGGAAATGGAAAGCTGTTAAGGAAGCAGATGGAGTAATATATCAAAGTCGGTACTCCAAGAAGCTCTGTAGAACTTTCATAGGCAAACCATCCTGTCCCGAAGCTGTGATATCTAACGGAGCGGATCCAAAAGAGTTTGACGTTAAACCGTATAAGTCGAAAACTAAGTATAATTTCCTTGCCAGTGCGCGAGTGTGGACTCCACAGAAAAGATTAAAACAGATAGTAGAGGCATTTATCAAAGCAGACGTTTCAGATTCAAGCCTGTGGATAGTTGGAAAAAACCAGAATTTTCAATATGATGTAGGAAAGCGCATAAATGTTCAAGGAATAGGGCCTGTCGATAGCAAGACGCTCGCCTCTCTGTATAAGCTGTGTAATGCGTTGATTGATATTACATGGCTCTCAGCGTGTCCTAATAGCGTTGTAGAAGCTTTGGTCGCAGGATGTCCGGTGATAAGTGGGAATGATGGCGGTATTTATGAGTTGGGATTTAGTAACAAAGGTTTTCCGTTTAAATATTCATGTATACGTTCTGATGAAATTTGGGACATGAAAAAGCCAGTTGATTTGAGCAGTCCACCGAAGTTTTATCAAAAAGGGTTGGCTTTTAACATAAAAGATATGGGTTATACAGCAAAACCTAGATTCACATACGAATCTCTCCACATATCCAACATAGCAAAACAATACCTGGAATTTTTTAAGGAGGTTTTGGGTGGAATATAAAAAAACATCTGGATTAGTAGACATTCCTTTAAAGAATTTACATATCAGGTACATTCCCGTTGTAACACCTATTGAGATGTGGTGGCATAAAATGCGATTAGTGGGAAGCCCTCACATGGCATTGTTAAATACCATTGAAAGGCATGGGCTTGATTGGCACACATTAGAGCATACTGTTTATTGGGCAGAAAGAGAGCACAGATACAATATCGGCTTTAAAGATTGGACTGAGGAAAAGATAAAAGCCCATATTAAGCGACGTTGGGAGTTGGTGAAGTCTATTAAGAAAAAAGGTTTTAAGAAAAAGCTCTATGGTGACAAGCCTGTGATAGTTCTCGACAAACCTTTTTGGACAACAAGGTTTGGTCTTAAAGAAGATTGGTTAAAGGGGCCGGAAATCTGGGATGGAGCAGGAAGATGCATGGCCTCGTTGTTTTTAGGTAAGAAAACTATTAAAGGATATTACGCAGAAGACCTTTATCCCGGTACTGGAAAAAAGGGTAAGTTTGAAGAGAAGTTAAAATGTGTAAAGGGAGTTTGGAAATGAAACCTTTAGTATCAATAATAATAACATACTACAACTATGAGAAGTATATAAAAGACTGCCTACTCTCCTGTATTGCTCAAACATACCCCAATATTGAGATAATAGTAGTCAATGATGCATCTCCTGATGAGGGATATAAAATAATCAATTTAACCTCATGGCAGCACCAAGACGCAAATATAAAGCTGATTACCCATGTAGAGAACAAAGGATATGCAGCAGCCAAAAACACAGGGATACGCGCAGCAAAAGGGGAGTTTATAGTTTTCATAGATGCTGACGACTGTTTAACTCCTGACAGTGTTGAGGTTCGGGTAAAAGCTATGGCCAGTGGGGTTGATTTCGTTGATGGTCACGTATACGAAGTCACCGATGTAGATTTGAATTATAAGGAGATGATGTTCTTAAAAAAGGATTTTCTCAAATCTCCCGGCACACAGAGGTATTATAAAAAGGAACACAAGAAGAAGATTCATGCACAGGGAATGATGTTTCGTAAATCAGTGTTTGAAAAGTTCGGTCTTTACTGGAATATCAATTCAAAAGCTGATAAGGAAATGAATTGGAGATTAGGTATTCATCCTTTATCCCCACTTCAAAAGAAAATTAAACGGAAGCACATTGAGAATTTTGTAGCTTATTACAGGAGACACCCGGACTCAATGAAGGGTGGATTGAGTGCTTGGTCGAAAGAAGATTTGAGGTTGAAGTTTATAGCCAGGATTCAAGAGTTGAGAACAAATGGAATAACAAAGGAAAATACGGAATGGCTGTAAAAATGCCAGACAAAGAAGGCTTTGACAAGATACTTGTAAAATATGGTACTTATGGTGACCTTTATAGTGTTGATGATAGACCAAGCTCATTATTAACGGCTATAAGTACTCCTATTAAACTATTCATTGATCACAATCTTGATTCTTCAGGCAAGGGAAAGTTCCTTACCCGATTAGTCCCTGAACTTGAAAAGCTTGGTGTTAAAATAACCAGCTATAAAGATTCTAATGTAGTATTAGGAGTAAATAAGTACCGCACAGGAGTGTCCAAGGACAAGCACAGAAAAATCAAAGATAAAAAGAAGCGTATTCTCAGAGTTGATGGTATACATTTACTCGACACCAAAAGAAACAGATGGGCCAACCGGGTTGTAAAAGAAGATGGTATGCGCTCAGATGCAATTATCTGGCAGACAAAGTTTTGCCGTGATATGTGGTATGGTATTATGAAAATGAAGTGTAAACGAGAGTATGTGATATTTAATGGGGCCGAGAAGATAAACGACCGGCTTCCTGTTATCACAAGTTGTACGCAGAATGTTTTAATGTGTGCCAAATGGTTGAAGGGTAGAGACAATAAAAGACTTCCAGAAATGCTTCAGATTGCAGATGAGTACACGAAAATTAATAAAGATGTTTGTTTTTGGGTTGCTGGTGAATATTTTATTAAACCGCCGAAGAACGATAGAATTGTGATGCTTGGTAGGATTGAAGAGCGTGAGTTGCAGCGATATATTCTCATGTGTAATTGTATGCTTTTTCTTGCTCATTATGATTGGTGTCCCAACAGTGTAGTAGAGGCAGAGGTTAGAGGTTGTCCGGTTATTGCAAGTAATAATAGTGGTGTTGCTGAAATAGCCAGTATAATTCTCGATTTGGATAAACCCATTAAGCCAAAGATGATGAAGAAATATAAGCCACCACCAGTTGATCACAAAAAAGTGTTTGAAGCTATTAATAATGCGCTAGTAATACCAGATACGCTTATTAATATTCTCCAAAAAGAAGAATTATTAATCGAAAATACAGCTAAACAGTACTTTAAAGTATTTAAGGACGTATTATGCTCAAAAAGAAAGTAAAAAGTGCAGTAAATTGTTTTTGCAGGATGTTCCCTGATGCTAAAAACATTATTGATGTAGGATGCAGAGAAGGGTATTCAATTGAGTATTTTTTGAAAAAGGATAAGAATCCTCTTGGAATAGAAATTAAGATGCCAAAAAAAGGGTATCCTCGTATAGATGTCCGTGGATGTGTTGTGGTTGATGATTTTTTGGGAATAAACATTACCCCTACTGGCACAAAAGACGCAGTTTTCAGCCGTCACTCAATTGAACACATGGACACCAAAGCATTTTTCAAGAGATGCTCTGAGGTATTAAAGCCCGGTGGAATTTTGTTTATTGTATTTCCTCTTCAACAGTGGGCTACATTAAATAGGGGATTGGACGATGAAAAGGAGATGCTTTCTATTGAGGATTCTATGTCTGATTTCTTTAAAGAGCCTAAAGATTTTAAAACAACCCACTTTGGAAAAACCTCTGAATTTGGAATAAAACCTATGGATATAGATTATTTATGGGTAGGAGAGAAAATATGAACCTACCTGATATCCATTGCAAAGATGAGCTTCTGGACGACCTTATACACCGTGGCCTCAGTAGAGATATAATTAACGTATGGTTTCGTGATAGATATTCTACCTCAAAACACTTGCTTACTTTAAGCTCAATAGCTATTGGATTAAGCTCGAAGGTTATTGTAGAAGTGGGTTTTGGTCGCTCAACCTTTGCGCTCTTACTTGCTGCCGACTTATTAAAAGCGAAATTTATTTGTTGCGATAGATATGATTATACTGGTTATTTAGATATAATTAAGGCAAAAGTCGATTACGTTCATGGAGACGCAAAAAAGCTCTTGGCAAAACTAAAAGATGAGGATGTCGGAGTTGATTTCATGTTTCTGGATTATTTTTCATCTAGGGAAAGAAGTGCCGCGTCTGTTGAGAAGGCCATATACAGGTTTCTACCCTTCTTAAAGCAAAATGGTATCATAGCCGTACATGATGCCGAAGAGGACTGCTACAATGCTAAAGCAACTTTAAAGCAGCTAAAGAAAGATAGTGCGCTGGAAGTCTTGACGCTTCCTTATAATTACGGGCTTGGTTTAATCCGGAAATGCTCAAAGTCAAAATATGGCAAAATAACCGATGAGTGGCAGAAAAAGAATCCGAAGGGATAATATGAATCTTAAAGAACAATTTGTAAAACTTTTGGGGAGTGATGAACTCGACCGATACGATGAGCATTCTATTTATAATTCACAGCTATTTGCTCTTTGGATGTATGCTCAGAGTTTTAAAATAGAAAGGATTGTGGAATCCGGGACGTACATGGGTTCTTCTTCGCGCAGATTAAGAAAACTTTTCCCTGATGTGGAAATGTTTTCTTATGAATGTGATGGCAACCATTTTATCCGGGCTGAACATACTAAGGGAGTTAAATATGTACTTGGTGAGTTAGAAAACAATCTTCCATTTGCTCTTTCAAGAGAAAACACTGTAGTTGTTATAGATGGGCCAAAAAGAAAGCTTGCTACTCGACTTGCCAGACAATGTATAAAAAGAGGCGCGTTGTTTGTGGCTATTCACGATATGTACGAATACATTGATTATCTGAAAAAAAAATTTGAAATTGTTATTCATACAGGCAATCCCTCAGAGGAGGAAAAATCTCTTGATAAGGCGGTTGGTGAAATTCCTTATTACAAAGGGTATTATGGTACGACTATGGCTATTGTGAAAGGAAACAAAAAATGAAGCCAAGGGCCACTCGAAAAATAACGATATGTGAAACTTTGAGAACTATAAACGATAGGTGCCAAGGCGACACCAAGAAGGATGTTACTATAAGGAAGTTGCTTTCAAGTGCTGTTGTCATGGCAAAGAAGATGAATGCCAGGCTGGATTTTTATGCACACCATTACCATGATGGTATTGTATGGGATAGAGATATGTGGAAAAAGAATTTAAAGGTGCATGAATCAAGAATGTTAAGGGGTGAACGTGGCTATAAAACCGATTGAAGGTAGGAATATGTTAATAGATTGCGGTGCTCACTTTGGTGAAGCTTCTGAGCTGTTTCTTAAAAGGCTTCCGAAGGGAACTGGCGGAGATTGGGTGTTTTTTGGTTTTGAGCCTAATCCTAATATTGATAAATATATGCGTGACGTTTTAGATGCCTTTTTATTTAAAAAGGCTGTATATATAGAAGATGGAGAGCTTGAGTTTTATCTAAGTAAGAAGGGTAAAACAAAACAACAAGCTTCTACTATGAGAAACAAGATTTCTGGTAAACTAGACATTAATCATCCCGTTAAAGTTCCGTGTGTTGATTTTTCCAGGTGGATATCTACATGCAATCCAGAAGTTTATAAAGTTGTTCTAATGGACATTGAGGGCGCTGAATATGATGTGTTGGAAAGAATGGTTGAATATGGTACTATTAATAACATAAATGTTTTGTATGTAGAGTTTCACGCGCATAAATTACACATGGATGTATCCAGGCACATAAAATTGATTCACGATTTGCAGCAAATAAAAGGGTTAGAGTTACATGGAGATTACAAGCCTAATCAACCCGAGAGGGCGTTTATCTCAACTTATTTGAGTAAGGATTATTTAAAACTCTGCGGAGGCAAACAATGAAAAGGCGCTTGATAAAGCAATTAAGGATGTACCTATTCATGATGGGTTTTATGGTACAACGCTGGCTATTGTGGAAGGGAATAAGGCATGACAAAAAAAGAATATGATATAATTTCGGCCAATTGGAAAGGTAAAGTTTACGAACGATGGGATAGGATGGAGCCTAGGTTAGAGGTTTTTAAAGATTTTGTTGGTATGCTAAAGGGAAAGGATGTGCTCGAAATTGGGTGTAATGCTGGTGTATATGCGTACGAAATGAAAGATTATGTAAATTCTTATGTTGGAATAGAGCCAACGCCGTTGTTTTATAATCAATTAATGGAAACGGCTATACATTTACCTGGCGACAAAATGCAATTTGTTAATAATGATGTGAAAGGGTATGTTGGAAAGTTAAGCGATTGTAAGTTTAATGCTTTTGTGTCTCACAATGTTTTATATCACTTATCAGACAAGTCTTTAGAAATATTAAAGGCAAAAATTTTCCCTTATTGTGATGTAATTATTACATCTATAAGGTCTTGTGCTAAAAAGATGAAAAGAAACACATATAAACTATACACAATTGATAATGTTTTAAAATATTTGGGTTATCCTAAATTTAACAAAATAACTACATACGATATTATTTCGATAATAGGAAGCAAAAATGATAATAAGCGGGATTTTCACTAAAGCTAAAACTGTCAATGTTGTATCTCCTAGAGATGGAGTGCATAAAGCAACTAAGCGGGGGTATGTTTCAAAAAGAGGGGCTTATGATTATGGTGGTAGGCCGGTGTATTATGGCAAAGATTGTTTTTATTATCAGCTTGATAAAAATGTTGGTATTAAAGTTTTTTATTCCTTTGTTCATAAAAATTTTAGAACAAAAGATTTTGTTGAAAAATCATGTATTAATTCTAAAAGGCTTTATTCTGTTGGATTGATGAAAAAGGTGTATGATGTAGAAACTGTTGAATTAAAAATAAATAAAATTGATGGTGTTGCTTACGCATTTAAACTTGAGCATGTAAAAGTGCCAGAGCCTGCAACATTGAGAAATAAGTTGGGGTATCCTTATGATTGGAATGCTTGCTCTCATCCTGAACATACAGCAGAAGGTTGTAAAAAATATTTTGAGAAATTAACAAAGTATATTCGTGCTGGCGGAACTGTGACAGGTACTGGGTTGCAAAATGTTGGGTTTGATATTAAAGAAAAAAAATGGTTTGTATTAGATGGTAATATTCAATTTGAAAATATAGTATGTCCTTTGTGTCATGGCAAGGGGTATTCTAATGATGGATTTGAATATGAATACAAAAAGGCATTAAGCAATAAATATAAAGGAAAAATAAGAAAAAATGATGAAAAGGTAAAAAGGGTGTTGAGTAGACGTAGGCTTAAAAGGAAAAAAAGGAAAAAACAAAAACCCGTTACAGTAAGAGCTAGGAGGCTTGTGCCAAATGAAAAGTCCTTATGATTATACCAAAGACTTTGAAAAATCTATGGCTGAATTTTGTGGTGCACCTTATGCTGTGGCTGTGGAGAGTGGGAGTGCGGCGTTGTTTTTGTCTTTGCAGTGGTGGAAGAGTGAAAATTGTTTTGTAGAACACCTTGAAGTTCCAAAACACACATATCCTTCGGTTCCGGCTTCAGTTATGCATGCAGGGTATAAGGTTAAATTTACAAATTGTGATTGGCAAGATAAGGGCTATTATCAATTGTGGCCTCTTCCAATAGTTGATTCTGCGAAATTTATAGGTAAAAAAATGTATTACAATAATGGTATGAGTGGGTTTGTGTGCCTTTCTTTTCACGGTAAAAAATGTCTCCCTATTGGGCGCGGTGGGATGATTTTAACAGGCGATGAAACTGCTTATAAATGGCTGAAGCTTGCGCGATTTGACGGACGACACGAAGTTCCTTTGGCTAACGATATTATTGAAATAGTTGGTTGGAATATGTACATGACACCCGAACAAGCTGTAAGGGGATTAGAATTGATGCAATATCTTAAAGATGTGAATATTTCTCCTTCGGATAAATACCCTGATTTATCAAAAATGAAATGTTTTAAGGGGGCTTTGAATGGTAATTAAAACTGTGGGATTAATGGTAAACAGTTATAAGGGTTTTAAATTTCTTGAACAAGTGATTGATGATGAAAGAGTCAAGTGGGTTTGCTCTTATAAAGCTAAAGGGTTATTCGATGCTTATAGTGAGATCAAAAGTCTGTGTTTGGAGCACAAAGTTAAGTTCGTTGAGTATGAAAACGTCGATTATGACGCAGATAAGGTGTTTTTAGTGGGATGGCAATACATGATCAATGATGT